>CETH01184553.1_pt1 | contig 155955 bp, 149 predicted proteins | sample 361461 | NCBI WGS metagenome assembly CETH01 (sample SAMEA2622695, study PRJEB7988) | marine metagenome | isolation source: saline water (ENVO:00002010), including | reverse complement strand
TTTTACACAAGTTTATCAATGAAGATATAAAACTTAATTTTCAAAATCCTGCGCCGACTCATAAACAATCACACAGATAAATCTTATAGGAGTTTTGATTAGTTTTTCAGGACCATGAGAAGCTTGAGCATCAAAGAAAAGTGAGTCTCCCTCACCCATTTCAAATACATCTTTTCCGTGACGATAAAGCATTCGACCCTCTAAAACGTGGATGAATTCAGTACCGTCATGCTGGAATGATGAATAAACTTCAGAGTCTTCTGTTAATGTTATATGATATGGTTCAAAACCAAAACTATTACTGACCACATGACCTAATAACTGATAATCATGACCTGACCTTGTGCCCCTTCGCTTAATATGCAGTCCCTCGCCTGAAGGCACAAAGGTAGCTTCATGGCGCTCCTCGTGGCGCCTTAACAATGCTATAACGGGAACATTCAAAGAGCTAGCAAGGCCTTGAAGGGTAGAAAGTGATGGAGAAGTTAAACCATTCTCTATTTTTGAGAGCATTCCAGGAGATAGATCTGCAATTCCAGCGAGCTCAGTTACTGTCATTCCGTGTTTTCTGCGAAGAGCTCTAACTTCCCTTCCTATTGCCTGCTCTAACTCTTGCTCTTGCGATGGAGCTCCCGGTGCCTTACTTGCACTTTGGCTGACTTCGCGTAGTTGCTGAGAATAATCCTTAGCAGCCGATTTAGACATCCGCCTCATGTTACCTCCAGTGTGATTTCCATCATATACTATAAGGAAAAAAATTTCACCCTAGGAAAAAACTATATCTAATAATACTATGTTGAAAAAAACCTTTAAATCTTAGACTTTCAACTCAAACAATAGAAATAAGTGAAAAAATTATATAAAGGTTTTAATTTTGACCTATGAGGCCATTAAACACTCCTAATGAGCGTTCGATCACATCCTGATCTATACCATCAACTATAAAAACCAGATGAGAGTATCTATCCTCAGAAGGCCATTTTTTGAGGTGAATTGGAGGATGCACAACATGCTGAACACCATTAATCACTACTGGAGCATCAACGCCCTTTACATTCAATATACCCTTGACCCGTAATATATTTTCCCCGTGATGATTTAGTAACATTGTTAGCCATATCCCAAATGCAGTCCAATCAAGTGGTTTATTATATTTTATTGTAAAAGAGTAAATTGTCTTATCATGACGACTTATATTTGTTTTATTATGAAGGTGATGATGGTCCTCTGATTTATACTCCTCTAACCATCTTTTAACTTCTGATCCCTTATTATTTTTCTGATAAATATCAGCTTCAAGAATTTCTTTAATATTTATATTACCAAGCAAACATTCACTTACATTTGCAGTTGGATTTAATTTATTTATTTTAGATTTAAGTCGATTAATTTTTTCCTGTTTGACTAGATCAGGTTTAGTTAAAACAACTCGATCAGCAACCAATACTTGTTTAACTGATTCAGATCGACGACTTAACTGAGCTAAGCCATTTACACAATCCACAGTAGTTATAACCGTTCCTAATCGATAGTGGTGCTTTATGATCATATCTGAGTTTAATGTAAAAAGTATTGGAGAAGGGTCCGCTAAACCTGTTGTTTCAAGAATCAATCTTTTATAGCGGGGTATTAAACCGGCCTCACGTCGTGAGTTTAAATCTATAATGCTATCCTTTAGATCTGATCTTATCGTGCAGCAAATACAACCAGACTGCAGCAAAACAGTATTTTCATCCATCTCTTGAACCAACATATGGTCAATTCCAACCGCACCAAACTCATTAACTAGAACAGCTGCATCGCTTAGTGATGGATCACGCAACATTTGATTAATTAAGGTAGTCTTTCCACTACCTAAATACCCAGTAATCACAAATACAGGAACTAATTGATTGTATGTTACCAACTTCTATCCTAATTGTTCAAAATCTGTATGAACTTTTTCTAATTTAAGAAGAAAATCAGGGTCGAGAGGGTCGATTTCGCGGTTCAAAATGTATTCAAGGGACTTCCATATAGCAGGTAAATTTGGTGCCACATCTGAAGCGCCACCAGCTAAATTACGCACTATATATTGGCCCGACCAATCTTCTGCTCTCGCACCCAGCGGTCTAAGAACTATATTAAGAATCTTTATTCTATGAGCTTTTTCAAGGTACTGATCTTGATTTGATTTATTCGAGTCAGACCGACCGCCATCGGTACCACTTTCAGTCCAATGCGGTCCATCTACTAAAATTCCACAAAGAGCACACACTTTATAGCTACTACAGCACTTAGAGAACTCTACTTTCTTTTTACACTTTTTGGCTTAGGCTTTCGACCTTTAAAAGGTTGGCGCTTGATAAAATCATTCGCTATTTCATCAAATGTTGCCCACTTTATATTAGCATGGCTATTTATATGACCAATCATTCTCTCAAGCATTAGCAAAGTCTGCGGACGCCCAGAGATGTCAGGATGAACTGTAAAAGTAAAGACTGCGTAGTCCATTTCTCTATAAACCCAATCAAATTGATCTCTCCACCAATCTTCGATATCCCTAGGGTTCGTCCATCCTCCTGAATTTGGTACATTTTTCATAAACATCATTGGAGGCAAATCATCTAAATACCAACTCCCAGGAATTTGCACGATTGGAAACCTGTCCCCCATCTTCATAGGCTTCATCCATGTCTTAGGATGTTTAGAATAATCAATAAGAGTCCATTCCTCGTTTATTCTCATCCAATATGGAAGAAAATCATGATGCATTTGAGAATGGTCATATTTTATTCCACGCTCCATTAGTAAGTGGGGTGTATACGCACTCATCTCCCACCAAGGAGCGACATATCCGGTAGGTGCCTTTCCAGACAATTTTTTAACTAGTTTTAAACTTTTATCAAGAACAGCGGCTTCCTGCTCTGGTGTCATCGCTATTGGGTTCTCATGGGTATAGCCGTGAAGGCCAATCTCATGTCCCGCTTTAGCTACTGCTTTCATTTCAGACGGAAAGCTTTCAATAGAATGTCCAGGAATGAACCAACTAGTCTTAAGATCAAAACGGTCAAATAAGTCCAACATTCTTGGAGTCCCTACTTCAGCAGCAAAAACACCGCGTGAAATATCCGATGGCGAATTACCACCAGCATAACTCCCGATCTGGCCCGCAACAGCATCAACATCGATACCGAAAGCAACAAAAATTTCTTTTTCTTTTTTAGGCATTCTATTCCCTCCATACAGAACGTTTATAATATAAATTATGTTAGGACGATAAGATAAGCAAGTAGAAGCCCTAAAGATCTATACATATAATTTAAAAATTACTGTTAAACCCATGAATCTGGGTATACTAGACTATCTTTTTTAAAGATTTAAAAAATATCATAGACTTCATACTGAGTCTTTATGATTGCTCAAAGCCATGGGATGGACGAGAGTCTGGCACCCGCAAATAAAATAGATTAGCAATTAATATAGCTCCTGCTAAAAAACCAAATACAGCCCTGTAAGCATCAACATTCAGGTCAGCTGTAGCAAAAGTATCAGACTTAAATGAACCAACTATTAAGCCCGTCAGGCTTTGCATGATGAATGGACCACCCATAAATGCAATGGCAAATAATGACATGCCTCGTCCTGCCAAATTAGATGGGAACAGTGATCTACCATGACTAGCTAATACAATATTATGTGAGCTAGCGAGCCCTATTATTATTACTAGAATTATAGCTATTGTAATCGGAGCTTTAGGCCAAATAGCCAAAATTAATAGTGATATTCCGATAGTCATAGAGCAACTAATAGCTAACCATTTTCTCATATTCAGTTTTTTCTCAATGGGGCCAAGTGCAATACTTGCAAACATTAATGCAATCGCCATCCACAACATAATGTTGCCTGCAGCAACCTTATCTAGCCCATAGACATCGACTAACCATGGGGCACCCCATAAACCCAATATAGTTATAGTTACAGGGTAAGAAACAAATGCCATTGCAAGAATTGGCCATAATTTTCGATTAACTAAAATACTCCCCAATCCATATATACTTTGCCTAAGATTCTCATTTTTTTTATTAACTGAATCTGTATTCTCTAATTTCTTGACTGGATTTGGTGGATCGTTTCTAACGACCATCCAAATTAATCCGGCACCAATTGCAGTAACAACAGCTGCACCATAAAAAGCAAACCGCCAGCTGTAATCCTGAGCAACCCACGCTAATGGCGTAGCTGATAGAAGGGCTCCAACACTACCAATGGCAACCATTCTGCCCATCCATGTACTAAATTCTGAAGGATCTGCCCAACGACCAAAAATAAACAAAGCCCCCATTAAGACAGGAGCTACCCCGCATCCCATCATTATCCTACCAATTAATAGCTCTGTAACACTATTAGATATTCCAAAAATTATACTACCGGCTATAGCTAACAATAAGAAGATTGGCATTATTACTCTAACGCCGAATCTATCGAAAAGCATCCCAACAGGTATTTGGACTATAGCGAAAGATAAGAAAAAAACACCGGTTAGAATACCAAGACCTTCTGGAGTTAAAGAAAAATCAAAAGATAAATCCTTTGCGATTACTCCATTAGCAGTACGAAAGAATTGGCTCATTACGTACACCAACCCTACTACGCCAACTATTAAGAATAATCTCCGCCGTATACTGCTGCTTGAATTTCTACTATCCTGATTATTGTCACTTTTCATTGAATGAGTTATTTAAAAAAAACAGAGAAACAAATTTTATATTTAGATATTAATCTTTATTTAACTTATTAAGTAAAGCTGTATTTACTGTTCCTGGATTAGCTTTTCCATTACTAGCCTTCATAACTTGGCCAACAAACCAACCCATCAACTTATCTTTCCCACCTCTATACTCAGCTACTTTATCAGGATGAGTAAATATAACCTCATCAATCAATGCATCAATTGCTTTTGAGTCCGTAACTTGCTTAAGGCCCTTTTCTTCAATAATCTGATCAGCATCCCCACCATCCTTAAACATGATTTCAAAAACTTCTTTTGCCAAACGCCCGGAAAGAGTCCCATCAGCAAGTCGATCAATAAGGCCACCTAGTTGGTCAGAAGAAATTGGTGAATCTAATACAGATAAACCAGACTTATTCAACGCACCAAAAAACTCTCCCATAATCCAATTAGCAACTAATTTTCCATCACGCCCGTTTGCTACCTCTTCAAAAAACTGAGCTGATTCTTTTTCTCCCACTAATACCCCAGCATCATATGAAGTGATTCCGTACTGTTCGACAAAACGTCTTTTTAGATCGTCGGGTAATTCTGGAAGGTTTTTCTTTAAGTCATCAACCCACTCCCGCTCAAGATCGAGCGGTAATAGATCTGGATCAGGAAAATACCTATAATCGTGCGCTTCTTCTTTTGATCGCATTGCACGCGTTTGACCATGGTCAGAGTCAAATAAACGAGTTTCCTGTTCAACTTTTCCGCCGCTCTCTATAACCTCAACCTGGCGGGCTGCTTCAAACTCAATAGCTTTCATAACAAACCGGATTGAATTTACATTTTTAATTTCACATCTTGTGCCGTACTCTTGACCTGGTTGCCGAACCGAAACATTAACATCACATCGTAATGACCCCTGCTCCATATTACCATCACAAGTTCCAATATAGCGTAATATACTTCTGATTTTCCTTATATATGCACCCGCCTCTTCTGGAGACCGTATATCAGGTTTAGAAACTATTTCCATTAAAGCTATTCCAGAACGGTTAAGGTCTACGTGTGTGACTTCTGGCCTAATATCGTGAATACTCTTTCCAGCATCCATCTCAAGATGCAAGCGCTCTATTCCAATAGTACGAGTTGACCCATCCTTAAGATCTATTTCTACTTTACCCTCCCCTACAACTGGATCCTTGTACTGAGAAATCTGATAACCGCAGGGTAGATCTGGATAAAAATAATTCTTCCGATCAAATATTGAATGTAAATTAATGTCCGCATTCAATGCTAGTCCCGTTTTTACTGCCTGCTCTACTACCTTATTGTTAATCACTGGCAACATACCTGGCATACCAGCATCTATAAAAGACACTTGAGTATTCTCTGGAGCGCCAAATTCAGTTGAAGCACCAGAAAAAAGTTTAGATTTTGATGTTACCTGCGCATGAATTTCTAAACCGACTACTATCTCAAAATCACCTGAGGAACCTTCTAAGATATAGCTCATACCTTATCCCTCTTTTTTAACCAATTCGGCAAAGAATCGAAGTTAGCTGACTCTTCAATAATTTTACCGGCGCGCAAAATAGTACTTTCTTCAAAAGGTCTGCCAATTAACTGCAATCCTAAAGGAAGGCCATTTCTACTAATTCCAGCCGGAACAGAGATACCAGGAAGTCCAGCTAAGCTAGCAGGGACAGTAAAAACATCATTCATGTACATTGCGATAGGATCTTCCATCTTCTCACCGACGGAAAAAGCAGGTGTTGGAGCAGTCGGGGTTAAGATTACATCAATATCTTTAAAAACGGATTTAAAATCCTCAGCAATCCTCGCCCTTACCTTCTGCGCTTTAATATAGTAGGCATCATAATACCCTGCAGAAAGTACGTAGGTCCCTATCAAAATTCGCCGCTTAACCTCTTCACCAAAGCCAATTGCTCTGCTTTTGGAATACATATCAATTAAGTTTTCGCCATCCTGACGTTTACCAAAACGAACGCCATCATACCGCGCCAAGTTGGATGATGCCTCTGCAGGAGCTACTATGTAATATGTTGGAAGTGCATATTTTGTATGAGGTAAAGATATATCTCTTATTTCAGCCCCTCTATCTTGAAACCATTGTATTCCCTTATCCCATAGAGACATAATCTCTCCAGATAATCCATCTATGCGATATTCCATAGGAATCCCAACTTTTAAACCCCTAAAATCTCTTTCTAATTCTGCACTATAATCTGGAACCTTAGTATCTACTGATGTTGAGTCTTTAGGGTCATAGCCAGCCATTACCTCAAGCATCAGTGCAGCATCTTTAATAGAGCGAGTTATTGGTCCAGCCTGATCTAATGAAGATGCAAATGCTATTATACCCCATCTAGAACACCTTCCATATGTTGGCTTTAATCCAACTACACCACAAAAAGATGCAGGTTGCCTAATTGACCCCCCGGTATCTGTTCCTGTTGCACCCAGTGCTGCCCTTGCAGCCACAGCAGCAGCAGAACCACCAGAACTACCTCCAGGTACTCGGGGATTTTTTTCTATATCTTCACTCCATGGATTAACTACCGATCCATAAAAACTTGTCATATTAGATGATCCCATTGCAAATTCATCCATGTTTGCTTTGCCAACCATCACCGCCCCTTCCGCCCATAACTTTGAAGTCACAGTTGATTCGTAAGGTGGAAGAAAATTTTGAAGGATTCCAGAGCAAGCAGCTGAATGTAATCCACGTGTACAGAATAGATCTTTTATCGCTAAAGGGATTCCTTCTAAAGCCCTTGCTTCTCCTCTCTTAATCTTCTCATCAGATTGATCTGCTTGCAAGCGAGCTAAATCATAACTTTGAGCGACATAACAATTAAGTACCTCGGAATCAATTGCGACTGAAATATAATCTTCAACAAGTTCACGTGCGGAAAATGTCTTAGCCTTCAGACCACTAAGGGCATCAGAAATAGTTAAATCTACTAGACTAGTCATTCTATGACTTTAGGGACCACAAAAAATCCCTCCTCGGAATCTGGAGCATTCGAGAGAAGGTCCTCTCTAGAGGCAGCATCAGTTACCAAGTCTTCTCGTTTTGGGAGAGTCACATCAACAACACTAGTCATCGGTGTTATACCTTTAGTATTTACCTCGTTTAGCTGCTCAACCCAGTTAATGATAGAATCTAGATCCTTGGCTATAGAATCTATGCCCTGCTCATCTAATTGGATTCGTGCCAAGCGAGATATACGAAGTACTGTAGCCTTATCTATTCCCATATGTCACTTTCACTCTATAATTTATTAATCGTCTTAGTTTTTCGCATTGCGAATACTTTTGACCTGAAGGCCGGGAAGGTATCATCCGACATGAAGATCTGCAACATAGCCGAATTATCTATAAATATTTATAGTAATCAGCGTATTCTTTGCTTAGATCTAGGCTCAAAAATTATTGGCCTTGCTCTATCAGATGTTGGATTAAGAATTGCCTCACCCTATAAAGAACTAAAGCGGGAAAAATTTTCTACGCTTATAGAAACTCTTAAAAGAATTGCGGAAGAAGAAAACATTGTTGCTATAATTGTCGGACTTCCATTGAATATGGATGGGAGCACAGGACCAGCAGCACAATCAGCAAAAGACTTTGCTTCAAATCTAGCAAAAGAAAATTTCGTGCAAGTTGCACTTTGGGATGAAAGACTCTCCACCATAGCAGTTGAACGTTCTATGATAGAAGCTGATTTATCACGCAAAAAGCGATCTAAAATTATAGATAAAGTTGCAGCAACATTTATTTTACAAGGTGCTTTGGATTTCATTTGTGAGAATAAAAATAATCAAACAAACTAAATATTTATCTCATATAAGTAATCTGAGGAGTTAATCTCTACTTTAATTAACGCTTATCAAATAATACTCTCCTTTGAATAAAATAACTTGAAATTAAGACAATTCCTATTCCAGGAATAGTCATCATGGCGGGCAAACCATATCCAATTGCCCACTCAGTGACAATTACAAAACCTGGCATAAAGTAGCTATAGGCCTGGACTCGCGTAGGCCCTATTCTTGGGGTGGCATATTGGAATAGGAAGAAACTTATAACAGTTGTAACCAATGCAAGATACGCTAACCAGCCATACACCTCCAAATCAACATCTGTCCAATTACTTTTTCCGATATCCTTTATAGAAATAAAGAAAAATAATATTGTGGCTATCACTAAAACCCAAAAGGTCATTATTGCTGTAGGCTCTCCCCTGTGAAGGTATTTAACTAACACACCATAAACTCCAAAAAACAAACAGCCTAACAGGAAAAGACCATCACCGTAATTGAGGTCAAAATCTAAAAATCTTTGGTAGTCGCCCCGAAATACCACCCATAAAGCACCTATCATACCAACTACTAACGCTAATAAACGAGACCAACCTAATCTCTCGCCTATAAATATCGCTGCAATTATTGCCGATATAGCTGGAACGGTAGTAAAAAATGCCGATGTGTTCAAAGCACTTGTATAACGTAACGATTCGAACTGGCACCAAAAAAAACCTACAGGCATTGATCCAACAACAAAGTAACGACCAATACCTTGCCAGCCAGGCCACTGTATTTTGTATCTGATTTGTACAAAAATCCCCATAATGAATGTAGCCATTGCAAATCTTATAAGCATTAAAATACCAGGCTCAAAGGCATGAGCGATCGCATGACCTACTGTAAAAGAGGAAGAAATTAATAAATTTGCAAATAGCGTTAGACCATGGACATGGACACTATCGGGAAGAATGCTGCTTTCTGTTACCTTAATTTTCATATTAGTGATCACATTGCCGCTAAAAATGTATTTACGCAAAACCCCATTCTCTATTATGCTACCAATAGTGTAACTTTATTACTACGGAGGACTTGATAGCTTTATATAACAAAACAACAATTGATACGTTTTTATGTTACTTTTCCCAAAGATCCAAGTACACCTAAAGGTTAATTTAATGAACTCTATTGAAGAAAATTTGAGCTTTAAACATCAGCACCTACTCGGCATTAAAGAACTCTCAGACAAGGATGTCTCTAAAATACTTGATCTTTCCGAGCGCTATATAGAAATTAATCGTGAGCAGCAAAAAAAACATGACGTACTCCGTGGACGTACGCTGATATTACTTTTCTTTGAAAACTCAACACGAACGCGCACATCGTTTGAACTTGCCGGTAAACGTATGGGCGCTGATACAATTAATATATCTGTTTCATCATCCGCTATAAAAAAAGGCGAAACCCTAATTGATACAGCTATGACCCTCAATGCTATGCATCCTGACCTACTTGTTATGCGACACCCGAACGCCGGAGCTGTTAACCTTCTTAGTCATCATATTCAAGGAGCGGTGCTAAATGCTGGCGACGGAGCACACGAACATCCCACCCAAGCATTATTAGATGCACTCACAATTCGACGCCATAAGGGAAAGATAAAAGATTTAATTATTACTATTTGCGGAGATGTTATGCATAGTAGAGTGGCGAGATCAAACCTACTACTCTTAAAACTAATGGGCGCAGAGGTGAGATTAGTTTCTCCACCAACCCTTACTCCCACAGGAATAGAGACCCTGGGCACAAAAGTTTACCATAATATGGAAGATGGACTGAAAGATGCCGATGTAATAATGATGCTTCGACTTCAATCAGAGAGAATGCAGGGTTCTTTTGTGCCGTCTACTAGAGAATATTTCCGTTTCTGGGGACTTGATGCAAATAAACTTGCATCTGCAAAAGATGATGCAATGATAATGCATCCAGGGCCAATGAATCGTGGCATAGAAATTGACAGTGAAGTAGCTGATGATATTACACGGAGTGTAATCCTCGAACAGGTAGAGTTTGGAGTAGCTGTTCGACAGGCATGTATGGAGTTACTGGCATCAAATCTTCCTCCTAAAGGAGATAAAAATGGGATCTGAAAAACCTATCGTATACTCTAATGCTCAATTAATTGACCCAGGCACCAAGCTTAATACTAAAGGTGGCCTCATTACTCAGGGTGATAAAATCGTCGACTTAGGGGAACACTTGTACCAATCAGGTTTCCCTGAGGACGCCTACGTAATTGACTGCAAGAATAATATTTTAGCCCCCGGCCTTATAGATATTCATGTGCACCTTAGAGAACCCGGCCATGAACACAAAGAGACAATCAAAACTGGCGGGGAATCTGCTGCCGCTGGAGGCGTTACAACTGTTTGCTGCATGCCTAATACCGATCCAGTTATCGATAATGTAGCACTTATTGAGTTTATTCAACGACGCGCACGTGAAGCAAAAGGCGTAAAAGTTTTTCCATTTGCAGCAGTAACCAAGGGGTTAAAAGGAGAGCAACTTACAGAAATGGGAATGCTCAGTGAAGCAGGTGCAATCGCATTTACGGATGATGGGCTTCCAGTTACTGACAGTCAGGTAATGAGAAGAGCACTTGCCTATGCAAAAAGCTTTGGAGCTATTGTAAGCCAACATGCTGAAGATTTATCCCTAACCAGTTGTGGATGTATGGCTGAAGGTCCAGTGGCAACCAAGCTAGGTCTTCCAGGAATTCCTGATGCATCTGAAGTAGTTATGATAGAAAGAGATATTCGGTTGGTTGAAATTACAGGAGGCCGCTATCATGTAGCTCACATTTCTACTGAAGAAGGCGTTGCTGCAGTTAGGAAAGCTAAAGAGCAAGGACTTGATGTGAGTTGCGAAGCAGCTCCTCATCACTTTACACTGACCGACGATGATGTGGGCAATTATCGTACATTTGCCAAGATGGCTCCTCCTTTACGTAACGAAAAAAATCGTAGAGCTATTGTCGATGGGTTACGGGATGGAACAATTGATGCAATAGCTACCGATCATGCACCACATGATCAGGAAAGTAAGCGAGTTCCGATGCAACATGCCGCCAACGGCGTTGTAGGGCTCGAAACACTACTCCCTCTAACACTTGATCTTGTTAACAAAGGAGAACTAACACTTATAGATGCCTTATCAAGAATAACTTCATCTCCAGCAAATCTTTTAGACCTTGAAAACGGTCACCTTCGTAAAAATGGTCCAGCAGATTTAGTGTTATTTGATCCGAATGCAGAGTGGACAGTAAAACTAGAAAACTTGTATAGCAAATCTAAGAATACACCCTTCGAAGGAAAATTAATGAGAGGTCAGGTAATTAGGACAGTGGTTGATGGGCGCACTGTTTTTGAGCGAGAGGCATAGGGTAAATGCCTGATCCGATGGGGGGCTTATCTTACGGCTGGCCATTCATTATTGGAGCAGTATTAGGATATTTAATCGGATCTATTCCTTTTGGAATAATTATATCTAAAATATTTTCACTTCCTAACCCTCGTAATATTGGGTCAAAAAATATTGGAGCCACCAATGTATTACGTTCAGGAAATAAAATTGCTGCATTACTCACCTTAGTCCTTGATGGGTTAAAGGGTGCTCTTCCTGTTATTATTGCCTGGAATCTAGGAATGGATATGGCATTTTATGTAGGAGCTGCTGCAGTACTAGGCCATATATTTCCTATATGGCTAAAATTCCAAGGAGGTAAAGGAGTTGCAACAAGTATTGGGGTAATTCTTGCTCTTTGCTGGCCAGTAGGAATTATCATCTGTGGTATTTGGTCTCTAGTAGCAATATTATCGCGCTATTCGTCTTTAGCAGCTATAATTGCACTAGCATCTAGCCCCTTTATTGCCTGGGCCTTAGCAACTCCTCCTCCCGCTATTTGGCTATCAGTATTTGTCTCAATTATTGTTATTACTAGACATTCTGCCAATATTTATCGCCTTTGTACCGGTAATGAGGCCCAAATAAAGATTTTCAAGCAAAAAACAGATGTCTAATAAATTCTGGGATTTACCCGCATAAAACTGCGAAGACTCGAATATTTATTAAAAAAATTCTCATATCTACGTAGTCATCTAGTTGACACTCTCATGCTATATAACCATTTTGTCTCCAGAAAACTCTGGAGGAATACCACGATTTACGAAGACTGATTGATATTTCTACTTAAATTTTTAATTAATTCTAATGTGATGCGTTTTGATAAATGAATATAGTGATCGTAGAATCGCCAGCTAAGGCAACAACTATTAATAAATATCTTGGAGATAATTTCCGTGTTCTAGCGTCCTATGGCCATGTTCGCGATCTCCCAGCTAAAAACGGGTCTGTACGTCCTGAAGATGATTTCACTATGCTCTGGGAAGTTTCTGATCGGTCAGAAAAACATATTCGTGAAATTGGTGCAGCCACAGAAGGTGCTGAAAACCTTTACCTTGCAACAGACCCTGATCGTGAAGGGGAAGCAATCTCCTGGCATGTACTTGATGAGCTCAATCGCCGAGGCTCTCTTTCTGGGATATCCGTTAAAAGAATTGTTTTTACAGAAATTACTAAAGGGGCCATTTTAGATGCAATATCTAATCCGCGTGATCTTGATACCAATCTAATTGATGCTTACAAGGCCCGCCGGGCTCTAGATTACCTTATGGGCTTTACTCTATCTCCTGTACTTTGGAGAAAACTTCCAGGTGCTCGCTCTGCCGGAAGAGTGCAGTCTGTAGCATTAAGATTAATTGCTGACCGCGAGTCTGAGATTGAGAATTTTACTCCACGTGAGTATTGGACTGTCGAAACAGATCTAAAGGGTAGTGATGATAAGCAATTTACTGCCCGCCTGACTCACTTAGACTCAAAAAAACTAACAAAATTTAGCCTGGACAATAAAGAGAAAGCAAATGATGCTGCCAACACTATCAAAAACAATGCTTTTTCTGTCATAAACGTTGAACCGAAAAGAACTAAACGTAATCCCGCCCCTCCGTTCACAACTTCGACCTTGCAACAAGAAGCATCAAGAAAACTCTCTCTCTCTGCTCGCAATACTATGAGTATTGCCCAGCAATTATATGAAGGTATAGAAATTGATGGTGAACGGACAGGCCTTATAACTTACATGCGCACGGATGGCGTACAAATAGCCTCACAAGCTCTAGATCAAATCAGAAGTATTATTGATAGAGATTTTGGTAAACAGTATCTCCCAGAGAAACCGCGCTATTATAAAACAAAGGCTAAAAATGCCCAAGAAGCGCATGAAGCTATCCGCCCAACAGATCTTGATCGGTTGCCACCTTCTTTAAAAGATAAATTAACAAAAGATCAAATTAGACTTTATGAACTAATTTGGAAGCGGTCTATGGCAAGCCAAATGGCTTCAGCAGAAATTGATCAATTATCTATAACTAGCTCAAATCAGCAAAGCTCTGAGCAATTAAGAGCTACAGGTTCGTCTATAGCTTTCGATGGATTCCTTAAATTATATCAAGAAGGTCAGGATGATGCATCGAAAGTTAATAATGATAGTAATATCCTGCCCCCCCTTAAAGTTGGCGATAACCTAGAAATACTATCAGTTAGTACCGACCAACACTTCACAGAACCTCCTCCGAGATACAGCGAAGCTAGTCTAGTCAAAGAATTAGAGAAATTAGGGATTGGCAGACCCTCAACTTACGCTTCGATATTATCAGTTCTTCAGGACCGTGATTATGTCAGGTTAGCTAATAAACGTTTTATACCTGAAGATAGAGGGCGAATTCTTGTAACTTTTTTGCAAAACTTTTTCTCGCGTTATGTAGAATATGATTTCACTGCAAAAATGGAAGATCAACTTGACGAAATCTCAGCAGGTCAAGTGCCTTGGAACGGTGTGTTAAAAGATTTCTGGGAGAATCTTAGCGAAGCAGTAGAAGATACTTCCAATCTAAGAATTAGAGATGTTATTACAGCCTTAGATGAGGAACTAGCCCCACACTTATTTCCAGAAACTAATGGTTCTGAAAATCCACGAGCGTGCCCCAAATGTAAGGAAGGGCAGTTAAGTCTTAAATTAGGTAAGATGGGGCCATTTATTGGATGCTCTAGTTACCCTGATTGCAACTTTACTAAGGCCCTTGCAGCTGGTGATGAGGATATTGCCCGTGAATTAGGTCTCGACCCAGCCACTCAAGAGATAGTTTCAATTAAGACTGGAAGATTTGGGCCCTATATCCAACTAGGTGAAGTTACAGAAGAAAATAAGAAACCCAAACGCGCTTCACTGCCACGCGGAATGCCACCTTCAGAAGTTACTCTCGAAAAAGCACTTGGATTACTCGCTCTTCCAAGAGAAATCGGAGCACACCCAGAGTTAGCAAAAACTATTACTGCTGGTATAGGAAGATATGGACCGTATGTACAATGTGACGGTAAATATAAATCTCTTGGAAAAGATGATGATATCCTATCAATAGGCTTAAATAGGGCAGTAGACTTATTAGCAAGTGCTAAGGGCCGCGGCAGTTCCGTGATTAATACTCTTGGAGAACATCCAGATGATAAGAAAATTGTAACTGTTAAAGATGGCAGATATGGACCCTACGTACAGCATGGTAGAATTAATGCAACTATTCCAAAAAATGCAGACCCAAAAACTATAACACTAGACGATGCCCTTTTATTACTTCAGGCAAAGAAAGAACGTGATACAAAGAAAAAAGGCAAATCTAAAACAAAAACAAAAAAAAGCAGAACATCCACTAAATCTAAAACAACTAAAGCCCGAAAATCACCAAAACCAGACACCGCAGCCATAGTAGATTAATATTAATGCGTGATCCATATTAGGGGCGTTTCAGGAAGTTAGTTCAAAAAGCAGCATAAAAATAATCACTAAAGGGCTAAAAGTAACTATGAGACCAACACCCACACAAATCCGCTGGCTTAGTAGAGGCCTTGATCAACCTGGTGGTAAACTCCCGATATTTAATGAGAATGGCCAACAAATTGGCAACAGAACAATTCAGGCTTGCATTAAAGCCGGCTGGGCGGAGCCCTGGAAACATAACCCTATAAAGCCAAACTGGCTCGTTTGTAAAATCACACCGGCCGGCATAAAGCTATTAAAAGAAGAAAAATAATTTGTTATCGACATTCTGATAGGGTTGACAGTTGAGACATCCTGTTTATGTTCTGCTTTAATTTTAAAAACTTCTATGCTTGCGAGACTAAATCATGGCTAAATCTAACAGCATAATCATCAAATTAGTAAGCTCTGCCGGTACTGGGTTCTATTATACAACACGAAGGAATCCCAAGTCAGGAGACGAGAAACTAACTCTCCGAAAGTACGATCCAGTTGCACGGAAACACGTCGACTTTAAAGAGTCTAAGATAAAATAAGATTTCTATTTGGAAAGAGATATCCCGCAGAGAAACAACAATGAGTTAATTAGATAATGGGATACGCTAATACTCTAGAATTTAATTAATTTATGTCGACAAAATGAGTGAAAAAAAAACTATACTTATCACACGAAGGATGCCGGAAGCTGTAAAGAAAAAAGCTGATCTGGATTTCAATGTAAAGTATAATCCGTCTGACTCTTTATTTAGCAAAAAAACTTTAATAAACAAGTCAAATGATGTAGACGGTATTCTAATATGCTCTAATGATAAAATAGATAAATCGGTAATAAATGATTTACCAAGCTCTGTTAAAATTATTTCATGCTACACTGCTGGTTACGAAAATATTGATTTCCAATATGCGGCAAAGCGTGGAATAACCGTCACCAACTCTCCCGATTCAGTAACTATTCCAACAGCTGAGATAGCAATGCTATTAATTCTGGGAACAGCAAGAAGAGCTGTTGAAGCAGACAATCTTATACGTCAAAATCAATGGTCCGGATGGCACACAGAATTTATGTTAGGACAAAGCCTTTCTGGGAAACGACTTGGTATACTTGGTATGGGTAGAATAGGCCGCGCTCTAGCAGAAAGAGCCCGTGGATTTGGTCTTGAAATTCACTATCACAATCGCTCAAGACTTCCAGAGTCTTTAGAACTTGGGGCTAACTATCATGAAACGAATGAGTCTCTTTTAAAATCCTCTGATATTCTTTCATTAAATTGCTCGCTAACAGAAACAACAAGAAACTTTCTAAACTCAGACCGTATTCTAATGCTTCCTAAAGGAGCTATTGTCATCAATACTTCTCGCGGAGAAGTCATTGATGATGAAGCACTAATAAATGCATTAGAAACAAATCAAATATATGCAGCTGGATTAGACGTTTTCTGTGATGAACCTAATGTTGAAAAAAGATACATAGACTTGAGTAATACTTTTCTTCTTCCCCATATAGGAAGCGCAACTTTCGAAGGTAGGAATGGTATGGGATTCCAGGCATTAGAGAACTTAAAAATATTCTTTGCAGGAATTTCACCTCCAAATAAAGTAAACTGACTATGAAGATAGACTTAGATATTGAAAAAAAATTAAGGGATCTGGATATAAAACTTCCCACCCCCCCTAATCCAGTAGCATCCTATGTACCCTTCATAAAGACACAGAATTTAATATTCATCTCAGGCCAAATATGTTTTTTGGGTGAAGATAAGACGTTTAAAGGAAAAATTGGCGATAATCTTAGTACACAAGATGGATATAATGCAGCTAAAAATTGCTGCATTAATACACTGTCTCAATTAAAGATGGCTTGCGATGGAAATTTAAGTACAGTATCCAGATGTATAAATTTAAAAGTTTTTGTTGCTTGCGTTCCGAGCTTTTGTGACCATCCAAAGGTTGCAAATGGAGCCTCAGATCTCATTAAAGACATTTTTGCTGATTCAGGCGAGCATTCAAGGTCAGCAATAGGCTGCACTTCACTGCCAATGGATAGTGCGGTAGAAATAGAATCAATTTGGGAAACTTACTAATAGGTAATAGAATATGAATGGTGGTGAATCTCTAGTTCAGACTCTTCTTAAACATAATATAAAACATGTCTTTGGAGTACCCGGGGAGAGTTATCTGTCTGTCCTTGAGGCAATGCGCATTTATAGGAATAATATCACTTTTATAAATACCAGACACGAATCTGGCGCCTCATTTGCTGCTGATTGCTATGGGCGACTTACCAGCACGCCTGGTGTAGCTTTTGTTACCAGAGGACCTGGAGCTACTAATGCTTCAATTGGGATTCATACCGCAAAGCAAGACAGCAACCCTTTGGTAATGTTTGTTGGACAAGTTCCTACAAATCAATTGGGACGAGAGTCATTTCAAGAAATCGATTATCGAAAAATGTTTGATGGAGTTGCAAAAGCTGTATTTGAACCACTAACTGCTGATGATGTTAGCAAAGCAACTGCAGAGGGATTACATTACGCTCTCGATGGACGACCTGGCCCTGTCATCATCTCACTCCCAGAAGATGTAGGCTTTGATCAAACCCAAACAAGTATACAAACACCATTCGGTCCAAGGAAGGTGATTAATCCGGAACAAAGGGATATAGAATCAGCTGCTAATATAATTAAAAATTCAAAATATCCAGTAATTATTGCTGGAGAAATGGTTAATTTTGAAAGATGTAACGAGCTAATAGAAAGATTTGCAAATCAAATAGGTGCGGGTGTTGTTTCTGGATTCCGAAGACAGGGTGTTATCAATTCAGAGAACCCCTGCTACTTTGGTCACTTTGGTTTAACTCTTATGGATTATCAAAAAGATTTCTGGAATGAGGTTGATGTAGTTATAGGTTTAGGAACAAGAATGGATGGAGCCACATCCATGGACTTTGAACTTGTGACCCCAAACCAGTCATTGATACAAGTCTTCCCAGACTCTTCAAGCTTAGTTAATAATAAACCATCTATTGGAATATCAGCAGATACTATACCCACACTTAATATGCTAATGGGAATTCTCCCGGAAAGCCCCCCAAAAAATCGTCTAGAATGGCGCTCAAAGGTCAGTAAGAGTTATCGAAACTGGACAAACTCAGATATAAATTATTCAATTGGACCGGTAAACCTGGCAAAAATAGCGGCTGATCTAAGCGATATACTCCCTAGAGATGGTATAATGACTTGTGATGCAGGAAATTTCTCTACATGGTTTCAACGCCATGGATCATTCAGACATTCTCGAGCACAAGCAGGCCCTGCTGTTGGTGCTATGGGATATAGTGTGCCAGCCGCATTAGGTGCTAAAATTGCATTCCCCAATCGTCAGGTTGTTGCGGTCGCAGGAGATGGTGGATTCATGATGACAGGCCAAGAACTTATTTCAGCGGTTGAAAACCAAAAAGCAATAGTTGTTATAGTTTGCGATAACTCAGCATATGGAACCATTGCAATGCACCAATATGTAAAATATGGACCAGAGAGCAACTATGGTACTCTTACCAAAAGTCCAGATTTTGCGGCAACAGCTCGTGCATGGGGTGCCCAGGCCTGGACTGTAAAAGAGACAGATGAGTTCCAACCAGCACTTCAGGAAGCCCTTCAGTGTGGAGAACCTTCATTGATTCACATATTAACAGACCTTAGAGACCTGAGTGGAACTGGACTCAAGATGGAATAAAATAGAATTTATATAAATGTTACTATGACGAAAAATAAACCAACAAACGCCCTTACAGCTGAGATTTGTGGATCTATAAATAAAGTAAATGAACTTGATTGGGATCGATGCCTAGACTCTGATCATCCTTTTATGCGCCATGCTTTCTTTTATGCACTTGAACAAAGTGGATCAGCTAATGCTGAGACTGGTTGGCTACCCCGACACATACTAATTAGACAAAATAATGTTCTAGTTGGTGCTATGCCCATGTACCTTAAAAATCACTCTGCAGGAGAATATGTTTTCGACCATGGTTGGGCGGACGCATTTTCTCAAGCAGGAGGAAATTATTACCCAAAATTACAGGTTTCTGTCCCCTTTTCTCCGGTTACAGGCCCTAGAATTTTAGTATCTCCAATTGCGTGTTCCCCACAAGAAGTAAGAGATAAAATTATAAATACGGCATTAGACCAATGCAAAACTCTAAATGCCTCATCTATTCATATCACTTTTCCCAGTGAACAAGACTGGAATTTTCTTGGCAAGACTGGATTAATGCAAAGGACAGGTATCCAATTCCATTGGAAAAATTCCAATTATAAGAGTTTTGAAGACTTCCTTTCATCTTTGTCATCCAGAAAAAGAAAGAAAATTAATCGTGAACGTAGAAATTTTTTTGAAGGGGATATAACTATATCTGAATTAAAAGGATTAGAAATAAAAGAACACCATTGGGACCACTTCTATTTCTTTTATAATAATACTACCAATCGCAAATGGGGCATACCATACCTTACACGAGAATTTTTCAGTCTATTAAGTCAACTAATGCCGGAACAGATTGTAATCTTTATTGCCGAACGTAACGGTAAACCAATCGCTGGCGCTTTAAACCTAATTGGCAATAGTGTCATGTACGGCAGAAATTGGGGATGCATAGAAAGTCATCCGTTTTTACATTTTGAATTATGCTATTATAGAGCTATAGAATTTTCCATTAGAAATCAATTATTTAGAGTTGAAGCTGGAGCACAAGGTCTACACAAGTTATCAAGAGGATATCTACCTACACCGACATATTCAGCGCATTGGATTTTGAATAAGGAACTAAGAGATGCCGTAAATAACTATCTTAACAAGGAAACAACTATGATTAATAACGAAATTAAGTCTATAGCAAAGTATTCGCCCTATCGAAATTGATAGATAGCATAGATTACCCTAGAGTACCTTTATTCATATACATACGAACTAATTTTATCCGCTTTTCTTCTTTTCCTAGAGACAATATCAAAGATGAGTCTACCCTCCTTAATATCAATAACCACGTCTCCTCCCTTTTCAAGTTTCCCAAATAACATCTCTTCTGCAAGCGGTTTTTTAATTTTATCCTGAATTAAACGAGAAAGTGGACGTGCGCCATAAACTGGATCAAAACCCTTTTTAGCAAGCCACCCCTCAACATTAGATGTCAGCCTAATATGAATATCTCGATCGGCAAGTAGTTCCTCTAATTGCATAATAAATTTTCCAACTACCATTCGAATAATTTCTGGATTAAGTGCAGAAAACGAAATCACCGCATCTAACCTATTCCTAAACTCTGCTGTAAATAATTTATTGATAGCGTCCATTTCCTCACCAGATCGAGAATGACGCTCAAAACCAACTGCATGCTTAGCTAGCTCAGAGGCACCAGCATTAGTTGTCATAATAATTATTACATTCCTAAAATCGACCACCTTACCATTGTGGTCTGTTAATTTTCCATAATCCATAACTTGCAGAAGCAAATTAAAAAGATCAACGTGAGCCTTTTCTATTTCATCTAACAATAAAACAGAATGTGGATTTTTATCAACAGAATCAGTCAAAAGACCTCCCTGATCAAATCCAACATAGCCTGGTGGAGCGCCTATAAGCCTGGAAACCGAGTGCCTTTCAATATATTCTGACATATCAAACCTGATGAGTTCCAAGCCTAATGTAAGAGCTAATTGTCGCGCAACCTCTGTTTTACCAACACCTGTTGGTCCCGAAAATAGGTAGCTACCTATCGGCTTTTCAGGATCACGCAAACCTGCACGTGACATCTTTATTGCATTTGCAACCTGCTCAATTGCATCATTTTGACCAAATACTACCCTTCCCAAGTCACGCTCGAGATTACTGAGGGAATCCTTATCTTTTGAAGTTAATTTTTTTACTGGTATCTTCGCTATTTTTGCAATTACAAGCTCAATATCACCCACTTTGATAGTTTTACGACGCTTACTAAGTGGCTTAAGAGCCTGAGCCGCACCGGCCTCATCAATTACATCTATCGCCTTATCAGGTAGATTACGATCATTAATATATCGCACTGACAGTTCTACAGCTGATCGAAGAGAGTCCATACTATATTTTACATTATGATATTTCTCATAGTGACCCTTGAGACCTTGAAGAATTTTAACCGCATCATCTGTACTGGGCTCACTAACGTTTATTTTTTGGAATCTCCTAACAAGAGCTCTATCCTTTTCTAGATAGTTTCTATATTCTCTATACGTTGTCGAGCCAACACAACTTAAAGAGCCATTTTGCAGTGCTGGCTTAAGTATATTTGAAGCGTCCATTGAGCCTCCTGAAGTTGCCCCAGCACCAATGACAGTATGTATCTCATCAATAAAAAGTATAGCTCCAGGAGTTTCCTCTATAGCAATAATTACCGCCTTGATCCTTTCTTCGAAATCTCCTCGATAGCGAGTACCAGCTAATAAGGCCCCCATATCTAGTGAAAAAATCGTTGAGTCTTTTATTACATCAGGCACATTACCTGTTGTAATACGCTTAGCCAGCCCTTCTGCTATTGCCGTCTTTCCCACCCCAGGCTCGCCAACAAAAAGCGGGTTATTTTTCCTCCTACGGCAGAGCACTTGAACGGTTCGCTCAATTTCCTCGTCACGGCCAATAAGAGGATCTATCTTTCCATCTACAGCACGTTGATTTAAGTCAGCGCAATAAGCTTCTAAAGCCTCTGCACCCCTACTTACCCCTTGATCTGAATTAACTTCTTCATCTATATCTGAACTTTCATCAGAAGACTGATTTACGCTATTTTTAGATTTTGAGATTCCATGAGAAATAAAATTCACTACATCATAGCGAGACAATCCCTGCTTATGAAGAAAATATACTGCATGACTATCTCTCTCAGAAAATATTGCTACTAATATATTTGCACCACTAACATGGTCTTTGCCAGAAGACTGAACGTGAATAACAGCTCTTTGTAATACTCTATGAAAACTAATTGAGTAAACAGGAGATTCTCTATCAGTATGATTAATATCCATTAAATGAGAATTTAAATCAGCTTCAATAAACGTAGTAAGCTCACTTCTAAGAAGCGCAATGTTAATAGAACATGCCAGCAAAACTTTAGAAGCATCACTATCATCAAGTAGGGCTAATAATAAATGCTCCAAAGTAACAAATTCGTGGTTTTTTTCAGCTGCACTTTCCATTGCAACCTTAAGTGTATTTTCAAGATCTGGAGATAACATTATTCACCTTCATAAAGTTGGTATTTATATATCTAATTAATCTTTTTCCATTATACATTGTAAGGGATGCTCATTCTCCCTAGAAAACTCCATAACTTGATTTACTTTTGATTCTGCTATTTCAAATGTAAATACCCCACAAATACCCACTCCCTTCTTATGGACATGTAACATCACGTCATTAGCATGCTGATTGTTCATTGAAAAAAACTTCTGAAGGATAAAGACTACAAATTCCATAGGTGTGAAATCATCATTTAATAATAGGACCTTATACATTGAAGGCTTTTTTACCTTTACTCTTTCCTCTACAACCACACCAATCTGAGGACCTTGATCATGATCACTGTGATTCTCACTCATTACCCATTCATCTTTCACATAAATTTTTAGAATACTTAATTCTAATATTCTATAGAGTTTATCCAACAATGTCGGTAGCTGAAAAAAAGTAGGAGATCTCTATAAATGCATTTTCTTGAGAATCCGATCCGTGAACAGAATTTGCCTCTAAAGATTCTGCAAAATCCTTACGAACTGTACCAGCTTCTGCATCCTCTGGATTCGTTGCGCCCATTATATCTCTATTCTTAGAAACTGCGTTATCACCCTCCAGAACTTGCACAACTACCGGTCCAGAAGTCATAAATGAACAAAGATCATTATAAAATGGACGATCTTTATGAACGAAATAAAATTGCTGCGCTTGTTCTAATGTAAGCTTAATCCTTTTTTGAGCAACAATTCTCAACCCGCTTTCTTCAAACTTTTTATTAATTGCACCAGTTAAGTTTCTGCGAGTTGCATCAGGCTTAATAATTGAAAGTGTTCTCTCAGTCGCCATTTCTACTCCTCCAAATTTATTGATAGCTCTTTATAGAGTTTCTATTAATTTTCTGCAAAAACTTTTAGTAATAATTAAGAATTACCGCTAACTATATTCACTTGTTTCCCAACTACCATTCTCTTGTTGCTGAAAAACCTTAACTTTATAACCAGATTTTAATCTACGATCTTTCGCAAAATCTACCTTAGAAGCCTCCTCAGCATAAAAAATCTCAATACATCTTTCAAATTCTGAGATATTAGGCACATCTACCCCATCCACAATTACTAATAGACTTGCATCATTTTTATTATCTAAACTGTTTGTGATAAGTATAGGCTGGTCTTGCGCAAAAGAATCATTTGACCTTCCGTGAGGAAGGAATGAATCCGTATCATAGGCCCATAAAGCCTCATCAAGACTTTGAGACCTTTCATCTGAAGCAGTAATTATTAGTGCTTTTATATCATTATCCATTGCCTTTTCTAAAATCTTAGGCAGCACGCTTTCTAGCGTATCTCTTATTAAGTTATAAAATGAAACTTGTGTCATCTGGAGCTTACATATTTTAGGTATCAAACCTCAAAATTACTTGATATCAGCTGATCTAATAGCCTTACACCAAACCCTGAAGCACCCTTAGGAACCACAGGATCATCAGACCTCTTCATCCATGCCATTCCCGCTATATCTATATGTGCCCATGGTGTATCTTCAACAAATCTCTCTAGAAGCTGTGCTGCAGTGATGCTGCCAGCCTCTCTTCCCTTACCCACATTTTTCATATCAGCAATTTCAGAATTTATTTCTTTATCATACCTGGGGTCTAGAGGGAGCTGCCAAACATTCTCACCTACCAATTTGCCTGCATTGACCAATTTGTTTGCCAATTCTAAATCATTAGAAAAAACGCCTGCCATATGAGTCCCTAAACTCACCACTACTGCGCCAGTCAAGGTGGCAAGATTAATCATAGCTCGAGGTTTAAAATTAGATTGTGTATACCAAAGCACATCAGCCAGAACTAGGCGGCCCTCTGCATCAGTGTTTATAACCTCGATTGTCTGGCCTGACATTGTCTTAACAACATCACCTGGACGCTGGGCAGCACCGTCTGGCATATTTTCAACAAGGCCCACAACTCCTATCACGTTACACTTAGCTTTACGGCCAGCTATTGCCCGTAAAGCACCGATGACAGCACCAGCCCCCGCCATATCATACTTCATTTCTTCCATGCCGCCGGATGGCTTGAGAGAAATACCACCAGTATCAAACGTTACACCCTTACCAACTAAGGCGACTGGGGGCTCTTTTGGCCCCTTTAAAGAACCATTCCAGCGCATAACACCTACAATTGGCTCCCTAATACTACCCTGAGATACGCCTAACAAGGCTCCCATGCCCATAGCTTCAAGTGATGGGCGGCGAATAATATCTACTTCGATACCAAATTCACTAAGAGCCTCTATATCTTTTGCAATAGCTTCAGGATACTTGATATTGCCAGGCTCTGAAACCAGATCTCTTGCTAACTTTACACCTTCGGCTAACTCATTACGTAACTTGAATATGGTCTCTGACTCTTCAGAGCTCTCAACCATTAAAAATAAATTCTCTAATGTTAAAGCAGACCGAGCAGGGCTTGGCTTTGTGAAATACTCTGTAAAACGATAAGAACCCAACTTAGCACCACATGCAATTTCTGCAGCTATTTCAGAAGGTTTCATATTTAGTGAAGGATAAGGATCAATACTCATATAGGCCTCAGATTCCTTAAACTTTGATAGTGCATTAATGGCTGAAGCACCAGCTCTTTGTAATATAAGTCGTGTGATTTTTGAACTCTCGCCAACCCCTACAAGCAATATACGATTGACCGACAGGCGACTGGGTGCCTCAATTTGCAGTATTGAATTAACATTCCCTTCAAATTTGGCTGTTTCAATAGCCCGGCTAATAGCCCCTTCTACAGCATTATCAATAGATCTAACAGAATCCATCAATATGCAAGTGCTGCTTGAATCTTTAGCGTAAGGGACAAAAAAAATGAGGGAACCCTTAGAAGGTGTTCCTAAAGGGGCAAAAGAGATCTTCATAATAATTTCTCCAGACTATGGAATAAACAACAAAAATATAAAACTATTGTATCATTACATAACTCATTGACTACTATAGAATGACTGTCAATGTTTTATGGCTTTATTGTGCGGTAGGGTGCACCCGTTTTATAATGATTTATATGCTTCGGTACCAGCGATACATTCTGAAACAGCTTGCTCTTCCAGTGATTTTTATCTCTGTTGGCTTAACAGCTGTGATATGGTTAACGCAGTCATTGAGATTTATTGACTTAATTGTCAATAAAGGTTTGTCTTTGAGCGCCTTCCTACACCTTTCTATGCTTCTTCTACCTTCATTTCTAGGAGTAATACTTCCTATTGCACTCTTCTGTGCTGTACTTTTTGTATACAATAGACTGTCAATAGACAGCGAACTAGTGAGTTTAAGAGCAAGCGGAGAGAGTCAGTGGTCCTTAGCTCGGCCAGCACTTGTTATGGCTGGAATTATCTTAGTGTGCGTATATGCAATAAATATGTACTTCACTCCATTAAGCTACCGCAGCTTCAAAGAGCGACAAACAGTTATTCGTAGCGATTATTCATCAGTTCTTCTTCAGGAGGGCGTATTCAATACCCTGGCTAATGATGTAACAGTTTATGTGCGGGCAAGAAATTCAGAAGGTCAACTCCGCGGCATACTTGTTCACGATGAAAGACTGGAAGATAGCCCAGTAACAATGATGGCAGAAAGTGGAACTCTAGTTCAGACAGAATCAGGTCCCAGATTTGTTCTCATCAATGGCAACCGACAAGAAATAGATAAATCAGCAGGCCAGTTATCTCTTCTATATTTTGATTCATATTCACTGGACCTCCAACTGATTACAGAAAACCCTAAAGTTCGATGGCGTGAACCAAGAGAAAGATATATTCATGAACTTTTCAATCCAGGACCAGGGCATGATGATCAAAGAAACCGTAATAAATTTTTGGCGGAAGCTCACCATCGTATAGTATCACCCCTTTTTTCTATAGCCTTAACTACAATTGCAATAGGGTCTGTAATTGGCGGCACACTTAACAGAAGAGGCCAATGGCGGCGTATTTTAGCTGGAATTCTTGCTGGCTTTACACTAGAAGCAGTGGGACTTCTACTCGTAAATTTAATATCTAAGCAGCCTAATTTTGCCTGGATGATGTACTTAAATGTTGCAGTTTTTATAATCTTCGGATTTTATCTTATGCTTCGCAAGCCCTATGCACGTAAAATAAATAGTACAGAGATTAGAGCAAAAGCATGAATACTATGCGCCTCTCTCCAACACTATCCTTCTATATAGGAAAACAGTTCATCTCTGGAATCGCTATAGTATTTCTAGTTTTTGTTACTGTAATATTTGTATTTGATGCAGTTGAGCTGCTGAGACGTGGGTCAGGGGCTAATAAGGAACTCGCGACCTTTGGCCTTTTATTGCAAATGGCCTTACTACGTATTCCATTTATGGCACAAAAAGTACTCCCATTTGCAGCATTAGTTGGGGGCCTATGGACCTTTACTAGAATGACAAGAAATCATGAATTAGTAGTTGCTCGTTCAGCCGGTGTCTCTGTGTGGCAATTCTTGGTCCCCGTACTTTCTTTAGCACTAATTCTCGGAGCTTTTACAATAACAGTTTTTAATCCAATGTCTGCAGCAATGGTTGGCCGCTATGAACAAATGGATGCTCGATATCTTGGAGGCAAGTCAAGCCTCCTGGCCTTATCACAAAACGGCATTTGGCTTAGACAAACTGACTCTGCCCTGCAATCGGTTGTACATGCACGCAGAATTAGTGAGGACCAAATCACTCTACACGATGTAATTATTTTTTCTTTTCTTGAAGAGGATAAATTTCTTAATAGGATAGATGCAGAGAAAGCTACCCTTGAAAAGGGTAATTGGAATTTAAAAGATGTTGTGATTACCGGGCCTGATCAACCTGCAATATTCCACAAGAATTATTTACTGCCAACATCTCTAACATTTGAGCAAATTGAAGATAGCTTTGCCCCACCAGAAACACTCTCATTTTGGGCGTTACCAGGGTTTATTAATGTTTTAGAGAAATCTGGGTTTTCTGCAGTAGCACACCGACTACATTGGCATTCTTTACTTGCTGGGCCACTTTTACTTTGTGCGATGGTACTTATCGCTGCCACATTCTCTCTAAGGTTCAGAAGACGTGGTGGTGTATGGGTTTTAATTGCTTCAGCTGTGATGACGGGCTTTATACTTTATTTCTTGTCTGATCTTATTCTTGCATTAGGTTTATCAGGAAGTATTCCAGCAGCCTTAGCCGCATGGACACCAGCTGGTATATTTACTCTTATTGGGATTGCAAGCTTATTCCATTTGGAGGATGGATGAACAATCTTTTGCATAAAGTCGTGGAAGTTTTTTTTGGCTCATTCGAAAATTTATGCATAGCCAAGCCACTAGTATTCTTTTTTCTAGTATCCAGCGCTCTAATCGCCGCTAAAGTTAACGAAATTGCGGCTGAAGATAAATCGCCATCAAATCCTCCGGTAATCTTATCTGCTGATAAAATATCTTATGATGAATTAGCAGGCTTAGTGAAAGCCATAGGTAATGTTGAGGTGTCTCAGGCCGGCAGAATCCTCATGGCAGATTCCATAACTTATAATCAATCTAATGATGTCATGACGGCAAATGGTAATGTTGCACTTATGGAGGTCACAGGTGAGGTTGCTTTTGCAGATTATGTACAGCTTAAAGACCAAATGAAGATGGGGGTTCTAAAAAATCTTAGGGTTATTCTTGATGATGAGTCTCGTATATCAGCAAATTTTGCTAAAAGATCAGATGGAAATCGCACTGAGATGTCTAAAGCAGTATATTCACCATGTGAACTCTGTGAAGATAATCCTGAAGAGCCACCACTTTGGCAAATAAAAGCAAACAAAGTGGTTCATGATCAAAAAAATCGAGATATCTCCTATTATGATGCTTGGATGGAGTTCTATGGAATACCCTTAATATATACACCTTATTTCGAACACCCTGACCCTAGCGTAGATCGTCGTAGTGGTTTTCTTGCGCCTAGTTACAGCAACAGTTCTTCTCTTGGGTTCGAACTTACCACTCCATACTATTGGAATATCCAACCGAATAGAGATCTAACTTTTATACCACGCCTATACAGTAGCGGAGAGCTGGTTTTAGGAGGTGAATATAGAGAAAAACTTTTAAAAGGTTCATTTAAATCATCTGGCAGCATTACATACACAGATAAACTCAATGATGAGGGAAATGAAATTAGCGGAAATGAATTCCGTGGACATATTTTTAGTGAGGGAAATTTCCAAATTAACCCCACATGGAAGTGGGGTTATAATTTTCAACGCGCTAGCGATGACACTTATCTACGCCGGTATCGTATTGACTCTCAGGATACTCTCACTACTGAACCATTCATTGAAGGAAGTGACAAACGACGCTATGTATCAGCAAAAGCGTATTTTTTTCAGGGACTTAGAAAAACTGATGATCAAGGCCATATCCCTTTTATTCTCCCGTCAATTGATTATAGCTATACAAGCAATCCGGGCTGGGCAGGGTCATTCTCGTCAATAAATGCCAACATAATGCTTCTTCAGCGACTTGAAGGGGCAGATAGTCGCCGCATATCAATTGAGGGAAGCTGGAATCTACCGATGATAACTCAAGGAGGCCACATATGGACATCATATTTTGGCTTACGTGGAGACATTTATCATGTGAACAATGTTGAAAATAAAAGAAATCCATCAGCAAAAAATCATTCGGGGATTACCGGACGAATTCGCCCAGAAGTAATGGTTGAGTGGAGATACCCTTTAGTTGCAAAAAGCGGTACTACTCGTCAAGTTGTTGAACCAGTAGTACAAACAATAATTAGTCCATACGGAGGAAATCCAGCAAAAATACCAAATGAAGATAGCCAGAATTTTGAGTTTAATGACTCAAATCTCTTTAGTCGCAGTCGATTTACAGGTCTTGATAGATTGGAGAGTGGGCCAAGAATAAACTATGGATTAAGGTACGGTATATATGGAAAAAATGGAGGTCGAACAACTGCACTTATTGGCCAAAGTGCCAGACTTAAAGATGATGATACCTTTGGAAGTGGAAGTGGACTAGAAGATACCTTTTCTGATTACGTAGGTAAAATATCTATTGAGCCGACTGATTATTTTTCTTTTAATTATAGATTTCGACTAGATAGGCTTAACGGGGAAGCCCGAAGAAATGAAATCAACTTTGCAGGCGGACGCGATTATCTAAGGTTAAATATAGGATACGCTTTACTTGAGAAACAACTTTCAGAGGTAGAAACTTCTGGATTTGCAAATAGAGAAGAAATGGCTGTATCGGCTACTTCTCAATTTGCTAAATTCTGGAGCGCAGATGCAAATCTAAGGCATAACCTTACCGGTTCTGGAGGCACTATATCATGGTCGACTGGAATTAAATATGAAGATGAGTGCTTTATATTTAATACTCAATATGGTCGAACATTTACTGAGGATAGGGAAGTAAAGCCAGACAGCACCTTGATTTTCCGAGTACTTCTTAAAAATTTAGGTTGATATTGATCCTTAAAAAAAACTATATAATCACAAAAATACATGTAAATTTTGACTAATACACCCTCTATTAGCTAAAACATATTTCATATAATTTAATACATATTAATGAATGCGATCATGCGAAAACTTTTGATAGGATTTTGGTGCTGCTGCCTTAGTGTGGCTTTTTCTCTTCATGGGACTCCTAGTTATGGAGAAAATTTAGATAATGAAAAAGATATTCTAAAAATTGCAGCAGTTATTAATGATGATGTTATTTCAATCTATGACCTTATGGTGAGAATGGAGATTGTAATTGCAACATCTAACCTTAACGATAGCCCTCAACTAAGGCAGCAATTATTACCTCAAGTAATGAGAGCAATGATTGATGAAAAAATTCAATTACAAGAGTCAGAACGCTTAGCCATTATCCCAACAAGTCAACAAATAGATGATGCTATTAAATCTTTAGAGGCGCGAAACAACAACGCGCCTGGAAGTTTCGACAAATTTGTGGAACAACGAAAACTAAATAGAGAGTCAATTGTAAATCAGATAAGAGCCGGGCTTGCATGGGCTTTAGTTGTTTCTAGAAGATTTAGTAGCTCAATAATTGTAGGTGAAAACGAGATTGATGAATCCATATTGAATCTAGAAACTGCCCGTGGAGAACCAGAATATCTAATTAATGAGATCTTTCTCCCTTACGATAAACTTTTAAAAAATAATAATGCAAAAGATGTCGCAAATAATCTTGTCCAACAACTTCGCAAAGGAGCTAATTTCAACGCAATAGCAAGGCAGTTTTCTCAAAGTGCCTCAGCTGCTTTGGGTGGGGATATAGGCTGGGTGCTAGAAAAGCAACTTCCTTTAGACCTTTCCAAAATCGCAAAATCTATGGATATTGGAAAAATATCAAACCCAATACATACACACCAGGGCATATATATTATTTCTGTTAAATCTAAAAGGAGGGTTCTGACTGCTGATCCCACTAAAGCTAGTGTAACCTTAGCGCAAGTTGTATTAGATGAAAGATTTGGTGACCAGGTAAACCAGATCACATTCCTTAGACAGTTAAGAGAGAAAGCAGATAACTGCCAAAAACTGTTATCTCTTAGCGAAGGTAAAGTTTCAAATTTATCAGGTAACCTGGGAAAAATTAGCCTTCTCGACCTGCCAATTAACATTAGAAACGTCGTGTCAAATTTGAATGTAGGTGTTCTAAGTGAACCTATGCCTGACGATTCAGCCCTGAGGGCAATAATGGTATGTGCACGTGAGAATACTGAAATACCAACTCCCGATCGCAAAAAAATCCGCCTCAATATAGCTAACAAACGCCTTGAACTCATGGGCAGAAGATACATGAGAGACCTAAGAAAAAAATCCTTTATAGATATCAGGCTAAGATAATAGAAAAGTATAATAAAAAATGACCCAACCTTTAGGCATGCTCTCCATAGCTGAAACAATTAAAGAATTTGGGATATCTCAAAAAAAATCACTCGGCCAACATTTTATTGTTAATGAAAATATTTGTAAAAACATAGTAAATGCGGCTGGAGATCTCAAAAATTTTAATATACTTGAAGTAGGCCCAGGGCCTGGGGGCTTGACTCGAGAATTACTCAAATCACAAGCAAGACAGATCGTAGTAGTCGAAAAAGACTCACGGTGTATTAATGCCTTAGAATGTTTAGCACTTAATACTAAAGGTAATTTAAGAATAGAGAAAACTGATGCCCTAAATTTCAATATAGTAAAAGAACTAAATTACCCAAGGAAAATCATAGCCAACTTACCTTTTAATATTGCAACTGAACTTTTAATTAAATGGTTATCTCAGACGAAAAATATAAACCAAATGATACTAATGTTTCAAAAAGAAGTCGCTAGAAGAATTGTTGCTCAAGCTGGAACAGCTGAATATGGACGACTCTCTATTAAAGTACAGTTACTTTGTAAATGCGAGTTACTTTTTGAACTAAAATCTGGATCTTTTGCCCCCCCACCTAAAGTAGATGCAAGTATAATCAGGATTACACCTTATCAAAAACCACTATATGATGTATCTCAAGAGGTCCTTGAAAAAGTTGTTGCTGCGGGTTTTGGTCAGCGAAGAAAAATGCTTAAAAGCTCACTAAAGAGCGTCACTAGATTTCCTGAAAAAATTATTATTGAATCTGGCATAGATCCTAAAAGGCGAGCAGAAACTCTAAGTATCGAAGAGTGGTGCTCTATTGCTAATTCTAAATTACTTTTAGAAGAGCAGATGAATTAATAAATAAACTATTATAGAATTTAAATGATCAATTTAGGCCCAGAAGATATTTCTATGCAAAGCAAAGTAGAGCACCTGCTAAACTTAGCTTTTGGACAGAAACGTTTTCTAAATCCTTCGCATAAATTTAGAAACAATTCTACTCCAGTCAGAGATTTATGCTTTGTAGCTAAAAAAGAAAAAGAAGTTATTGGAACTATTCGCTTTACTTCAATAATAGTTGGAAAAGAAAAATCTGCCGTTTTACTTGGCCCAATAGCAGTTAGTCCCGCATATCAAGGTCAAGGAATAGGATCATCCCTTATGGAGCTCGGCATATCCGTAGTTCGCAACAAGTGCATAGCATTAGTAATAGCCATAGGAGATCCTAGTTACTTAAGCCGTTTCGGATTTCAATCGGCAAATACATATGAGCTTACATTCCCAAACCTTTATGAATCTGAAAAACTTATGATTTTAAAAATCAGCAATATATCAATAAAAAATATATATAAAGGAGATATTTCGCTAAATCTTGGTAATAGTTAAATAAACTATGTGGTCTGAAGATTACCCACAAAATTTTCAAGATTTAGCTGTCTACTCCTCCTATTTCGCTCTGCAGATATTATAGAAGCCACCTGTATGACTGCCTCATCAAGCGAACTATTTATTACCACATAGTCATAATCAACGTAATGGCTCATCTCTTCACTCGCTTTTTCCATTCGCGCAGAAACTACGCTGGTAGAATCCTGTGCTCGACGACGTAGTCGTTGCTCAAGTTCTTGAAGAGAAGGTGGCAATATAAAAATTGACACTATGTCATTTGGCATAGTTGAGGCTAATTGATCTCTACCCTGCCAATCAATATCAAACACTATATCAACTCCGCTTAAAAGAGCAGATTCTACAGGCTCTCTTGGAGTGCCATAGCTATGACCAAATACCGTGGCAAATTCAAGAAAGCTTTCTGCCTCTGAGAGCCTTAAGAACTTATCTTTATCTATAAAATTATAATCTCTACCATCTATTTCATCAGACCGTTTAGGTCTAGTGGTTATAGAAACAGACATTTCCAAACCACTAACTGCCTCTAAAAGACGTCTAGTTATTGTTGTCTTACCCGCTCCTGAGGGGGAGGATAGAACAAACATAATTCCACGTCTCTCTATAGTCACTTCAGACATAATGACTACTCCAAGTTCTGAACCTGCTCGCGAAACTGGTCAATTACTACCTTCATGGATAAACCTATTTCATTGAGTTGCTGATCGCTTGCTTTGGCGCACAGTGTATTAGCTTCTCTATTAAATTCTTGTGATAGGAAATCTAACTTTCTACCAACAACCCCACCCTTTGTAATTTCAATTTTGGCCGCCTGGATATGTGCAGCTAATCTATCAAGTTCCTCACGGATATCACTCTTTGTTGCGAGTATTACAATTTCCTGCGCCAGCCTGTCTTCGTCAAACAATTTCTTATCTTCCATCAAAGAATCAACTTTTTTCTTTAGTGAGGACCTAGTTTTTTCTAGAACGGTAAGTGAGCAATCAACTGCTCTTTTCACTAAAGTATTTATTTCATCTATCTGAGTTAACAATATAGTCTCTATTTTTGCACCCTCACTCTTACGAGAATCTAATAGACCTTCCAGAGCAGAATCAAAACTATTGATAATAGCACGATCTAAAGGTGTATTTTCAATCATTTCCTCTTTAGTTTCAGCAAGGTCTACAACGCCCCTAACTCTAAGCAGACCATCAAAACGAGGTGGATCTACTTTATTCTCGCTAGAGTAATCTTGCCAAAGATCTATCAAAGAGTTTAATAAATCTCGGTTAACTGTTATTTTTTCTTCACGTTGCTGTGATGTAACACGCAAAGTTACTGATATATTTCCACGTCTGATATATTTAGAGATTTTTTGACGTAATTCTTGCTCATATCTTTCAACACCAGATCCGAGTCTTAAACGCAAATCCAAGCTTCTACTATTAACGCTTTTGATCTCCCAAATCCAATCGTAACCTGATTTAGATTTTTCGATAGATGAAAAACCAGTCATACTACTTATCATGAATCTCTCTCTTAATACACTCGATGACTCTAAATATGTTTATAAATAAACTCAAAATATACTGCTAAATAATATATATTACTAAAAAGATTTATTACCTTTGGCTCTAAAGCAATAACTATCCTAAGGCAATAAGATAATGAAAAATCCAAGATCTATTTTAATCACCGGCGCAAGTAGCGGAATAGGTGAAGCTCTAGCAAAAAAATACTCCGGACCAGGAGTATTATTAGGCCTTACAGGTCGAAATATGCAGCGTCTATCAGATGTAGCTAAAGTATGTGAAAAGCTAGGGGCAGAAGTGGTTTTTGAAACAATAGATGTGCAGAATAGGATAAAAATGCATGATTTTATTAGACGACTAGAAAGAAAAAAATCTATTGATTTGGTCTTTGCAAATGCTGGAATTAGCAATTCAACAGCATCATCGAAACTCAATTATGAAGACATTGAGGATGAAATAGTTGCAGTGAACATTTTAGGTGTTCTAAATACTGTGAGGCCAGCCCTAGAATTGATGAAGTTACATCAAAACGGCCAGATTGTTATTATATCTTCACTTGCAGCCTATAGCCCAACTCCTGGAGCAGCAATATATGGTGCAACAAAGGTTGCTATTAAGAATCTTGGATTAGCACTAAGAACAGAAAATAGAGAGTTTAATATTGGAATAACAGTGATTTGCCCTGGCTTCGTAGATACTTTGATGACAGAAAATTTAATTCATCCTTTGTTTATTATAAGTTCAAAAAAAGCGGCAAATATCATTTATAAAAAAATTATTAAGAACCCTAAAATCATATCCTTTCCCACTTCCACTTTAATATTATTGTTGGTTTCTAAAATAATTCCTGACAGGATAATATTTAAAATTATTTCCTCTCAATTAGACTCTGATAAAAAAACACAATAGTTACCTTTAGTAACTATTGCCTTTTTTTTGAATATTACGCCAAATAGAAATATTTTTATTATGCTCACTAAGAGTCCTTGCAAATCTATGCCCACCCTTACCATCAGATACAAAGTAAATTGCCTCTGTCTTGGCAGGATTAATAGCTGCCTTCAAAGAAGCTCTTCCAGGGTTTGTTATAGGGTGCGGAGGTAATCCCTTAAAAAGGTAAGTATTAAAGGGACTGACAATCTTCAGATCATTAGAAGTTAATTTTCTCTCAAGTTTTTGTTTTCCCTGAGTTATTGCGTATAATACTGTTGGATCTGCTTGAAGGCGCATACCAAGCCTAAGACGATTGACAAATACTCCAGATATCAATTCTCTCTCAGCATCTGAACCTGCCTCCATCTCAATTATAGACGCCAGAATCTTTGCCTCACTAATACTATTATATGGCAAACCTTCAGGCCTTCGAGACCAAAGTTCTTGGGCCGTAGAGATCATAGCCTGCTGCATGCGCTTCACTAGATCAGACCGTTTATCTCCATACCTATAACTATAAGTCTCAGGTAATAATGAGCCCTCAATAGGAATCTCCATTATTGATCCAGATAAAGAATCATTACCCATCAATTTATGAATAATCGAATAAACTGTCATACCTTCTGAAAAGGTAACCTTCCTCTCAATAACATCGCCTGTGACGAGTTTTTTCATTACATTAATTGATGATATACCTTCTCCAAATCTATACTCACCGGCCTTAAGTGAGCTTCCTGACCCATGTAACCAGACACCAATACTGAAAATAGTTGAGTCTGAAATTACCCCTGCCCTACTAAGCTTTTGAGCTATTGCAGATGCACTTGAACCGGACTTGATAATTATATTTATCGGCGCCTTTAGCGGTCCATTATCTTCAAAAGCATCAGATATATAGAAATAAGCTATAATCAGGGTCAAAAGGATAATCGCAGAAGTGAAAAAAAATGAAAAAATGAAAAACCGTGATTTAAGAAAGTATTTCATATACCTATTATTGGAAGGCACTCACAATCACAGACGCATTTGTGCCACCAAATCCAAAAGAATTAGATAGTGCGTTAACTACCTTACGCTCCTTAGCTGTATTAGGAACTAAATCAATATCACATCCCTCTGAGGGATTATCTAAATTCAAAGTGGGTGGAATAACACCTTCATTAATGGCTAGAATACAGAAAATTAATTCTACAGCACCTGCTGCACCTAAAAGATGGCCTATAGAACTCTTTGTTGATGACATTGAAAGATTATATGAATGATCGCCAAATAATCTTTTTACTGCTCCCAGTTCAATTTCATCACCTAAAGGCGTAGAGGTCCCATGAGCATTTATGTAGTCTATATCTTCCAAAGATAGATTTGCGCGCTTGAGAGCTGCCTGCATAGAACGAAATCCTCCATTACCGTCAGCAGCAGGAGCAGTTACATGATGTGCATCTCCGCTCATTCCATAACCGGTTATCTCGGCATATATCCTTGCTCCACGTTTTTTTGCATGCTCTAACTCCTCCAACACCACAACTCCAGATCCATCTCCCATGACAAATCCATCCCTATCCTTATCCCAGGGTCTTGATGCCTTTTCAGGGGTATCATTGTATGATGTACTTAGAGCTCTAGCAGCAGAAAACCCTGTAACTCCTAGTCGACACACGCCAGCCTCTGCTCCACCAGCAACCATTACATCCGCATCATCAAACATAATTAATCGAGCAGCGTCACCAATCGCATGAGCACCAGTCGAGCAGGCCGTAACTACAGCATGGTTAGGACCCCTAAATCCATGGGCGATGGAAACATGCCCTGAGGCAAGATTAATAAGGCTTGAAGGAATAAAGAATGGACTCAGGCGACGCGGGCCCTTTTCATCCACTAAAATCGCGCCCTGCTCAATAGCTCTAAGGCCTCCAATACCAGAGCCAATCATAACACCAGTACGATTCTTCTGTTCATCATCTTGCGGGTCCCAACCAGAGTCCTTTATTGCCCCAAATGCAGCGCCCATAGCATAGATGATAAAATCATCCATTTTTCTGACATCTTTTGCTGACATATAGTCCTCAGGATTAAACAAACCTGGCCCCTCACCTCTTGGAACCTGGGCAGCAATCTTGGCGGGTAGATCCGAAACATCAAAGGAAGTAATACTTGCAACCCCAGAATCTCCGTTAACTAGTCTTGACCAGCTTTCATTAACGCCGTTTGCAAGTGGCGTCACAGCACCCAAACCAGTTACTACTACCCTTCTCAAAACTTAGGTCCTCTGAGGTAAAAAGTTTTTGGAGCATCCCCAGGCTTAACATCAACAGAACGATATGATGTAACCTTAAATTTTATATTTAGGAGATCTGCTCTATAAAATTAATAGCGTCTTTTACAGTTAGGATCTTTTCTGCGGCATCATCAGGAATTTCACAGCCAAATTCCTCTTCAAAGGCCATTACTAGTTCGACTGTGTCGAGACTATCAGCACCAAGATCGTCAATAAAGCTAGCGCCCTCTATAACTTTTTCCTCATCAACACCAAGATGCTCGGAAACAATCTTTCTTACGCGGGCTGCTGTATCATCACTCATAGTAAATTCCCTCGGACATTTGTTTGTTGTTTGGATGAACCAGCTTTTTTAGCTGATTTTAATAACCCAAAACTAGCCTGTTAACACTTTAGATCAAATTGTAACTTTATTCTTAGAGCACAAGCGGGCGGTTGTTAACATAATTTATTGTATTTGGCCATATACATTATTGTATTTGACCATATACATATGACATGAAAATAATACACCATGCTATAATACCATCAAACCATAGCCATTCCGCCATTAATATGAATTGTCTGTCCGGTAATATATCCAGCTTCTTCACTTGCTAGATAGACACAACCAGCCGCAATATCCCCTGAGGTGCCGAATCGGCCAATAGGAATTAGATGCCCCATATTCTCTCTTTGCTTATCAGATAGTGCCTGAGTCATTGGCGTATCTATAAACCCCGGAGCCACACAATTGACTGTTATCCCCCTAGAAGCCACTTCTCCAGCCATAGCCTTAGCCATGCCTGTTAATCCGGCCTTAGAAGCTGCATAGTTAGCCTGCCCTGGATTTCCTATTGCTCCAACTACTGAAGTTATAAATATTATTCTCCCCCAGCGCTTCTTCATCATTCCACGAAGGCTAGCCCTAGTAAGCCTAAATGCAGATTTTAGGTTAATATCAATTACATTTTCCCATTCATCATCTTTCATACGCATAGCAAGATTGTCAGAGGTCACACCAGCACAATGAATTAGGCCATCAATTCCATCCAATACTAGATCAGACCTTTCCACAAGAGATTCTATTGAACCCTTGTCAGATAGATCGCACGAAATAGGATGTGCTTGATCACCTAATTCTTCCGCCAATTTTAATAGAGCCTCCTCTCGTGTTCCTGAAAGCACCACACTTGCTCCACATTCATGTAATGCAGAAGCTATAGAAGCTCCGATGCCACCTGAGGCACCAGTAACCAGCAAACCCTTGCCACTCAAGTTAAACATCTAAAAAAAACCCCTAATTATGTTCGATTTTATTAATCACTGATCTAACCAACTATTAGAAATAAATCTATTTATAATCATAGCTCAGATACAAAGCTTTTAACACCATCCGGACTGTTAATCGAACTAATATCAAGATCGGGATCTATTCTTTTTATAAGACCTGTTAAAACCTTTCCCGCACCAACCTCAGCAACTTTGTTTACTCCCACATTAGACATAGTTAAAATACTCTCTCTCCACCTAACTTGCGCTGTCACTTGTCTGGTTAATAAGTCTTTGATTTTGTTCGGATCACTCTCCATTTGAGCTGTAACATTTGAGATGATTGGTAGAGTAGGCTTTTTTAACTGAACTTTATTCAGAGCCTCTGACATAGCCTCAGCAGCAGGCCTCATCATGGGACAATGGAATGGTGCGCTGACAGGAAGTAAAACTGCCTTTTTAATATCATAATCTTTTGCAATATCGATTACTTTCTTTATAGCTCTGCTAGCTCCACTAACTACAACTTGCCCAGGCGCGTTATCATTAGCAATTACGCATGTTCCTTCAGAGTTAGCAATGGATATAACTTCTTCAGCCTGATTTAAGTCTGCCCCTATTAGCGCGGCCATTAATCCCTCTCCAATTTTTACTGCCGACTGCATCGCATCACCCCTGAGCCTCAAAAGCCTTGCTGAATCAGCAATATTTAGACTATCAGCAGCCGCTAGAGCAGAGTACTCACCTAAAGAATGCCCAGCTAGACAACTGGCTAATTCAGATAGAGACCTCCCAGATTCAGTTTCAATTGCTCGTATTACCGCAAGAGATGTCGCCATAAGTGCAGGTTGTGCATTTCTTGTTAGTCTTAATTCCTCCTCTGAGCCTGAAAATATCAACTCTGAGAGTTTTTCCTCCAGTGCATTGTCAACAATTTCAAATATAGCAGCTGCTTCAGGGTACATTTCAGCGACAGCCTTACCCATTCCAATTACTTGTGATCCCTGGCCTGGAAATACAAATGCTCTATTCATAGTCTCAAACGTCCCAAATAATGTTATATTCCTGTGGTTTGGGCAGAAATATCTGCTTTATCCAGTCATACCTTTTGAAAGATCTCTGTCAAGCGGCCTTGCGCCTTTGGCCCAATTGAGTATAGTGCGGCGCTTCAGCACATAAAAACACTGTGCTAAAGATAAAGTTGGATAACAATAGCTAATTTAAGGAGGAGACGGCGAGCCATGCCGCTCTACGAAAATACTTTTATTGCACGCCCTGATGTGTCCTCTCAACAAGTAGAAGCACTTGGCGAACAATTCAATGAATCTATCCGCGAGAGTGGAGGTGAAGTTACGACTATTGAACAATGGGGCTTACGTAATTTAGCCTACAAAATTAAGAAAAACCGCAAAGGCTATTATGTGCATATGCGTATTAGCGCAACTGCCGAAGCTATTTCGGAGATGGAACGAAATATGAGGTTGAATGAGGATATAATTAGGTTCTTAACAATAAAGGTTGAAGCTCTAGACACGAACCCATCAGCTATGATGCAATCTCGACCAAGAGAGGTAAAGGCTGATTCTTCAGTTACTGAAGATCATAATTATGAAGATTTAGATAATCAGCTTAAAGATAACGAATAAAGTAAAGCAGTTAATATAAAGAGAAAAATTATGGTTGATGAAACTAGCTCTGCAGAAAACATAAGTGATAATCGGCAAACGAACCAAAGGTTTGGTAACAGCAGAGGTGGGCCTGGAGGAAGCGGCAATAACATTCCAAATGTCGCATTCCCGAGAAGGCCTTTCTTTAGACGTAGAAAATCTTGCCCATTTTCTGGACCTAATGCTCCCAAAATTGATTATAAAGACGTTAAGATCCTGCAAAGATTTGTATCTGAACGAGGCAAGATTGTTCCAAGCCGGATAACCGCAGTGTCTGCTAAGAGACAACGGGAATTAGCCCGGGCGATTAAGCGAGCTAGACAACTAGCCTTGCTACCCTACGTAGTCCAGTAAAAACGCCATGTTAGCGGGTTAGGGGAAACATGCCCCCACGTACACGCAATCTAATCGCCATAGCAGCAGGTGTCATATCAGCACTTCTATTTTCGGCAGTAATGACAGGATCCCCCTTATCACTGGTAGTTATGCCCTTCTCTATGCTACCACTTTTCCTTGTGGGACTTAGCACTGGACTAGGGACAACATTAACCTCATCTTTTTTGGCAACAGCTCTTGTGGCTGTAATGGGCGGTCTAATCGGTTCATTAGCCTATGTGCTGACACAAGCATTGCCTGCAGTTGCAATATCAAGATATATCATAAAACCACAAAAACTACCGAATGGCTCACTTACATGGCTCCCACCAAGTAAAATACTAGGCTACCTAACGGCTTATGCTGCCTTAATATTAATGGTAATATTCATAGGGTCATCCGGTTTTGAAGGTGGGTTCATCGGATTAGTCGAACGCCAAATAGCGACAGCCCTAGAGCCCATGATGGCCGGTAATATTAATTCAAAAGAATCAATCACTATTTTTGCTAGGCAAATTGCCCAGCTAGCGCCTGGAACCATGGCAGGATGGTGGCTAGCTATTACAATCATTAGCCTAGGAATAGCAAATCTCCTTCTAAAGCGATGGGGCCGGAATTTAAGACCATCCCTGGAACTTTCCAAAGCAACTACCCCTATTTGGGTTTTCATTGCATGGGGAGCTAGCCTATTGCTTGGACTAGTAACAGATGGCATAACAAGTATTATTGCTTGGAACCTATTCCAAATTTTGCTTGTACCCTTTATCCTTGTCGGTCTAATGGTGTTTCATTCAATCTGTAGGGGCTGGGGACCTGGCCCTATATTTATTGGAATTTTCTACCTTTTAATATTTATTCGCGGTTGGCCAATGTTCTTAGCAGCAGCCCTTGGATTTGCGGAACAATGGTTTAGAATAAGGGAAAAAATTGAGGGTAATAACCCCTCTTAGGAGACCCAAGATGGAAATTATTTTGCTTGAGCGAGTTGAAAAACTTGGTCATATGGGAGATGTAGTCAAAGTTAAAGATGGCTATGCCAGGAACTTTCTGCTCCCCCAAAAGAAAGCCTTGCTAGCTACAAAAGAAAATAAGGCAAGATTTGAAGCCGAGAAAGAAGCTTTACAGATAGTTAATGATGAAAAACGCACTTTAGCGGAGTCTGCAGCCAAAGAAGTCGATGGGAAGGATTTTATTTTGATCCGACAGGCAGGGGATACTGGACAGTTATTTGGATCAGTTACTGCCCGTGATATAGCAGATAAGATAAGTCAATCTGGTGTTGCTATAAAACGTCAGCAGATTAAGTTGGATGTACCTATTAAAACACTTGGTATCCACCAACTACAATTAGTTCTTCATCCTGAAGTTACCGTAAATATAAATATCAATGTTGCTCGGTCAGACGAAGAAGCATCGATTCAAAGTAAAGGCGGCACCCTTAAAGCAAGCTCAGAAGAAGGGGAAGATATATCAGAAGTTGATAAGACTGTTTTTGATACTGAAGAATTAGCCGCGAAAGCAGAAGCAAAATTACTCACAGAAAATATGAATTCAGAAACTGATAAATTATCCCAGGAAAATAGAGTTATACCTCAGGATACTGAATCTAAGATCGGCAAAAACCCGGATCAGGATTTAATTGACGAAAAAGAAGAATAGATAATGTATTTTGAATAGATAAGAACTCTTGGGAAATAAACACAAATGCTATTAGAGTTACTACTCAAACAACTAATGAAAAAAGGAACCCTTAATGTCATTGATCATAGGGGTAAATTAAAAACCTTTGGAAATAATCAAGGCCCCTCTGTTACAATCCGTCTGCATAATCGTTCAGTGAGTCGTAAAATAGCTCTCAATCCAAGACTTGCTGTTGGAGAAGCATATATGGATGGATCTTTGACCGTCGAGGATGGGGGAAGTATTTATGATTTCCTAGATCTGACAGGATCTAATCTACATGTTCTTGACGAATTAACCATCGTACGAATAAGAAATTGGTTGAGTGGGTGGACAAGACCACTTCAACAACATAATCCATTAGGAGTAGCAAGAAAGAATGTAGCCCACCATTATGATCTATCAGATGATCTTTTTGATTTATTCCTAGACTCAGATCGTCAATACTCTTGTGGATATTTTGACTCACAAAACAGCACACTTGAGCAAGCCCAGAAAGCAAAAAAGCGGCATCTAGCTTCAAAATTAATACTCGACAAACCTGGCTTAAAGACCTTGGATATTGGATCTGGATGGGGCGGGCTTGGGATCTATCTTCATCAAGAAACCGGCGCAAATGTTACAGGTTTAACACTCTCAAAAGAACAACAGAAATATGCTGAAAAGAGGACTCAGGATTTACAAATTCAAGGCGATGTCAGATTTTTACTTCAGGACTACAGACGAGAAACAAATCTATATGACAGGATTGTGTCAGTAGGCATGTTTGAACATGTAGGCATTAAACATTATGGAGAATTTTTTAATAAGGTAGGATCACTTCTTAAAGATGACGGGGTGGCCGTAATACATACTATAGCTCGTTGGGATGGACCAAGCGTAACTAATCCTTGGCTAAGAAAATATATTTTCCCAGGAGGGTACTGCCCATCCATGTCAGAAATTTTTTCTGCTATTGAAAAAACAGGACTAAAAGTTCTAGATACCGAAATGCTCAGACTTCACTACGCCGACACTCTACGTCACTGGTCACGTAATTTTGCTTACAACCGAAATAAAATAAAAGAAATTTACGATGAACGCTTTTGTAAAATGTGGGAATTTTATCTAGCAGGTTCAGAAATTGCCTTTAGAAGACAAGATCACATGATCGCACAGCTTCAGATTGCTTGGGACCAGGAAGCTGCACCATTAACAAGAGATTACATGGTAGAGTGGGAAAAAAACCACCAAATCTAAAACTTAAAAATAAGTTTAGCTTAAATACCGGTTACCTATTAAGATAAACACAGGCCATGTTATTTATAAGCAAACCGGCATATTTTATTATTTATTTACAATATCTTAGTATTTTATCCCCGCTATTATTGTTATTAATATGGAATTAGTCCATGACAAATTCCTACACGCTGATATGAGAAGGTTTCAGATAAACAAAAGGCAGGATAAAAGAGGGCCTCATGGCAACACAAACAAACCTTGAATCGCAAACTAGGACTCAATCAACTACAAATGATGGGTATCGCTCTCTGCCGCATAACCTAGAGGTCGAGCAAGCGTTGCTGGGTGCTATTCTTGTAAATAATGAAGCAGCCAACCAGGTATCAGGATTTCTCGAAGAAGATCATTTTTTTCTAGATGTTCATGGCCGAATTTTTGATACGATAATAAAGTTAATTGACCGCGGTCAAATTGCAAGCCCTATAACCCTTAAGCATTTTTTTGAGTCTGATGCAGGCCTAACAAATCTTGGGGGTACGCAGTACTTAGCGAGGCTTGCAGGTGCTGCAGTAACAATCATTAATGCAGAGAATTACGGAAAGATTGTTCATGATCTTGCTATGAGAAGATCATTAATTTCAATCGGTGAAAATATTGTAAATGATGCTTTCGATGCTCCATTAGATGAAACAGCTATTGACCAATTAGAATCTGCTGAACAAAAACTTTATAAACTTGCAGAAGACGGAGAAAATGAAGGTGGATTCCAAGATTTTAGTAGCTCACTAACAACGGCCGTAAACCTTATCGAATCTGCTTATAAACGTGATGGGAAGATGGTTGGAGTTCCCACAGGACTCAACGACTTAGATAAGCTTTTGGGGGGGTTACATCCATCCGACCTGATTATAATAGCTGGACGACCAGGAATGGGCAAAACTGCGCTAGCAACAAATTTCGCTTATAATGCTGCTCGAAAATTCCATGAGGAAAAATCTGACACTGGAACTTCAATCCTAACTGATGGAGCACGTGTTGGTTTTTTTAGTCTTGAAATGTCTTCTGAGCAACTTGCGACAAGGATTCTAGCAGAGCAAACCGGTATATCTTCAGAAAAGCTTCGAAGAGGAGAAGTCAATAACGAAGACTTTGGAAAAATTGTTAGAGCCAGCCAAGAAATTGAGACTATTCCCTTCTTTATTGATGACACCCCTGAACTAACAATTCCAGGCTTAAGAGCTAGAGCACGTAGATTAAAAAGACAGCGTGGCTTAGACTTGATTATTGTTGATTATCTTCAACTTATGCGCCCCACTTCAAGTAGACGGCTTAATAATCGGGTGCAGGAAGTTTCTGAGGTAACAATGGGTCTAAAAGCTCTTGCAAAAGAACTAGGTGTTCCTGTTGTAGCACTTTCACAGCTCTCTAGAGCTGTTGAACAGAGAGATGACAAACGACCTCAACTGGCTGACCTCAGGGAATCTGGATCTATAGAACAGGATGCAGATGTTGTTATGTTTGTTTATAGGGAACAATATTATTTAGCCCGACAAGAACCTGCTGAGGGAACAGTGGAACATCAAGATTGGCAAGAAAAGATGTCCAGTATACATAACCTTGCTGAAACTATAATCGCCAAACAGCGACATGGCCCGACAGGTAAAGTTTTACTCTACTTTAATGAGTTCCTCACTCAATTTGCTGATTTAGATACACAGCACTCTTCTGCAACAACCAACAATCCCATGTCTTAGATAGAGGAATCTATGCCCCAATCTATGGGCAAATATGGCGCCACTTTACATATTGACCTTAGCTCCATTCAGGCTAATTGGAAGCTACTTGCCTCAATGTGTAATAACTCGACTGTTAGTTCAGTTGTAAAGGCTAACTGTTATGGGCTTGGTATTAGTTATATAGTACCGGCGCTAGCATCAATTGGGTGTAAAGAGTTTTTTTCAGCAACTATTGATGAAGCAATAGAGATAAAAAAATTAATATCTGATCGCGAAGTCAATTTACTTTTTGGCGTGAATACAGAAGAGGAAGCTTTCATATGCCTCGAAAAAAAAATAAACCCCGTTATTAACCATTTAGGTCAATTTGAGATATGGCAGGGTGCATGTAAAAAAATTAGTTCATCAAGTAATGACTATATACCTAAAGCCTGGTTTCATATAGATACAGGAATGTCTAGACTTGGTATTCCAGAAAAAGAATTAGAAAAAATTATTGAACGCTATATTACCTCAATTAAGCTCCCCTTTAATGGAGTAATAAGTCATCTTGCTTGCGCAGAAGAACCTGAACATCCGATGAATTGTATTCAACTAAAACGTTTTAGACTATTGAGGGATAAAATTATTAATTTTACCCCTCAAAGCTCTCGATGGAGTCTAGCAAACTCTTCTGGAATATTCTTAGGAAATGATTACCACTTTAATCTCACCAGACCAGGGGCATCTCTTTATGGGCTTAATCCTACCCCGTACCAAGAAAACCCTATGAAAAATATAGTTACTCTATATGGAAAAATCCTTCAAGTACAACAAGTTGACAGAAATCAGACCGTTGGTTATGGTGCAACTCATACTTTTACAAAGCCTGGAAGAATCGCTACTGTTGGAGTTGGCTATGCTGATGGATATATGCGTTCTAGCGGCGGGATATCAAAAGCGCGCCTTGGTAAAATTTCTGTACCAATAATAGGCCGTGTATCAATGGATCTAATTACTCTTGATATTTCAGAAGTGCCTGAGGGAAAATACCACCTAGGTTGCCCTGTAGAGCTCATAGGTAAAGATTACACAGTAGATGACTTTGCTCGCGACTCCGGCACTATAGGTGAAGAAGTCCTAACTACTCTTGGAAATCGTTATGAGAGAGTTTGGAATAATATAGATACGCCGGTGAAAATATAATGAACTTAAGTAATAACCCCATTGCCCTTCTTGGGCGAGGGTTTTTAAACCTTATTCAGACTATTGGGCGTATTTCCATATTTACAGCTGAAAGTCTCTCTCACTGTTTCCGCCCACCCTTTTACACCCATCTAATTCTGAAACAGACACTAGAAATTGGTTATTATTCACTTCCAGTAGTAGGACTTACTGGTATATTTGCTGGAATGGTACTCGCCCTACAAAGCTATACGGGTTTTTCACGCTTTGCCGCTGATAGTGCCATACCTGCAGTAGTTGTGCTATCAATAACACGGGAGCTAGGTCCTGTACTTGCTGGCCTAATGGTGGCTGGTAGGGTCGGAGCATCAATGGCTGCAGAAATAGGCACTATGCGCGTCACAGAGCAAATTGACGCCTTAAGCACTCTATCTACAAACCCCTTTAAATATCTGATCGCCCCCCGCTTAATAGCAGCAGCAATTAGTTTGCCATTTTTGGTCCTTATTGCCGATATAATTGGTGTACTCGGAGGGTATTTAGTAAGTGTGCACAAACTGGATTTTAACTCTCAAGCATATCTAGCAAATACTTTCGAGTTTTTGGAAGTCATGGATGTTGTGTCTGGACTAGTAAAAGCAGCAGTGTTTGGTTTTCTAATAGCACTAATGGGTTGCTATCATGGATTTTATAGCCGTGGAGGAGCTCAAGGTGTAGGCTCCGCAACGACAAATGCTGTTGTTTCTGGCGCAATCCTTGTTCTTATTTTCAACTATATAATTACGGAGGCATTTTTCTCTCAATGAGCACCACACACGGTAAAAAAGAAGCCAAGCTTATATTACGAGGCCTCTCAAAGAGTTTTGGTCCAAAATCCGTACTTGATGAACTTGACCTAGATGTTATTGAGAGTGAGTCACTTGTAGTCATTGGTGGTTCTGGAACAGGAAAATCGGTAATGCTTAAATGCATACTTGGCTTGCTCAACCCTGAAAGTGGCTCCATAAAGGTTGATGGAAAAGAAATGATAGGACTTAGAAGGAGTGAACGCGAAAAATTAATGCATAAATTTGGCATGCTTTTTCAGGGAGCAGCTTTGTTTGATAGTATTCCAGTGTGGGAAAATGTTGCATTTGGCCTAATTCATGGCCAGAACATAGATAGGAAAGAAGCGAAAGATATCGCAATAGATAAACTTGCAGCAGTAGGCTTGAATGCTGATGTTGGTAACCTTTATCACTCAGAATTATCTGGTGGAATGCAAAAAAGGGTAGCCCTCGCCAGAGCAATAGCAACAGAGCCCGAGATAATATTTTTTGATGAGCCCACCACAGGACTCGATCCTATAATGGCTGATGTAATTAATGAACTTATAATAAAAATTACTACAGAGACAAAAAGTACTGCATTAAGCATTACTCATGATATGGCTAGCGCCAGAAAAATAGCTACACGTATAGCTATGATATATGAAGGAAAAATAATCTGGCATGGGCCTGTCGAAAAATTAGATTCAAGTGACAACCCATACGTTAATCAATTTATCAGTGGAAGCTCTGATGGACCAATAAAGATGCTTACAAGAGCAAATTGAACACTCATTTTTTATACAAATAATTAATGACTGATCAATTCAATTCGGAGAAAATATTCTTTGGCAAAAAATTCACAACGCTTTATTTGTCAAACTTGTGGTACTTCTCATGCAAAATGGGCTGGGCATTGTGACGTCTGCGGTGGATGGAATACGATTGTTGAAGAAAATAATAGACCAGTATCCCCAAAAGGCCTTAATAAATTTGACGGAAATATAGTTAATTTCACTGGGTTAAACGAGGAAACACCCATTCAAGCTCGACTAACTACAGGAATAAATGAACTAGATAGAGTTTTAGGCAATGGAGTGGTTCAAGGTTCCGCCATCCTACTTGCTGGAGACCCAGGAATCGGTAAATCTACACTTCTTCTTCAAGCAGCTGCAGCATTAAGTTCAAGAGATACAACAGTATCATATATTTCTGGAGAGGAGGGCCCTGAACAAGTACGCCTTAGGGCTAACCGTCTCGGTTTAAGTAACTCGAAAGTGCGTTTGGCGGCAGCTACAAATATCCGTGACATACTAACTACTCTAAAAGAAAATCCATCAGATATAATAGTAATAGATTCTATACAGACGATGTATTTAGATACATTAGACTCTTCACCTGGAACGGTAAGTCAAGTTCGTGGAGCAGCCCAAGAACTGATTCATCACGCAAAAAATACAAAATCTGTTTTACTATTAGTTGGCCATGTCACAAAAGAAGGTCAAATAGCAGGACCAAGAGTATTAGAACATATGGTTGATACTGTTCTTTATTTTGAAGGCGATAGAGGTCACAGATTTCGGATTGTTAGATCAATTAAAAACCGATTTGGACCTACACATGAAATTGGTGTCTTCGAAATGACCAGTAAGGGCCTTAATGAAGTAGCTAACCCTTCCTCTCTGTTTCTCAATTCCGAACGAGGATCTATAACAGGAACAACAGTTTATGCAGGAGTTGAGGGAACCAGGCCAATGCTTATGGAAATTCAAGCGTTAGTTGCTCCAGGACACCCCGGTAGCCCAAGGAGAGCTATAGTAGGTTGGGATAACAATCGACTAGCAATGATACTTGCAGTCCTCGAAACTAAAGCCGGACTGTCCTTTAGTGCAAATGATATTTATCTGAATGTAGCAGGAGGAATAAAAATTTCAGAGCCAGCTGCAGATATGGCTGTAGCAGCAGCTCTCATATCCTCAATTAAAAATAAACCCATTCCAGAAGGTATGGTTTTTTTTGGAGAAATTGGTCTTTCAGGTGAGTTAAGACCCGTAGCACAAAGCGAAAGCCGACTAAAGGAGTCTGAAAAACTTGGATTCACAAGAGCATTACTTCCTGCACATTCAGAACAATTAAATGAAAAAGCAAGGCTTGGAATTAATATTATTAACGTGAAAGAAATCTCTGAATTAATCACTCTTATCGGCCTTGAGACTTTGGAGAAATAGCAGCTTATGGCAGATTTACCCGTTAATCCAATAGATATAGGAGTTGCTGTAATACTTATATTCTCAGGATTACTTGCTTTTTCAAGAGGAGTAGTTAGAGAAACACTTGGTATAGGCACTTGGGCAGGAGCAGGAGTGGCAACCATTTATGGTTTTATTTATGTGCGCCCTATAGCACGCGATATAATTGAACATGAGTTAGTAGCAGACGCAGTTGCAGGAGGGGGGCTCTTTTTAATAGCCCTAATCATACTTACAATTACAGCCCAAATAGTTGCTGGTAGAGTCCAAAGAAGCCGTATGGGAGCTTTAGATAGAACTGTAGGCATCATTTTTGGCCTCTTAAGAGGAGCCATTATAGTCTCTTTAGCTTATATGATGTACGTATGGGCAGTCGATGAGGATGATCAGCCAGAATGGATCAAAGAGGCTATAACCAGCCCTTATATAATTAAAGGTGCTGATACGATTAGATCTATAGTGCCAAATGATACCCTTAAGGAAGCGGAAGAGAGAGTTAGAGCAACCGGAAACAGTATTAGGGAAATTGATAAAGCTGATCAAAGTAGAAAAAAAGCCGAAGAAAATTTTAATCGTGCAACTGGGATTGATGATAATCAAAAGACAGATGAAAAAGATTTGGAAGAAGAAAGAGATTAATAATGGCTAGTAGATTAGATGGAAAGATTGCTCTAATAACTGGGGCATCAAGGGGTATAGGGTATGCAATTGCGAAAGCTTTTGCATCTGAAGGAGCCCATTTAATTCTTACGTCTCGCACTTCAGGCGCCTTAGAAAACCTTGATGATGAGATTCGTAAGAATTCAAGTTTACAACCTACCTTAGTACCTTTTGATATTACCCAGGGAACACAAATAGACCATCTTGGAGCAGCCATAAACGAAAGATTTGGAAAACTAGATATATTGGTAGCTAATGCTGGAGTTTTAGGAGGGCTAAGACCAGTTGGCCATTATTCCCCTGAAGCTTGGGATGAAACCATTGCAGTCAACTTGACAGCTAATTGGCGTTTAATCCGAAGCCTTGATCCATTACTTCGTATCTCAGATGCGGGTAAAGCGATATTTATAACCTCTGGGATCACTAAATCTACTGGACGTCCCTATTGGGGACCCTATGCTGCAAGCAAGGCTGCCTTAGAAGCATTAGTTTTGACATGGGCCTCTGAAGTAGAGAGGACCAAAATAAAAGTTAATTTAATTGACCCCGGTCCCGTGGCTACTCGTATGCGTGCCGAAGCCTTTCCGGGAGAAGATCAAAAAAAACTTAACCAGCCAGATGAAATAACAGATAAATTTATAGAACTTGCTATGAGTGAGTGTAAGTTACACGGTGAACGTATTTCTATTTAGAATCACTTTTGATATACGGATTTTCTCCCTTTCTTAGAATCAGACGAATTGGAACTCCAGGTAAATCAAATTCCTCTCGTAAACTGTTTGCTAAGTATCTTTGATATGATTCTGACAAACCACGAGTGATGTTACAAAATATGGAAAATGTAGGTGGACGAGATTTTATTTGAGTAACATAGCGTAATTTTGTTCTCCTACCATCTACTAGCGGTGGAGGATGCTGATATAGAGTTCTGCGCAACCAAGAATTTAGTCTTGAAGTAGCTATTCTCCTATTCCATACCTCATAAGCATTCAATACTGCCGGCATGAAAGATTGAATACCTTCCCCAGTTAATGCCGACAAAGTTATTATCGGAACACCCTTAGCTTGTGAAAGTGTTGTAGCGAGAGAGTCTTTATAACTTTTTAACCTTATAGTTTGATCCTCTACACAGTCCCACTTATTTAAAATAATTATAGGAGCTCTACCCTCCTTAACAGTTAAAGAAGCTATTGAAAAATCTTGTTTTAGTGGCTCAATTGAACCATCAAACATAAGGGCTACTACTTCAGAAATATCTATTGATCGTATGGCATCTCTCGCAGCATGCTTCTCTAATTTATCCTGAATTTTTGAACGTCTCCTTAATCCCGCTGTATCTATAAGTTGAATGGGTTTTTCACCATATTTCCAATCTACAGAAATAGAATCCCTAGTTAAACCCACCTCTGGCCCGGTTATTACTCTCTCCTCACCAACTAATCTGTTTAATAATGTAGATTTTCCAACATTTGGCCTACCAACTATGGCTAAGCGCAACGGTCTTTGATTCTCGTCTTTATTTTTATTCTTTATATTAATTTCTTTAGACTCATTTCCCTTGTCTAAATTTTCTTCAGGAGAATCTTTAGATAAATAAGGATAGAGAGAATCGTGCAGGTCCCCTAAACCTTCTGCATGCTCTGCAGATATAGGTATGGGTGAACCAAATCCTAAACCCCAGGACTCAGCAACAGTATTTTCACCCACATTTCCCTCACATTTAGTGACGACTAGGAGTGTTAAAGACCCTGATTGATGTAAGACCTGTGAGAATTTACTATCTATTGGATTCAAACCAGATCTACCATCAACCAGTAATAATACAAGATCAGCCTCATCAATCGCTGTCATTGTTTGATCCATCATACGAGTAGATAAAATGTCTAATCCACTATCGTCGAAACCAGCAGTATCAATTACTCTAAATCGGAGAGAGCCAAGTCTTCCTTCATCCATACGACGGTCACGGGTTACACCAGGTCTGTCTTCTACAATTGCAACCTGTCTTTTTACTAGACGATTAAATAAGGTCGATTTGCCCACATTCGGTCGACCTACAATGGCAACTGTTAATGTCATTAAAAAAACCTTATGAATTATCAACGAAGGGCAAAAAGTTTTGCTTCTTCTGTAAGAATAAAAACTTTTGAATCTGCCACAATTGGAGGGAGACTTATAGAGTCTGGCATTTCAACCTTACCAAGGTAATCTCCACTATAAGGAGACAAAGCTACAACTAATCCTGTCGAACTTGTCATAAGAAGTTTATCACTAGCCAGTACCGGGCCATTCCAAATGATTTCGCCCTTTCGATCCTCATAGTCAGAGAACTGTGGTAAATCACGAACCCATTTCACATCCCCAGTCTCTCTAATTAAACAAATAATCTCAGAGTTAGCTGAGATAATATAAAGGAAATCCCCTGCTATCCAGGGCGTATTTACCCCACCAATATCACGCTCCCAAACCCTTAAACCAGAACGAATATCGATTGCAATTAAATGATCTCCATGACTAATAATATACGCTAAACCCCTGTCAATAACCGGGCTTCCATTTATATCATTAAAATCTGAAATACTGCTGCTTATTATATTTTGTCTACCTATAGCATCAGACCATATAGGTAATCCATTTTCGATTCTTAGAGCATTAACTTCACCAGATGAATATGTAGCAAGCACTAATTCACCTGAAACTGCTGGGCTACTAGAACCTAACAGACCCGCTGATTCAGAAATTCCAGCATTATTCCATAATTTACTACCAGTAAGTCCATCTAAAGCCCATAATTGATTATCTATACTTACTGCAAATACTTTTCTTTGCGCAACTACTGGTGCATTTCTAAATGGAATACCAATATTTGTTTTCCAAATTAATTTACCCGTATTAGCTTTTAGTGCAATAATTTGACCAAAACCATTCGCAATAAATACCCTGCCACCAACATAAGCAAGACCTCCACCAAAGCCTGACTCCCTTTCTTCATAGTTAGGAGTAGAATCAAAGCTCCATAATATTGAGCCGTTTCTGATATCTATCGCAGATATTTTTCCACGCGAATCGATTGCAAAAACACGCCCTTGGGCAACTATAGGTGATGGAAGAATATCAATATTACCATCTATGCCTTCACCTATTTTTACATCCCAAAGCGTACCTAAAGTTTCCCCACCCACTAAATGATGCATAGCTCTATCGGGATATCCACCTACCTGAGGCCAATCATGATTAATATATGGAGCAGGTAATTGAACTAGAAATCTTTCAACTCCCTTATCAGTCTTTATTGACATAGACTGAGACAAGACAGCAGTTCTTGAGCCGGGGAGAGGCGCTTCCTCTTTTTCCCCCATCCAATCGCTACAAGAAACAAGAACCAAAGATAGTAAAGGGACCACAATAAACGTTCGAAGCATATCTGCTAATCTCCACCTTCCTCCGGTGACTGCATAATACCTCCTATATTAGCCAAAAACTTTTTAGCCCGCTCTTTAATACCAGGCGGAGACAACGCGTCTAATGTTAGTTCCTGAAATAATTCACGGGCACGATCTTCATTTCCCGATTTTAAAGCAGCTAAAGCCACTATTTCCTGGGCCATTGGCCTCCATACACTTTCACTGAGCATTATAGGTGCCAACCTTTGATTTATTTCTTCATAAGTTACAGTATCTAAAAGAAGATCAGCCGCAAAAAAAACAGCAAGTTCACGGTAAAGAGGTAAAACTTCAGCATTACCAGCTAAATCATCAAAAATAGATATCGCTTTATTTATGTTATCTGACTCAATATGCGCTTGTGCAGATCGAAAGCTTGAGAAAACTAGATACCCAGGATCCTCAGCCTCAAATGCCAATGAAGAAAAAGCTTCAGCTGCAGCCTTAGAATCTCCAGTACTATAGATTTCTAACGCATTAGAGAAACGTTCTGCCTGCTCTAATTTCCTAGTTTCAGTAACATCTTTGACTAATACCAGCGCGACTACAGCACCAATTATCAATAAAATAAGGCCTATGAGAGGCCACCGAAATTTCCTCCAGAGTTTTTTGAGCCTATCCTGACGAAGACCCTCTTCTATATCATGAAATATATCAGCCACTCAAACGCCCTCAATATATTTAAAATAAAAGAACTATATGAAGTCTTATAGCAGGCTGAAGTGCTAGAGGCCAACAGAGCAAAATTTCCATACCAACAATAAACTATTAGCAGTAGATAAAATTTGGTCAAAGAATACGATGCTACTTCTTTGATACACGCTAATACATTGATTTAATTATATTTTGATAAGCCGTATGAATCGGAAGGTTTATTGTAAAATAAGCCTAAAAAATATTTATTATCGTATTAAGTATTGAGGCTAATCTTAGGCCGCATCCTCTTCTACCTTAGGCTTGCCCTGAATAATATAAGCCATTGCGTAATGTTCGGCACAATAAGGTTTCCCCTCTACAGCGGGAGCACCACAAAAATGAAAATCTTCATCTCCTGGATGGCCTATAGGCCACTGACAGCATCTACCGCTTCTACTAAGAGGCAGAGACCTTACTAAAGGCTTACTTTGCGGCTGCACCGGTTTAGGTCTTGAAATCTGCTTATTAGCTCTTCTAGATACACCTCGCCTAATGGGAGATGGCCTCGAGGGAAGCTCAAGTCGATGGGCTTTACCAACAACAGCATTTTTGGAAACGCCAATGTTTTTTCCGATTTCAGATGTAGTAAGTCCCTCATCCCAAAGCTTTCTAAGTTGGTCTACTCTTTCAGGGGTCCAAGTCGTCATAGCTAAGCTCCTAATTTTTTTAGCAACAAAAAAAGCTAAAGGTCGACAAGCTCTAAACTTTCATACCACTACCTATAGGTGTAGGTAATGCTGTTTCACGCAACATACAGTATTAGTAAGCATAATTAAAGCCCTTAGTAATATGACTAAGTTATATCTTGTGGATTTATGGGTGTAGATAAATTTTTACCAATTTAATCAGATATTTAAATCCAATTAATAAATCAAAATAAAGGCTAGTTTTAGGCAGAAAAATATACAAGCTCTATTATTTTGATAGAGATAAGCGATTTAGTGCTTCTATTAACTAAAATGATCGGTTTATCCAAAGAAATATGTCTCTCATCCACTTATTCCGCAAATTATCTTTCTCGAGATATAATTCATGTCTTGAATTATTATAAAATATAGATTCACAGGAAATTAATCTTTTGCATAATTCCAGACTATCTTCAGGAATTACCAAAGCATCTTCACCAGCGACTGTCATCAATATAGGGGTTGTTATCTCTGTTGCTTGAGAATTAGATAAGATGGTTTTCCTTGACTCAGAATAACCTTTTAGCCAACCAAAAGTCACTGCATATGATTTACGAGTATGCTCTGTATGCTTTCTCCAGCTCTCTTTAAGAAGTGATCTTTCGGAATCAGATGTGTTAACATTATCTTCTGGATTATAATTTAGTTTCTCAACCCACTCTTTTTGCCCAGGCGCTATCCACCAATCGCCGCCTAAGGCAGAACCTATAGATGCAATAAGTTCAGTAATCCCGTGAGGTATTGCACCGGTTTTTATTTTAATCATTGGAGAAGATAGCACAGCCCCATCAACTCTTAATTTTTTTTCTAGAATTGCTGATAGTACAATGTGACCACCCATTGAATGTCCCAAAATAATCAAAGGGCTTTCTTGTGTGTTTTTAACTATACCGTTTACAAACTGACTTAAGTCATCAACATCATTATGAAAATTGTTGTCCGCTCTGGCGTTGTCACTCAGTAGATGATCGGAACCACCTTGTCCGTAAAAATCCATAATCCACACACTATAACCAATATCATTAATATCATTAATAAGTTCAAAATATGATTCAGAAAACTCTGACTGTCCCGGCACTAAAATAATAGTTCCTAGTGGTTGTTTGATTTCAGAACTTCCATACCTGATATTGTACCCATGAACGGAATTAAAGTAACTAAATTGAAAACCTTCCCCAGGACGCGCACTCTCAGGAAGAGTTTCTATAAATTTCTGAGTTTCAACTTGATCAGCTATAGACAAATAATTTTCTGTTTGAGAGCAAGCACTTAAAATAATAGTAAAAATACAAACACCAAGAATCACTTGTAAGCGTGATAAAAAACTACTGCGCAAAACTCTATCATTTAATATTCGTATTCTCTCCAACATTACTACCCCTCAGTTTTGAAACGAGTTAATAAGGCAATAATAAACACTAATGCTAAATCATTAAATAATAAGCACTAATGAGAAATCATTATATGACGAGGCACAGTATAATCCTCAAGCGCATAAACCGACATATCTTTTCCATAACCTGACGCTTTTAGTCCACCATGAGGCATCTCTGAAACACCCACTAGATGCGTGTTAACCCAAGTTACACCGTACCTAAGTCGTGCCACAGTTTTCATTGCTTTTGAAATATCCCTTGTCCAAACAGAAGAAGATAATCCATATCGTGAATCATTGGCCCACTGAATTGCCTCTTCTGTACTCTGGAATCTACTTACTGTTACCACAGGACCAAATATCTCTTCATTTATAATATGATCGCTCTGTTCAGTTTCGGTTATCAACGTTGGCTCAAAGAAAAATCCACTTCCTTTATATTTAGTCCCACCAGTTATTATTTGTAAATGTTCGCTCTTTTGGACATCCTGAACAATACCCTGAACTCGGTCAAACTGATTCTTTGTAATTATAGGCCCCATCTCAACATCTTTATCTTCTGGATTACCTACTTTAATTTTTGAAATTGAAGAACCAAAATCTGCAACAAAATTATCAAAAATCTTATTGTCTACATATAAGCGACATGGCTGGGTACAATCCTGCCCAGCATTATAGAAAGAAAATGCCTTAAGATCTGCAACCACCTTATCAAGATCTGCATCTTCATAAATAATGACCGGAGCCTTGCCACCAAGCTCCAAGTGAGTTTTTTTGATCGTCCCTGATGCTGCTTCCAGCACACGACTGGCAGTCCTAATTGAGCCAGTTAAAGATATAAAATCAATGTTATTATTATTTATTAGATTATTTCCTGTTGTATCACCTCTACCTGAAATTATATTTACAACACCGGGAGGATAAATATCGTTAAGAATTTTCGCTAATTTGAGTGTAGTCAAGGGAGTAAGTTCTGATGGTTTAAGCACCATAGAACAACCCACAGCTAATGGTGGGGCTAACTTCCATAAGGCCATCATTAAAGGATAGTTCCACGGAGCTATACTAGCAACCACTCCCACAGGGTCTCGGCGAATCATTGAAGTAAAACCCTCCATATATTCCCCAGCAGCAACTGCATTCATCGACCTAACTGCACCACCCATAAATCGAGCCACATCAACACAGGCTTCCATCTCATCCAGCGATGCCGAAATAGGTTTTCCCGTATCAAGTGACTCTAATTTAGCAAATTCATCTATCTCGGCTTCTAATCTAGCTGCAAGATCAAATAACATAGATGAACGCTCTGCTGGTGTTTTTAGTGAAAACTTCGGGAACGCCTCAGCAGCAGCCCTAGCAGCGGCGTTAACCTGCTCCTCATTCGCCTCTTGAACATTACATATTGCTTCTCCAGTTGCTGGATTTATAACAGGAACTAAATCTCCAGCACCGCTGACTATCTGTCCATTGATTAGTAAATCAGTATCCATTATATATTCTCCTGAGAGATATTTGATGTAATCTCAAAAATACTTCTATTTGTATATATTCCAAAACAATATCGAATAATCTATGCATTAACAGATTATAGTCATCAAATTTATTAAAAATTTAAATACAAAAAAATTATTATACCTTTACTTTTGTTCCCAAATTCACAAGTGCAAGGCTAACGAATAGCATAGCTACAGCACCCCATACCCAAGCGCTCAGAACATCTGCAAAGATAGCCCAAGACCATATAATGCCAGCTGCAACGATGATATAATTAACCTGAGCATAAAAAAGACCGCTTGTTCTTTTGACTATTTCGAAAAAACACATGTAAATCGTCACCCATACAATTGAAGCCCACAGGGTGGAACCTATAGATTCCCATCCATAGTTACCAAAAAAATGAAGTCCATCATAAGCCAGGCTTATTGGAAGTAAAATTATTGATGCTACTAACATGGTTCCTGTTGCTAGCCCAAAAGTCTGTGTGTTTGGAGGTATAACTAGCGCACTAAAAGCATTATTAGTCCCAGCAGATATTGGAACGAGTAAAGAAAAAATGACCCAGATTTCAGCACCCTCAATTGGCAAACTACCCTGGGGTAAAACAATTAATAAAACACTCCCGAATCCTATGATAACTCCTAATATACTTACTACGCGAAACTTATCTGCCTTAATAAGCAGGGAGAGTAAATAAGTACTAGCTGGGATTAATGCTACAGAAAGAGTGATGATACCAGGGGGCAACTTATCTGCCACGACATTAAATACAATAACTGGAACTATTAGCCCAAGGACAGCAACAAATATGTAAGCCCTAATATTCCCCCATGTGAATTTGGGGAAAGTCTTAGTTGCTAAGGATATTATTAATAGAATTAAAGAACCAAGAAAAATTTGCCAGAAAACATATGAGAAGTGAGGCAATCCCGACTCATAAGCAAAGATATTTGCAGAGAAAATACTACCAAAGGTTATCCCTCCTAATAAGACCAATGCTGTCGGGATAAATAATTTATTAATATTTATATTCAAAAAGATAAGCCTATACTTGTGGACTATTAATAAGTAATGAAAACACTATACTCATTTTTCAAAACATAACTATTTCGTTCAACGATTATAATAAAACATGTTAATTAATTGTTAAATAATACCTCTATTAGAAAACAAACACCAGTCAACTAGTTTTAGGATAGATTTATAATGCGAGTGTTTTATTCCCCTAATCATACTATCCATTCACCACAAACCTTTATTTCTAGAGGTCAACTAAAAAATAATCCTGAACAACCAAAACGAGCGGAAATCTTAGAAGCATCAGCAAGAGCAGCTGGACACAATTTAATAGAGTCTCAGGATCATGGCACAAAACCTATAGAAGCAATACATGATAAGGGCTATATAAATTTCCTTAAAAATTCATGGAGTCTGTGGCAAAATCTTCCAGATAGCAGTAATGAAGTTATTCCCAATATACACCCAGGTCGAAATATGAGTTTATTACCAAAATCACTCATAGGGCTCGCTGGATATTATCAAGCAGATACTGCATGCCCGATAGGAAAAGGGACATATGATGGGGCCATATTATCAGCTAATGTTGCCGTATCTGGAGCACTTGCTTTAATCGATGATGCTAAAAATAGCAAAAAAAATACCTTTGCTTATTCTCTTTGCAGACCTCCAGGTCACCACGCTTTCTCAGATCAAGCAGGAGGGTTTTGTTTTTTTAATAATACCGCTATAGCCGGGCAATGTTTTATTGAAAATGGGGCAAAAAAAATAGCTATATTGGATATTGATGTACACCATGGAAATGGTACTCAAGGTATATTTTACAACCGGTCTGATGTTTTAACTGTTTCACTTCATGGTGATCCATCTGACTACTATCCATTTTTTTCTGGATACTCAGATGAGGCAGGCTTAGCCATGGGAAAGGGCTATAACATTAACTTGCCACTTGAAAAGAATACAGCTGATCAATCATATCTAGACACATTAAATTTCGCGATAGATGAGATTATAACTTTTAAACCTGAAATATTAATTATAGCGCTTGGTCTAGATATATCAGAAAGTGATCCACTTGCTTTTATGAGTATTACAACAGATGGCTTTTATAGAATTGGCCAGGCTATAGGAAGAATTAAACTACCTACTCTTATGATACAAGAAGGAGGGTATATATCAGATATTCTAGGTGACAATCTTATAGCTATTCTTGGAGGGTTTGAGGAAACGCACCATAACTAAATATTGCAGAATTAAGTATTATTATAGATAAGTTACTCGAGTCATTGCCTAATAAAATAATTTAACTTATTAATCGTATTTTAGGAATAATATCATGCACTATGATAGTATAGAGAATAACCACGGCTTAAAGCATGACCCCTTCAAAGCCTTAGTTGCACCAAGACCCATTGGTTGGATTTCAACTATTTCTAACGACGGCATATTAAACCTTGCACCTTATAGTTTTTTCAATGCAGTAGGTGCGGATCCAAATTATGTGATGTTTACTTCTGTAGACCGAAAAGACAGTCTGCGCAATATTGAAGATAATGGCGAATTTACGTGTTCTTTATCTACGTGGGATACCCGTGAAGGTATGAATATTAGCTCAGCACCTGTTGACTATTTAGCAAATGAATTCTCTCTTGCAAATCTTGAAACAACAGAGTCACAATTTGTGAAGCCACCCCGCGTTTCTCGATCTCCAGCCGCTCTAGAGTGCAAACACTGGAAAACTATAGAATTACCAGATGTAGTTGATCAAGGTGACAAAGGCCATTTTATGACTATAGGTCAAGTAGTTGGGGTCTATATAAATGATAAATTTATCAAAGATGGTATTGTAAATACATCAGAGATGCGTCCTTTAGCTCGAATGGGCTATATGGATTATGGAGTAATTACACCTGAAACAACTTTTGTACTACAACGACCTACAGTTGATGACGACGGAAATGTAGAGGTTTCAAAAACTGAGTGGGATGGAATCTATCGCTAAATTGAAAAAATTCTTACTTAAGAAGTAATAGACTAAAATGAATGCTCTATAGTCATAGAAGATTTTTTTTGCATAGAAGAATACATTAGCAATCCACCAAAGTTTGAGAACATTGAAACATAACAATAATCCTCATGACCTGATTGATCTATATTGGCAAATAATTCATCTATATAAATACCATCTGGGATTTCATTCAGAGATTGAATATCCAAACGTTTTTCCACATATTGATTTCTCTTTGCCGTATAAAGTCTAAATACGATAAACAAGTCATCAGGGACCTGATATATTTCTGTAAAGGCATTGAAGAATAGACGTGACTTGAACTTTTTTGAGACAACAGCCCAGTGAAATCTTTTTGGCGGTCTTTTTTCGTGAACAATTCCCATGGAACACTCTAATGGTAAAGTATTTTTTTCTTTTTGATAAGTGATTCCAGTTACTATTCGTGAAGGTATTGTGTTTTTATCTAAGGACGTAAATTCAAGAGCATCAATATCCTTAGTTTTAATGAACAAACCTTTATCAGTTTCAGTTATACTTTTATTTGAAGTTATTTTATATATACCTTTGGAAAATTTTGGATATAGCACGACTTGCCCAGAATCTGATTGAGTTAATATTGAAGGCCATTTCATAATTGCTGGCTTAGTTGCCTCTATCTTATTAGTCTCAATCTCAGAATAATCAAAATTTGAATGAGTTACTTGTAACTCCCCTGTTAATTTATTTTGCCAAACTAAAAGTAGTCGCGTGAAGGCAGTTTTATTTTCAAAATGTAATGTCCCCCAACCGTCTGAGCCGCTAAGAAAATCCTTATATTGTGGAACTATTTCAGACAAGTTAAAAACAAATGTTTCAAACGGTTCTAAAAGGGGCATACTGAAATCTGTAGAATGCTCCGCTCCCTCAACATTTGTTAACGTAAATTTTGCTATTTGATTAGGTACACCTAGATGACCATTATGAAAAACCGCTTTATTCTCAACATCATTATCTTGACGAATAGTCCAACAGCTCTCGCGTCCAGAGGTTAAGGAACTCCGATCTTCTATTTCTATTAAGTTGTGGTTTCTCCCATAAGAGTGAACCATAGTAATCGAAGCTTCTGTTTCATATACTCCCATGACAGCCGCATAAGGTATACGAAGGTTTTTATTACCGAATGCCTCCACCTCGACAGAACCCTCTTCGATAGGCCATTTACTCTCATTAATAACTAATCCATCATTAAAGTATAGCTCTCGTCTCTCAACTAATTCTCCACTAAGTTTACGTATTGAAAATAATAGCCCTACTTCTAAATTGTTTTTAAAATCCCAGTAATTGGAAACAGTTATAGTCGTCTTAACATCACGAGGAATATAAAAAATTGCTGATGATCTAAAGATTGGTCCAAATTGTGCATTATAGTTTTTGTTTTGATCAAGTAGCACTGACATTGATTTAATCCTTCAAGGAATACTTCTTACACCCTAGCCGTCTCATAATTTTATTTCAACCACACACAACCATTACATTCTATAGTGATAATAGACTTAAATTAATATCTTATAAAAACCACTTCTTCTTCATGAAAAATCCAAAAATATCCAGTAAAAAATTTAAAGAAACTCTGAAGAATAATATGTGTTTTTAGTCAAAAAAATTTCTGCACATTGGAAAATTTCTTTTTTTCTTTCAATATCTATTCTTTCTAGCATTTTTACTTGAAACGAAAGACGGGGATTAGACTTATAAAATTTTTGATGCTTATCAATAAAACGCCAGTACAATCCATCGACTACTTTACACCAGTTTCCCTTTTTATAATTACTCATTTTAAGTATATAATTTGAACTGCATGAATATGGCTTAGTTGATATCAGACCCCCATCAGCAAACGTTGCCATTCCAAATACATTGGGTATCATTACCCAGTCTGACGAATCAATATACATTTCCATGAACCATTTATAAATATTCCTTGGATCGATCTCGCTCAAATTCATCAAATTAGCGATTACCATAAGCCTAGGTATGTGATGATTATATCCATCTTTTATTGCCGATTGAATAGAATCATCCAAAGGTACAATCCCGGTCGAACCATTATACCAACTTTCACTTAAATAACGTTTATGCGCCCAGAAATTGCTTTGCTGCTGTTCTGAGCCCTTCATTTGGTATATTCCACGTATAAACTCACGCCACCCTAATACTTGCCTCACAAATCCTTCGATGGAGTTAATCGGGGCATACCCCTTATTAAATAACTCCAACACTCTCTCTAATAATGAGTCTGGTGTAATTAACCCGATATTTAGAAATGGACTAATACAGCTATGAAATAAAAAATTTTCTTCATGCCGTATTGCGTCCTCATATACCCCAAAATATATAAGCTTGTGAGCCAGAAAAAATTCAAGATGCCTGTCAACACCTCCCCGCTCTACAGGAAACCATATATTATCTAATCTGCCATGATGATCGCTAAAATGCTGCTCTATTAATTGAATAACCTGATTGTGGTACTTAGTTCGACTGGGAGGCTGAAGTTTTGGGATTGAAACATTTTTGGGTATTTTTTTTCTATTTTCATGATCAAATGACCACTTTTTTCCAATTGGTTCGCAATTTTCATTCATAAGTATATTAAATTTTTTTCTACCTATTTTATAAAAATTAGAAAGTCTAAAGTTTTTTTTCCCTTCGTGAAGTGAAATAAATTCATTACGTGAAAACATAAACATTGGCGATTTATGGAGTTGTAATTTTAGGCCTTTCTTCTTCATTTGATCAAAGATTTCTTTTTCAAAGAAATGGTCTTCTATTTCAAAGAAATTGATCTTAGATATATTATTTTTTTCTACAAAATCTATTAAAAATTTTGGGTAATTGAGGTTATCAGTTCTATCTTCAAGAGAAAAATAAGATACTTTGAAACCATACCTCTTTAATTCATCTCTATATTCTCTCATTGAACATAAGAACAAATAGATTTTTAGCTTATGATGCTTTACATATTTACATAGACCAAAATCTTCTGCCATAAAAACATGCCCACAACCTTTGGACTTTAAAATTTTGGGATCAAATAGTTGATTTCCTAAAATTACAAAAAAATTATTTGTCATGTTATTCTTAATTAAAATTATACAATTTTTTCAAAATTAATCTTATGTATATTTATAACTATATGTATCCATATAATATACGATTTCAAATTCATTATTAATTTAATGACATGATTTTCCAAAAGCTTTAAGACGCCAGTAATTGTAGGGTACTGCGGTAAGAAAACCCGCTATCAACATTAATGGGACTACCCACCAATTTAAAACTGCACCACCCGTGAAAATTAAATCTGTAATATTCATGGCAATTTCCATTGCAATCATTGAAATGAATGACATTCCAACTGCAGTTCTAAAAGAGTTTTTAAGATTCATCTGCCTTGTAAGGATAAGAGTTTCCAAAAGAATTGACGTAATCAAACCATTAACAATAGCTAGAACCATTATTGAAAAGACTGGCCAATCAATTTCCATAAACTGAAAAAAAGCTATTGTACCAAGATCCCCTATAGAGCAACCTAAAAGACACCATAAAGTATTCTTAGAGGCGACCTTCCAAGTATTTTTATGTTTAAAAATATTATTAATTTGAGCAAAGATTGAGAACATCATGAATTCTATATTTTTACCTATCTGTATTATGTTAAATAAAAAAAATATAATAGCTTTCATATACAATTATTATTAAGCCAATGGATAAGACTCAAAGTATTACTATTCATTAAATAGTAATTTTTTTCGAGATTTCTATGAAAGTCGCTTATGTATTCAAGACTAGTAAAGAAAAAGGCGTAGTTGCCGGATTCTTTCCACAATTGTATCAAGCACCAGGACCAAACCCGCCAGACCAGGTTATGACACTCTAAAATCTATTCCTACTAAATCGCTCTGGGCTCACCTAGAACGCTTTCGCAGAGCCTTCCCGGTACTTGTTTGATGGTACGAATCCAGTTATCTCTGGCTTGCGTGCAGCGTGGACCCAGAGCTCTCGGTCGGGATGCATGCCAGCGCCAAATACAGCCGAGACAGCCGAACGCCGCATCCTATGTAACAAGCGTGTATCTACATCACCAATTGCCGGATGCATGTCGCCATTATCCGCGACAGCCTTATCCCAGCTTGCCTTACGAGCGGATAATATCGATTCATTGCCTAGCTGTAGGCAGTTTATTTCGTTCCTATTTAAGTCAACGACAATGTCGTCGCCGTCTTCTATATAGGCAATTGGACCCCCGAGAGCCGCTTCCGGACCAACATGACCGATCACGAGACCGACGGAACCACCGGAGAAACGCGCGTCGGTCATTAAGCCCACAACGATCCCTTGCTCTCGGCATAAGGTAGTGATACGCGAGGTAGAGTCGAGCATTTCTGGCATACCTGGTGCCCCACTTGGGCCTTCGTAGCGGACAATGATCATGTCGTTGTTTTTGAAGACTTCCGATTGGTTCTCCAGTGTATCAAGCAGTTCGACTTCACTATTGAAGACCCGTGCCTTGCCATTGAAGACGTTGTTTTCTAGCCCCCCCTCAACGCCAGCAAGTTTTAAGACAGCACTAAACTCAGGTGATAAATTTCCACCGAGCACGCGAAGGCCCCCCGTAGGCTTGAAGGGCTTCTCAACCGAGTAAATGACCTCACCGTCTGGCGCCGGAGGATCAAGGCGCGCTACCTGTTCAATCAAGGTTTCTCCTGTACAAGTCATGACGTCACCGTTTAGTAATCCTGCCTCTAGTAGCTCCTTGACGATAACTTGAATACCACCCTTATCATCAATGTCGACCATAGAATATTGCCCAAATGGCCGCGCATTGATCAGCACTGGCACTACGTATTGAGAGAGGTGATTGAACTCCTCCGGCGACATGATGTCTTTCGTAAAGCTGCTAAATCCTGCGGCACGAGCAATCTCTGGACCATGCAGTAGAACATTAGTTGAGCCACCAATCGCCATGGCCACAATCATCGCATTGCGAATGGAATCGCGATTGACAATCTTACGTGGCGAAAGGTCATTGGCTATAAGCCTATCTAAGTAAGATATCAACTCGCTTGGATAATGTTCGATACGCCGTGGGTCGTCCGAGGGCGGCGAAACCATGTGCAGTGGCTCCATACCGACAACTGCAATGAAGGTTTGCATTGTGTTATACGTAAACATGCCTCCGCAGCTGCCATAGCCTGGGCACGCTTCGCAAGCGACGCGCTTCTTCATCTCCTCATCGGAGCTCCCGGCGACTTGGAATCCGGTTATAATGTCGATCCGCTCTTTAGTGACGGAGTCTAGGCCCGGGCGGATCGGTCCGTCCGACATAATTATCGACGGTCGGTCATGCTCCAGTAGGGCAGCCAGTGTTCCAACAGGTGGCTTGTCACAAGCGACTACGGCAACGGTACCCTCAAGTCCGCTAGCACTGAGATGTTCCGTTATCGTATCGTTGGTGACTTCACGGCCGATTAGCGAATAGCGCATCTCGCGCGTACCGTTTCGCATACCATCAGAGGTTGCGACGGAATATTCTGGTTGCACCAAACGGACGCGCATCTGCCCATCACTCTGTCCAATACTGCTACGCAGACAATCGTGAATTGCTTCAACCTTGCGCTGTACGCCGAGATAACACTGAGAATCGCCTTTGTTGCCCACGACACCAACCGATGGCTCGTGAATGAGTTCAATATCGGTGCCCAGTTCTCGCGCAATGCCGACCGTCTGTGCATTCCGCCCAGGATTTTTGTCGAAAAGAACTGTTCTAAAATTTCGCAAGACTAATACTCCCCAAGAATTTCACTTCAAACCCGAAATCTAAGTAAGCTTCTAGAAATCATTTTTGAAACTAGCAACTAGTTATTGTTTTTAATATATTTAATTAACTCCACCTTAATCGTTGTTCGCATGCTAGTTATACACCAGCTGGCATCTTCGCTGGATCACGGATCACCTTTCGAGGTGCTGTCAATGCCTTCCACTGCGAAAGCGCCTTGTTGGTTGCGCCGAAAGGTTCACGCGAAACGAACTTTCCATGACCCTCTCGCGTCATGATCTCGTTCTCACTGATTGCGACATAGCCCCTGGTCATAGTGAAACGCGGCAGACCCTTGACTTTAAATCCCTCAAATACATTGTAATCAATGGCTGATTGCTGGCTATCGACACTGATTGTCTTTTCGCGCTTAGGATCCCAAACGATAATATCTGCGTCTGCACCCTCAAGAATAGCACCCTTGCGTGGATACATATTCAGCGCCTTGGCAATATTGGTCGATGTAGTAGCAACAAATTCATTCATCGTAAGGCGGCCAGTATTCACTCCATGCGTCCAAAGCAGCGGCAAACGGTCTTCAAGGCCACCTGTACCATTCGGAATCTTGGTGAAATCGTCAACACCATAGCGCTTCTGCTCAGTTGTGAAAGCACAATGATCAGTGGCAACGACCTGCAGGCTGCCTGCCTGTAAACCGGCCCAAAGGCTGTCCTGATGCTGTTGATTTCGGAAAGGCGGTGACATCACGCGGCGCGCAGCATGATCCCAATCATCATTGGCATATTCGCCCTCATCAAGCAGCAAATGCTGGATCAGCGGTTCACCATAGACCCGCATACCCTTCTGCCGCGCCCGTCGGATGGCCTCATGCGCCTGCTCACAGGAAACATGCACAACATAAAGCGGAACGCCAGCCATATCGGCAATCATGATAGCTCTGTTGGTTGCCTCGCCTTCGACCTCGGGCGGGCGAGAATAGGCATGCGCCTCGGGACCATTATTCCCCTCAGCCATCAACTTTGCCTGCAACTGTGCAACGACATCTCCATTTTCGGCATGAACTAGTGGCATTGCTCCTAATTCTGCACAACGCTGGAATGATGCATACATTTCATCGTCATCTACCATCAGCGCGCCCTTATAGGCCATGAAGTGTTTAAAGGTATTAATACCCTTATCTACAACAGCTGACATTTCATTGAACACCTCCTCGCCCCACCAAGTGATTGCCATATGGAAAGAGTAGTCAGTTGTCGCCAGAGAAGATTTATTGTCCCAGGCCTGAATTGCCTCCAGAAGTGAGTGCCCAGGTGCCGGTAGACAGAAATCCACTACCATTGTGGTACCGCCAGATAGTGCTGCCCTAGTACCGGACTCAAAATTATCTGAGGTGTAGGTTCCCATGAACGGCATATCGAGATGTGTATGTGGGTCAATACCACCCGGCATTACATAGCAACCGCTGGCATCAAGTGTTTCATCTCCCGAAAGCCCGGTGCCAATATCAGCGATGATATCCTTTTCAACCAGCACATCAGCCATATAGATTCTATCAGCTGTAACAATTGTTCCACCCTTGATTACCTTACTCATGTTTCATTCTCCCTAATAAATTTACTTGTCATTCCCACTCAATGGTACCTGGTGGCTTGCTAGTTACATCATAAACTACTCTATTAATACCAGGCACCTCATTTACAATTCTATTAGAAACTTTCCCGAGAAAATCCATGTCAAAATGGTAAAAGTCAGCTGTCATTCCATCTGTTGAAGTGACAGCTCTAAGTGCACATACATTATCATAAGTGCGAGCATCTCCCATAACACCTACAGTACGAACTGGTAATAATACAGTAAAAGCCTGCCAAATAATATCGTACAAACCTGCGGAACGAATTTCATCAATAAAAATAGCATCTGCTTTTCTTAATAAATTAGCTTTACCTTCCGTTACCTCCCCAGGTATCCTGATTGCAAGACCTGGACCTGGGAATGGATGACGTCCAATCAATGATTCTGGAAGATTAAGCTCACGTCCTAATTCACGTACCTCATCTTTAAAAAGCTCTCTAACAGGTTCGACAAGTTGTAAATTCATCCTCTCCGGTAATCCGCCTACATTATGATGAGATTTAATTACTGCACTTGGACCAGAAACAGAAACACTCTCTATAACATCGGGATATAATGTTCCTTGGGCCAGAAAATCTGCTCCTCCAATTTCAAGGGCCGCGCGCTCAAAAACATCAATGAATGTCGATCCAATAATCTTACGCTTTTCCTCAGGGTCTGATACCCCCGCTAAAGCAGATAGGAATTCAAGAGAAGCATTCTTATGTAACAGATGGACATTAAGTTCCTTCTTGAAAATATTGACTACTTCATCTGCTTCTCCAAGCCTAAGAAGCCCAGAGTCTACGAAGACACATGTTAGCCGATCGCCTATAGCTTGATGTAATAAAGCAGCAACAACACTTGAATCGACTCCCCCAGACAACCCACACACGACTCTACCTGATCCCACCTGATCTCTTATTGCTTTAATAGCCCGCTTCTTGAATGCTGACATAGTCCAGGATCCATCACACTTGGCTACTCTTTGAACGAAGTTCTTAATTAGCGCTCCACCACTTGGAGTATGGACAACCTCAGGATGAAACTGAACACCGTAAAATTTATGGGTATCGTCAGCTATCGCAGCCATAGGAGCACCTTTGGAAGCAGCGACAACCCTAAACCCCTCAGGTAGGTCTATCACACGATCTCCGTGGCTCATCCACACAGTTTGAGTGGAGGCAACACTCCATATTCCCTCAAATAATTCGCATGTTTCTAGTATTTCCATATCAGCTCTACCAAATTCTCGGGAGCTAGACGACTCTACCTTTCCTCCAAGAGTTTCGCACATAACTTGCTGCCCATAACAAATTCCTAAAACAGGTACACCGCATTCAAAAACCATTTTGGAAGGTCTTGGAGCTTTTGAATTAGTAATTGATGAAGGCCCGCCTGATAAAATTATTGCACATGGAGAAAACTTTTTAATCTCTTTATCTTGCATTGTGTAAGGTCTCATTTCACAATACACACCTGATTCACGCACACGACGAGCAATCAGTTGAGTTACTTGTGAGCCAAAATCTAAAATTAAAATTCGTTCTGACATACAGGTCCTCTGGATCTCACAATGTCTTTCACTTAAATAAATTCCAGTATTAGAATTCTAACCTTACGATAAATTAAATAACTCACTTAAGGTTTTTGATAATTTGGTGGTTCCCTTTGAATATCAACATCGTGCACATGCCCTTCCCTAAGACCAGCACCTGAGATTTTAATAAAATTGCAGTTATTTCGCATATCATTTATTGATGCATTTCCTGTATAGCCCATAGCAGCCCTCAACCCACCTACTAACTGAATTATTATTGATTCAACAGGACCTTTATATGGAACCCTTCCCTCTATACCCTCAGGCACTAACTTAAGATAATCAGTGACCTCTTCCTGAAAATAACGATCTGCTGATCCCCTTGCCATAGCACCAATTGAACCCATGCCACGGTAAAGCTTGTAGGATCGACCTCGATAAAGAAAAACTTCTCCAGGGCTCTCATCCGTCCCAGCCAATAACGAACCAATCATTGCACAACTTGCTCCAGCAGCAATAGCTTTAGCTAAATCACCTGAATACTTTATTCCACCATCAGCTATAACTGGGATACCGGCATCTTTAGCGCATTTTATAGAATCTAGAATTGCGGTTAGCTGAGGAACCCCAACACCAGCAACCACACGTGTTGTGCATATTGAACCAGGGCCAATTCCTACCTTCACAGCGTCTGCCCCTGCATCAATTAAAGATTTTGTTGCTGCAGTAGTGGCTACATTTCCAGCCAAGATCTGCGCATTAATATCAATTCTTTTAATCGCTTCAACTGTTTTTGCCACCCCTAGGCTATGCCCATGGGCCGTATCTACGACAATAAGATCACATCCTGCATCTAAAAGAGCTTTAGCTCGATTAATTCCATCTTCCCCTACCCCGACAGCGCCACCCACACGCAGCCGACCCCAATCATCCTTACATGCATCTGGATATTTTTCTGCTCGTTCAATGTCTCGAACAGTTATTAGGCCTACACATTTATAATCTTTATTAACAACTAACAACTTCTCAATTCGGTGTTTGTGCAATAAGGTCTTTGCGTCTTCTCGACTTACACCCTCTTTAACTGTTACAAGATTATCCCGTGTCATGACATCTTTTATAAGCTTTGAATGATCGGTAACAAATCTAACGTCTCGGTTAGTTAAAATCCCAGCTAATTTTCCATCTTTTGAATCAACTACGGGAATGCCTGAGATTCCGTGCTCATCCTTCATTCTCAACGCATCCAATACAGGAGCATCAGAGGTAATAGTTAATGGATTTACCACCATTCCAGCCTCTGCCTTCTTAACCTTTTGAATCTCATCAGCCTGAGCAGAAATATCCATATTTTTGTGGATTACACCTAAACCACCAGCTTGAGCAACAGCAATAGCTAAACGGCTTTCAGTAACAGTATCCATTGCGGCAGAAATGATTGGGATCTGAAGTTCAATATTTTTAGTTAGAAAAGTACGGGTGTCAGCATCGGCAGGAAGGATATCCGACGCAGCCGGTTCAAGCAGAACATCATCGAAGGTCAACCCTTCTCTTAAATTCATTACACCCTCCGGCTTAAGTAATGCCGCGCACTATACACAAATCGCCCTCTTAGCCAAGCACTCTATAAAATTTTTAATAAATAGATTTTTTAAAACCCTGCGCCACAACATACTCCTCAGCTGATCCAGATCTACTTGCAGGTGGTTTAGCATGCTTAACACGATCATACTTAGCCTTCAAATTCCTTAGCAATTCCCCTTCTGAACCCCCCTTAAACACCTTAGCTACAAATATGCCTCCTGGCGCCAAAAGTTTGCTAGCAGCAAACTCGGCCAATTCTGCAAGCGCCACCACACGCAAATGGTCAGTTTGAGCATGACCAGTTGAGCGTGAAGCCATATCGCTAAGAACAATGTTAGGTGGACATTTGAGAGTCCTCACCATGCTTTCAAGAGCAATTTCTGTAGTTGCATCCATTTCTAGGGTTATAACTCCAGGGATCGGGTCAATCTTTTGAATATCCACTGCTAAAACCATCCCCCTTTTTCCAACCCTATTCGCAGCTACCTGGCTCCAACCACCTGGAGCAGCCCCCAGATCTACAACAATTTTTCCAGACTTTAAAAAATTGAATTTTTGATCTAGCTCGATAAGCTTAAATGCTGCCCGTGAACGATAACCCGCATCCTGCGCCTCTTGAACATAAGGATCATTCAACTGTCTTTGAAGCCAACGAGTCGACGATGAGCGCCTCCCGCGCCCCTTTACTGTAACTTTATTGTGACCTCTTCGACCAGTTACAACTGATTTACTACCTTTTTTTCTGGCACTACTCATACTAGGGCTTTGTACCTTCCATTATTTTTTATCATCTCTTGCAAAATTCCTTCTCTTAAACCTCTGTCTGCGACAATAAGTTTTTGGACTGGAATCATAGAAATTATAGCCTTGAGAATAGCGCAGCCAGCAAGAACAACATCTCCCCTACCCTCCCCAACACAAGGAATAGCCGAACGCTCTGCATAGCCCATGGACAGTAAACGCCGGATCATTATTTCTATATCTTTAATAGATATATTTAAACCATCAACCCTGTCCCTATCATAGCGATCTAGATTCAAGTAAACTCCCCCAAGGGTAGTTAATGTACCAGATGTACCTATTAATTGAACCTGTGAATTAATTTCAATTCCATCGCGTTCCAGAGTGATCATAAATTCCCTGACAGGTATTGATACTTCATAAACCATAGATTCGAAATCTTCTTCGGATAAAAAATTGCCCCCGTACTTTTCTGTTAGGCCAACCACTCCAAGTCCCATTGATATACATCTATCTAAGTTTAAGGACCTACTATCAACAATTATAATTTCTGTACTACCACCTCCAATATCGAAGATTATAGACCTCTCTGATGTAGTATCGATTAGAGGAGAACATCCTATTAGCGCATAACCTGCCTCCTTCTCTGGAGTAATTATTTCAAAATCTAAGCCTGTTTCTGATTTAATTCGGCTTAAAAATATATCAGCATTTTCAGCTCTACGGCAGGCATCTGTTGCAACTGCACAAATTTTATCGACCCCAATTTTTTTGATTCGGTTTGCACATATACTTAAAGCTTCAATTGTTCGATCCATTGCTGCATGACTCAAAACACCAGTCTCTGCAAGACCTTCTCCAAGACGAACAATACGCGAATAAGACGCGACGATTTCAAGAGAATCTTCTCTGTTGATAGCAATGATCATTCTACAATTGTTAGTACCTAGATCAATTGCCGCATAACAACCTCTTACAATTCCAGGTTCTGATTTTTTTTTCATAGGCCTTATCTCTCCACTATATTCGATACAATGTGCCTATCTGATGCTATTAGACTATGGAAATTAAATAGGCCCAAAGCTTCAATTAGTCAAAATCACAAATCAGCCGATAATTGAAAATTTTATGCTAAACGTTGACTTCTAAGCATTAGAGCCTTATCTCGCGGTGATATATATTTTTGGGGGATCGTCTAACGGTAGGACAGCGGACTCTGACTCCGTAAATATAGGTTCGAATCCTATTCCCCCAACCAATAAACAAAAAATAGCCCCTTACTCACTTAAGATTTACGAACTTAGCTATCAGAATCAAGTATTTGTATAAAAAACCTCATATTCACATTATTCTATCTATATTTTAAAGTATGAAATTCCTTGAATTAACATGAAATCATGAGCTCGATTACTAAACAGGATAACCAAAGCTGCTGGATAATTACAGACGGCTCAGCCGGAATGGAAAACCAAGCCTTAGGCCTGTCAGAGCATATAAATGTGAATCCTGTTTGCTTAAGAGTTCCCAAACCCCCTCTTCATAATCTTATACGTCCACACTGGATGCCTATAAAACCACTGGTTAATATACTACATAACCTCACGGAGTGTAATTCTGACAAAATAGAACTGCCAAAAATTTTAATTAGTTGTGGTCATAAATCCGTTGCTTATGCCATTGCTGTAAAAAAATATTCTAGAAAAAAAACATTTACTATACATATTCAGAATCCATTAATACCACCTAAAATGTTTAATTTAATAATAGCCCCTCAACATGATAAATTAATTGGATCAAATATTATTGAGTCTCAAGGAGCATTACACCGGATTAATGATATAATATTAAGTCAATCACTTGAGCGTTTTTCAGAACAATTTATAAATTATCCAAAACCAATAATAGCAGTATTAATAGGAGGCTCAACTCGCAGATACAAATTCGACTCAAGTGCGGCTATAAGTTTTGCAGCAGAGCTTGCATATTTAGCCCAAAAAAAAGGAGGTAGCGTCTTAATTTCAGGTTCAAGAAGGACAGACCTTCATGTTCTCAATGCCCTAAAAAATGGACTAAAAGAGACTCCAGGGTTTGTATGGGATGGACAAGGGGCGAATCCATATACTGGTTTTTTGGCCCACGCCGATTTTATTATAACAACCTGCGACTCCGTGACTATGACTTCGGAAGCTATTTCTACTGGAAAACCAACATATATATATAAGTTAAAAGGAAAAGGATCTGCTCGATTTGAGAGATTCTTTGAAGACATTATTAATTCCGGATATGCTCGTTGGTATAAAGACAGCCTAGACTCATGGCAATACAATCCACCGAGAGAAACTGAAAGGATTGGGAAATTAGTAAAAAACATTATAGAGGATTATCATACTAAATTGTAATGTAATCAGATAACCCTTAATTCAAATTACATGATAGAAATAATAACTTAACTCATGCCAAAAACAAATCGAACTAAAGTTTTAATTATTGGATCCGGACCAGCGGGATATACTGCAGCTATTTATGCTGCACGAGCTAACCTAGAACCGACCCTTGTTGCAGGCCTTGAGCCTGGGGGACAACTAACAATCACTACAGATGTTGAAAACTACCCTGGTTTTGCAGAAGTAATTCAAGGGCCATGGTTGATGGATCAAATGCGTGAACAGGCCAAGAAAGTGGGAGTGAAAGTTATATCTGACCTTATAACAGGTGTTGATTTTTCAAAAAGGCCATTTCTATGCACTGCAGACTCAGGGGATGAGTATTTAGGAGAAACAGTCATTATATGCACAGGAGCACAAGCTAAATGGCTTGGCTTAGAGAGTGAAGAGAAATTTATGGGATTCGGTGTATCTGCCTGCGCAACATGTGATGGTTTTTTCTATAGAGACAAGGAGGTTGCGGTAATTGGCGGTGGCAACACAGCAGTAGAAGAAGCCCTCTATCTTACTAATCATGCTAAGAAGGTTACCCTTGTCCACAGACGAGACAAACTAAGAGCCGAAAAAATTCTCCAGGATAGGTTATTTGCAAATAGCAAAGTTAGTGTCGTTTGGGACCACACACTGCAAGAGATAATAGGAAATGACCAACCTCTGGGTGTAAAAGGGATTAATTTATCTTCCACAAAAGATAACAAACAAAGAGAAATAGCTGTAGATGGTGTCTTTATTGCCATAGGACACAGTCCAAATACTGAAATCTTTAAGGGGCAATTAGATATGGATAAGGAGGGTTATATCCTAACCTCCCCCGATAGCACATCAACAAGCGTGAAAGGTGTTTTTGCTGCCGGTGATGTGCAAGATAAAATTTATAGACAAGCCGTTACGGCAGCGGGCACTGGATGCATGGGAGCCTTAGAAGCAGAAAAACTACTAGCTGATAACTAATATTCTAAATGTTTTCTTCAAGATAATCATTTACTAAAGGATCTAAATCTTATGGACTGGGATAAACTTAGAATATTTAGAACAGTCGCTCTAGCAGGAAGCTTTACTGCAGCTGGAAGAGAATTAAATCTAAGCCAGTCCTCAATTAGTCGCCAAGTCTCTAATCTTGAAGATCAGCTGGGTGTTTCTCTCTTTCATAGGCACTCTCGGGGGCTAGCACCAACAGAGCACGGTGATCTATTACTTGAGACTGCACAAGAAATATATTCTAGGATGTCATTAACTGAAGCAGCAATTTCTGAAGGCAGGGATACTCCGCGTGGCCAACTAATAGTAACAGCTCCTGTAACTTTCGCATCAATTTGGCTTGCACCTCGGCTAGGTGAATTTAGAAAAAATTATCCAGAAATTGATGTGATATTATTAGCAAGTGATGCTCCGCTTGATCTAAGCATGAGGGAAGCTGATGTTGCTATTAGAATTGGTCCTCTTAGACAACCTGACTTAATACAAAGACACCTAATGAAATTTCACCACCATATATATGCTTCCCCTCAATATTTAGAAGCAAATGGAAAAGTGGAGTCTGTCAAGGATCTATCACAGCACCAAATAATCGTATATAATAGAGGCCCCCTTACACCAATAATCGATCCATTCTGGATGTTACAATTAAGTGGTAATATAGAACGTTCAACAAAAGCAGCTTTAGAGGTAAATAATATCTATTGTATGGTGCAAGCTGTTGAAAGTGGATTGGGCATAGCAGGCCTGCCAGATTACTCTGTTCAAGATCACACTCGACTAAAAAGAGTTCTTCCAGATATAGAAGGGCCAGAAATTGATAGTTTTTTTGTATATCCTGAGGAACTAAAACACTCTAAACGAGTGAATGTTTTCAGGGATTTTCTTATAGAGCAACTTGCTAATTGGCTATATTAGCTTTCAAACCTTAATTTTAAACTGAGCTACCCCCCCTAAAATAAGAGGTATCACATCACTTATTGATATGCATTAAATGCATATCTACTCTCTAATTCTTATTCTGGAAAAATTTTTAAAATGGCCTATTTTACTCTTGGAGTTAGATAAAATTAGTTCAAATCTCCCGGGTTTTGGTTCTTACCCTGTAGAATCGAACCCATGATGGTCTACATAAATAGCCATCACAAAGGTAGCTTGGTTACTGGCTGCCAACGTCTCCCAGACGTAAAGCCTCCCTGTCTAGTAGGGGCCAAGCCAAATGGTTTGGCCCCATTTTCATTTAATTAAACCTGGCAAGTCTACCATTTTAGAAAATATTTCTGCCCCTTCTAAAGATAATTCTCTACGAAAAAAGCTTGCATTATTTTTTTCTTCAGGAACATAACCAAAAACCCCCATACCTGCAGCTACAGCAGCTCTCACTCCTGTTAAACTATCTTCAACTACAAGTGTATTTTCTGGTTTGTATCCCATTACTTCTGCTGCATATAAGAAGAGATCTGGGTGAGGCTTTCCAAAAGATACATGGTCAATACAAAATAAACTATTTCCAAAATACTTTGAGAGACCCGCGGATCTTAGACTATGTTTTACCTTTTTTAGTTCACCATTAGACGCCACGCAGATTGGATTTCTTATAGTGTCCAAAACAGTTCTTATGCCTCTTATTGGTTGCAATTCATTACTTATAGATTCAAGTGTTTTTATGTGGCATCTGGATATAAAGCTCTTAGACAGTGAAATAGAATAATTGTCCTTAATCCATGCTACTACTGAGTCCATGGTATAACCGGAGAATATAGATTCGCATTCTGTTGGGGTTAAATTTATATTCTCTTCAATTAGTAAAGAAGAAATTACTGATGCAGCTATCGGCTCACTGTCAACTAGAACTCCATCACAATCGAAAATAACTAAAGGCGCAACGCAATCATCATTTCTATTTGAATAATGACTCACCTTTTAGCCCCCTATAAAGATAAGATACATATTCACTATAACCGTTATAAAGCTGAGTTCTTCTTTTCTCCTTACCATTTGGGCCGAAAAACTCCTCAGTTGCTTGGGGCCATCTTGGATGAGGAACAGAACCTGCTACATTAGCCCAGAAGCCGTATTCACTTCCTGCAATTTCCTCCCAGAAAGATACGGGACGTTTGTCAGAAAAAGTAAATCTCACTATGCCTTTGATATGTTTAAAGCCATACTTCCATGGAACCGCTAATCTTAAAGGCGCTCCATTTTGATTAGGTATTGGCTCTCCATAATAACCTGTTGCAATAAAAGCTAATTCATTAAGTGCTTCATCTATAGTAAGACCCTCGGTATAAGGCCATGGATACCAAAACTGCCGCTGCCCAGGGGCTACATCGGCATCAAAAAAACTCTGCATCACAATATACTTTGCTGAATTCAAAGGCTTCGCCAAAGAAATTAAATTACTCAGAGGAAAACCACTATAGGGAACAGCCATAGACCATCGCTCTACGCACCTATGTCTATAAACACGCTCTTCAAGTGGCATCTGGCGAATGAGTGAATCGATATCTATAACAATTTTTTTATCTACCAATCCATCGATGGTCACTAGCCATGGTCTGGTAGAAAGATTATCTGTTAAGCTCCAAATCTCTTTGTGGGAACCAAATTCATAATAGTTGTTATATTTTGTGGAAATTTCCTTTGGTGTTATTGGTCTATCTAATTTATATCGATTGTTACGGATTACAGGATAAAGGTCTGATGTAGGGTCATCATTATTTTCTTTTGCTACCACTGCTTTACCCGAAGCAATGAATGAAGTCCCGGCAGCAACCGCTGGAACAGAAAGCAAAGTCTTAAGAAGCATTCTGCGCTGGGAAAAAGTATCCTTAGGTGTAGCCTCTCGTTCTTTTATCTCCCAACCCTTTGGTACTCGTATTAGCATTAGTTGCCCCAGTCATAATTTAGTCAGATGGTGATTTATAGGAAATATTATATCCTCTCACCTTCTGACATGAAATTATATCACTGTTAAATAGTTATTTTGCCTATGGCGTCTTGGATTCTGCCACAGGCTTCCTTTAAAATCTCTGTAGATGTGGCATAAGAGATCCTAAAGTATGGGTCTAAACCAAACGCCGCTCCGTGCACTACAGCAACCCCAACTGTATCAAGTAAATAGTCCGCAAGATCTTCGGAGCTCGTTATGACCTTACCTAAAGGAGTTTTCTTCCCTATAAGCCCGGCACAACTTGGATAAACATAAAATGCACCTTCAGGTTTACGACAGTTTATCCCCTCAATTTTGTTAAGTTCAGTGACTACCAAATCTCTACGTTGTTGGAATTTTATTTTTCTAGTCTCTATGAAGTCTTGATTGCCATTAAGCGCCTCTATAGCCGCAACCTGACACATAGAAGATGGATTAGAAGTAGACTGTGATTGAATTTTTGCCATGGCCTTAATTATTGCAGTGTCACCGCCAGCATACCCTATACGCCAACCAGTCATAGAATAGCTTTTTGAGACCCCATTCACCGTTAAGGTTCGCTCCATAAGGCCTGGTTCTACGGAGGCTATACTCTCAAATTGAAAGTCGTCATAAATTAGATGTTCATATATATCATCTGCGATTATATGAACATTGGGGAACCTCATTAGAACTGCGGCAAGTTCTTTGAGATCAGTCTTTGTATAAGCAGATCCTGTTGGGTTGCTTGGAGAATTAAATATCAACCACTTTGTATTTCTTGTAATAGCTGATTCAAGAGATTTGGGATTAAGTTTGAATCCACTCTCTTCAGACGATCCTACAATGACAGCTTTTCCGCCTGCCAATGCAACCATATCTGGATATGAGACCCAGTAGGGAGCGGGTATAATAACTTCATCTTCAGAATTTACAGTGGCCATTAAGGCATTAAAAATTACATGTTTAGCACCAACCCCAACATTAATCTGACTAGGGTCATAATTAAGTCCATTTTCCCGACTAAATTTTTTAACTACAGCCTCTCGAAGCTCCGGAAGACCATCAACTTTTGTATATTTCGTCATGCCTGAACGAATCGCCTCAATACCGGCCGATTTAATATTGTCTGGCGTATCGAAATCTGGCTCCCCTGCCCCAAGTCCAATCACATCATGGCCATCAGCACGCATCTGGGCAGCTTTTGCTGTAATAGCCATAGTTGGGGAAGGCTTAATACGAGAAACACGTTTTGCTAGAAAAGACATAATATTCTTCACTTTTTAGAGTAAAACACTGATACACAATTATATCAAATACTGGTAGGGATTAAAAAAAATAACCAATACAATGAAATACTAATAAATAAACTCAATAAATGTTCTAATTGATTGCTTAAACTAAATAAATATAAATAAGACATTTAATACATGACCCAGAATAATACAACTTTATCAAAGCCTAAAAAGGCTATTTTTTCTGATTCTTCAAGCTTGTCAAAATCTCTTGCTATCCAATCTAACCTTGTTCCTGCAGGAGATCAGCCTGATGCCATACAAGAACTTACACTCGGGCTCTCTGATGGAACCCAAGACCAAGTACTACTTGGGGTTACCGGATCAGGAAAAACTTTTACTATGGCTAACGTCATACAAAATGTTCAGAAACCAACTTTAGTGCTTGCACCAAATAAAACACTAGCTGCTCAGTTATACGGGGAAATGAAAACTTTTTTCCCTGAAAACGCGGTTGAATACTTTGTCTCGTACTATGATTACTATCAACCCGAGGCTTACGTGCCGCGTACTGACACTTATATAGAAAAAGATGCGTCGATAAATGAGCAAATTGACCGCATGCGCCATTCAGCAACTCGTGCGCTTTTAGAACAAGATGATGTAATAATTGTAGCCTCTATTTCATGTATTTTTGGCATAGGGTCAGTTGAGACATACTCTGAAATGACTATAACAATCAAAAATAGAGGGATATTGGACCAAGAAGAATTGCCCAGAAGATTGGCAGAACTTCAGTATCGTCGTAACAATCAGTCTCTCGAACGCGGGGACTTTCGCATAACAGGAGATACTATTGAGATATTCCCTGCCCACTCCGAAACACTAGCTTGGAGAATTTCAATTTTTGGTAATGAAGTCGAAGAAATTCTTGAATTTGATCCTCTGACAGGTAAGAAAACGGATAAACTAGAAGAAATAACTATATACCCAAACAGTCATTACGTAACACCTAGGCCAACTATTCAGCAGGCTGTGAAGGGTATAAAGAAAGAATTATCTGAAACTCTTGATGAATATAGATTAAACGGAAAACTCATTGAGGCACAAAGGTTAGAGGAGAGAACAACATTTGACATAGAGATGTTATTGACTACAGGTAGCTGCGCAGGAATTGAAAATTATTCTCGTTACCTTACCGGTCGACTCCCAGGAGAACCACCCCCCACTCTATTTGAATATCTACCTAAGGACTCTCTACTAATAGTTGACGAGAGCCACGTGGCAATTCCGCAACTTGGGGGAATGTATAGGGGGGACTTTAAAAGAAAATCTACGTTAGCAGAATTTGGTTTTAGACTCCCATCATGTGTAGATAATCGCCCATTAAAATTTGAAGAATGGGAAGAAATGAGACCCCAAACAATATATGTATCAGCAACACCGGGTGATTGGGAACTAGAAAAAACACACGGAATTTTTTGCGAGCAATTAATTCGGCCCACTGGGCTCGTAGACCCAGTTTGTGTTGTGAGGCCTGTTGAAAATCAAGTCGATGATTTAATCTCTGAATGTAAAAATGCTAGGGCTAAAAATTTTCGTGTATTAGTTACAACTCTCACAAAGCGTATGTCTGAAGACCTTACCGAATATCTCCACGAATCTGGTATTCGTGTGCGATATATGCATTCTGACATAGATACCCTGGAACGAATTGAAATAATTAGAGATCTAAGGCTAGGGGCCTTTGACGTTCTGGTAGGAATAAATCTACTTCGTGAAGGCCTGGATATTCCTGAATGCAGCACTGTAGCAATATTAGATGCCGATAAAGAAGGATTTTTAAGATCAAAAACTTCACTGATTCAAACTATAGGTCGCGCAGCCCGAAATGTAGAAGGTCGTGTAATACTCTATGCTGATAAAATGACAGGTTCATTAAAATATGCACTTGAAGAAACTGAAAGAAGAAGGAATAAACAAAAAAAATACAACGAAGATAATAATATTACACCAGAGACAATTAAAAAATCTGTGGGAGATATTCTTGAAGTTATTCATGAAGATGATAGAACAACTCAAAAAAATGATCTTCCCATACCCGGTAATAATTTACAATTACACCTCAGTGATTTAGAGACTAGAATGAAAGATGCCGCAGCCGAACTTGAGTTCGAAACAGCCGCAGATTTAAGAGATCAAATTCACCAACTTCAAGAAAATCACCTTGGTCTTTCTAACGAATTTTTTAAGGCCAAAGATGCAAAGCAATGGCAAAGTCGAAGCCATTCAGGTAGGGCTGGAACAAAAAATATAAAAAAACGGGTGAAAAAGAAAAGAAAACAGTAAGCTAATAGGCATTAAATCGGTTATTTGGTTTTTTAAATAAGGGATATTAATCAACTATGACGAAACCGCGTATTGCACTCATAACAGGAGCAGCAGTGAGAATTGGTCGTTGCATTACAGAAACACTAGCTGCAGAGGGCTGGTCAATAGCCTTACATTATAATCAAAGCCAAGAGTCTGCTAAACTGTTAGCTGATAAAATTTCTTCAATTGGAAATGAAGTAAAGATATTTAAAGCTAACCTAGAAATAGAAAGTGAAGTTGTTTCATTAATAGCAGATATTAATAAGTCTATGGGCCCAGTCGATTGTTTGGTGAATAATGCATCAGCCTTTGAATATGACACTATTACTAGTTCTAATAGGGCGTTATGGGATTGCCACATGGAAACTAACTTGCGAGCACCCTTTGTATTATCTCAACAATTTGCAGGCCAAAAGAGCAGTAAGCATGATAGGTGTATTATAAATATTCTTGATCAAAGAGTATGGAATCTTACACCACATTTCATGACATACACATTAAGTAAAACTAGCCTATGGACATTAACCCAAACTCTAGCACTCGCACTGGCACCATCCATTCGTGTAAATGCCATAGGACCAGGGCCGGTTTTACCTTCAACAAGACAAACAGATGATGATTTTAAAAAACAATGTAAATCTACATTACTTGAACATGGAGTTAGTCCCCACGAAATCGCTAATACAGTTAGCTATATACTACAAACAACTTCTCTAACAGGCCAAATGATTGCAATTGATTCTGGACAACACCTGGGATGGTCATTGCCTAACTCAATACATACAAATGAGTGAAAAATATTAGGGGGCTATTGGTATGAAAAGTAAGTTGATAGTCAAAAATTCTAAGGTTCTAGTAAATAATCTCGAGATTCGATGGTCTATAGGAGTATTTGAGCACGAGAAAAAACAGGAACAACGAGTAAGAATAAATATTGCATTAAATACGTCTTGGAATCCTGAAGAGATTAACGACGATATCAAAAATGTTGTTAGCTATTCGGATATAGTAGACGGAATAATAGCCTTAAAATCAAAAGGGCATATCAACTTAGTCGAGACACTCTCAAAAAAAATAGCTCAACTTTGCCTAAAAGACCCTAAAGTAGATTCCGTTATAATAAAAATTGAAAAATTAGATATATATGATCACACAGAAAGTGTTGGGATAGAGTTAGAATACTTGAGGAAAAATGACTAATAATCTCAATGAAAAAAATAACATAAACCGAAATTAAAGCTCTTTTTTAGGGCTATAAAATAAATATTCACATAAATATTAGTCATAATTAATCAAAATTCTTGACTAAACGGAAATATTTTTTCATATCATTAAATGTCTATAGCTAACTATGTTAAGTCTATCAAATTAATTTAGCCTATCGCAATACAACCCTGATCGAATTCAGAAGGATAACATGTCATGACTTCAAATCAGCATACAGACCCTCTTAGTGATATCGAGATTGCACGTAAGGCTACAAAAAAGCCAATTATTGATATTGGAACAAAACACCTTGGAATAGATAGTAAGTATCTACTCCCATATGGACATGACAAAGCAAAAGTATCTCTTGAATATATTGAAAGTGCCACAAATCAAAATGATGGAAAACTAATCCTTGTTACAGCTATTACACCAACTCCAGCTGGCGAAGGAAAAACCACCACAACTGTTGGTTTAGGTGATGGACTAAATAGAATTGGTAAAAAAACTCTTATTTGCTTGAGAGAACCAAGTTTAGGCCCCTGTTTTGGTATGAAAGGAGGAGCTGCGGGTGGCGGATACGCACAAGTAGTACCTATGGAGGACATTAACCTGCACTTCACAGGTGACTTCCATGCAATTGGTGTTACAAATAATCTTCTAGCAGCTTTAGTGGATAACCATATCTACTGGGGAAACAAGGCAGGTATTGATCCTCGCCGAGTGACATGGAGAAGAGTCGTTGATATGAATGACAGAGCTCTTCGCTCAATAGTTTCATCCCTCGGAGGTGTAGCCAATGGATTTCCTAGAGAAGATGGGTTTGACATTACAGTAGCTTCTGAAGTTATGGCAATTTTTTGTCTAGCTCAAAACCTTGATGATTTAAAAACCAGACTAGGAAATATAGTTGTTGGATATACTCGCGATAGGAAACCAGTAAAAGCTAAAGAGATTGATGCTGCTGGGGCCATGACAACTCTACTTAAGGACTCCATTCAACCTAATCTAGTCCAGACATTAGAAAATAACCCCGCATTTGTTCATGGCGGACCTTTTGCAAATATAGCTCATGGATGCAACTCCGTTCTGGCAACAAAATCTGCTCTAAAATTATCAGACTATGTTGTTACAGAGGCAGGCTTTGGTGCCGATCTTGGAGCCGAAAAGTTTTTTAACATCAAATGCAGAAAAGCTAATTTGAAGCCAGACTGCGCTGTAATCGTAGCAACTATTAGAGCGTTAAAAATGCATGGAGGTGTCACAAAGGAAAACCTAGGCAAAGAAGATGTTGAGGCGTTGAAAATAGGTATGAAGAATTTAGAACGTCATATTGAAAATGTCAGACGCTTTGGAGTTCCTGTAGTTGTTGCTATTAACCGATTTTCAGCAGATACCGAGTCAGAAAGAGGCGCGGTAGTTGAAGGTTGCTCTTTTTTAGGAGTTGATGCGATAGAATGTGATCACTGGGCTAACGGAGGAAGGGGCACAGAAGACTTGGCGCATAAAGTAGCAGAACTAGCTGATTCTCATGGCGGTGATTTTAAATTACTTTATCCAGATAATTTACCTCTATGGGAAAAGATTAAGAAGGTCGCCACTGAAATTTATGGAGCCGCTGACATAACAGGAGATGCTAAACTAAGAAAACAAATTGAAGATCTTGAGAATCAAGGGTTTGGAAACTTCCCAATATGCATAGCCAAGACTCAATATAGTTTTTCAACTAATCCAGAACTTAAAGGAGCACCATCTGGGCATATAGTACCCGTAAGAGAAGTGCGACTTTCAAGTGGTGCTGAATTTATTGTTGTAATATGCGGAGAGATAATGACAATGCCGGGTCTTCCAAGGACCCCAGCCGCAAACTCAATTTCTGTAGATGACAACAATAATATAGTCGGTTTATTTTAAAATTATCAACCACATAGCGAATAAGTATCAAGGCTGCCTAATAATATTTTAGTGTCAATAAAAAATATTTGTTTTAGTGAAAAAAATAATATGATTTTTTTGTTGACAAAGAATATTTGTTCACACGCATTAAGATGTTGATTATTGTTCGGTTATTATCTTAAAAATTATTAGTAAGGTGTAATAATACCACTCATACAGAATAAAAAAATTAATTTATTTCAATGCCTTATAATATATGCCTATTAATTAGGCAGCATGGTTTAAGGCTTTGGTTTTCAGACCACTAAGACATTGATGGACTGGTTTCCCACAGGGTTATCCACAACGACAGTGGAAACCAATCCTGCACTTTCTATCGGCCTAAGCTTGAAACATAACTATTTGATTTAATATATCTCATAACTACCAAAACACACATTGACGGAATGCATTTGGTAAGGAATATCTAATTTATGCCGAAGCAATCTGAAAAATTGGTTGAAAACCAAAAGACACCTATTGATGCTACAAAATTAGCTGAAAAAGCTATTTTGCAAGGCGTAGATGTTATTCGTGAGGCTAGAAAAACGATACCTCATAAGCCTGGTGTCTACAGAATGATAGACCAGGAAGATAAGGTTTTATATGTAGGAAAAGCAAAAAACCTTTTCAACCGCATAGGAAGTTATACACATTTAAAGTCACTATCAGATCGTTTAATTAGGATGATTTCTTCTACTTGTAGGGTAGAAATTATCATCACAGAAAGTGAGATAGAAGCCCTACTTCTTGAAAGTAGTCTCATCAAATCTTTGAAGCCAATTTATAATATAGTTCTTAAAGATGATAAATCTTTTCCCTTTATACTGATTACCGAAGATGATGATTGGCCACGTGTAATTAAATATAGAGGGAATCGGTCAAAAAAAGGGAGATACTTTGGACCATTTGCATCGGCTAGTGCAGTATCCCAAACGATAAGCACTCTTCACCGAGCATTCCCACTTCGCTCTTGTTCAGATAGTGTATTTAATAGCCGCACACGCCCTTGCCTGGAATACCAGATAAAAAAATGCTCAGCACCATGTGTCGGAAAGATTTCATCAGAGGATTATGACAGCATTGTTGAAGATGCATCTGAGTTTCTTTCCGGGCACTCAAAGAAAATACAAAAAAGATTAAGCACTTTAATGACAGAAGCTAGCGAAAAACAGGAATATGAGACAGCTGGAGCATATCGTGATCGAATAAAAGCAATAACACAAATTCAATCTAAGCAAGTTATTAGTTTACATAATCTTGGTAATATTGACGCAATTGCTATTGATCAGCAAGCTGGACATAGCTGCATTCAAATATTTTTTTATAGATCAGGCCAAAGTTATGGAAACCGCTCCTATTTTCCTAGCCATCCTGAAGACGCAACTGCAAGTGAGGTTTTGTCCGCTTTTGTAGCGCAATTCTATTCAAACAAAAAAGCTCCAAATACTATAATTTTAAGTGAATCTATAAAGGATAGTCAGCTGCTAGCTGATGCACTATCTTCAAAATCTGGATATGCCGTGAAACTCCATAAACCCCTTAAGGGAATAAAGTGGCGACTCTTACAAGATGCAAATCGAAACGCCAAAGATGCACTGAGTAGACACTTATCGGCAAAACATTCTCAAAAGATATTCTTTGAGAAATTAAGTAAGCTCCTCGAAATGACAGAAGTCCCCCGTAAAATAGAAGTTTACGATAATAGTCATATCTCTGGTCAATCTTCTGTTGGAGCAATGATAGCGGTAAAGCAAAACGGTTTCGAAAAAAGTTCTTATAGAAAATTTAATATTCGTAGTGATAAAATAGACTTCGGAGAAAAACAGATTTCTCCAGGAGATGACTACGGTATGATACATGAAGTAATTATGCGAAGATTTAAACGCCTTCTCCGTGAAAATCCTGATAGGTCCTCAAAATCCTGGCCAGACTTATGCCTAATTGATGGCGGAGCCGGGCAACTAAATATAGCCAAACAAGCTCTAGATACCCTCGGAATAAATCACATACATTTAGCAGCAATATCCAAGGGTCAAAACCGTAACGCAGGAAGGGAAATTATTCATATTTTAAATGGAAATTCTATAGCGCTACCACACAGAGACTCACTACTTTACTTCGTTCAAAGGATACGTGATGAGGCCCATCGTTTTGCAGTAAGTAGCTATAGAATTCGTCATAAAAATAAGAATACACGTTCTATTCTCGATGAGATATCTGGTATTGGCCCCACTAGAAAGCGTGCACTTTTGCATCACTTTGGATCTGCCAATAATGTTGCTCAAGCTGGAGTTAAGGATCTAGAGAAAGTTGACGGTATTTCAACAAGCACCGCATTGTCTATCTATGACCATTTCCACCATCAATAATATCGGATGTAAGTGAGACTATAAATGAGATCTATACCTAATATTCTCACAATTTCCAGAATAGTCGCTATACCTATTATTGTGGTCACTTTTCAAATTCCAGATCCATTAGGGGTATGGATAACATTTTCTATTTTTATTGCAGCAGCATTTACAGATTTTTTTGATGGATGGCTTGCTCGGAAACTAAATCAAACTAGTGCCTTTGGCCAAGCTTTTGATCCAATTGCAGATAAACTATTGGTTGCCAGCATACTAATTCTATTACAGTCAGATTCAAGAATTTCAATTTTTGCTGTTATTGCTATCATAAGCCGCGAACTTCTTATTGCAGGATTAAGAGAATATTTATCTGGGAAACTCAAAATACCTGTAAGCCAACTCGCTAAATGGAAAACTGCAATTCAATTTTTAGGATTGAGTATATTAATTCTTTATCCCGCTATAGCTGATGCATCTGGTGATATTATCTTTATAGTAGGTGATACATTAATATGGGTCACTGTCGTATTGACATGGATTACTGCTATACCATACTTGATTAAGAGTATTGCAAATCTACGTGGTTAAACAAAAAATGAAAAAATACTTCTTTTCAGAAAAAAACCCAAAGGAAGGAATAACTAGCCCATCTATAATTGGCATAGCTGGTTATAGTGGGAGCGGAAAAACGACTTTGATAGGTGGCTTAATTAAAACGTTATCTAGTTATGGATATAAAATAGGAACTATAAAACATACTCACCATAACCTTGATATTTTGCAAGCCAATCATCCTTCTAACAGCTTTATATACGCAGGAGCGAAAGCAACATTAGTTACTAATAAAAAATGCACGGCTATTAATAAAATTATAGATGGAGAAATACCGCAGACACCTTATGACCTCCTAAAGGAGAATGAATATTGTGATATATTCCTTATAGAAGGCTTCAAACATAGGCCATTTCCTAAAATTGAGATCTGGAGGGCAGATAAAGAAGCACCTATACTTGCTTCAGCAGATCCATATATAATTGCTTTAGCGGTAAAGTATGGTGACCATAAAAAACTACCAAGTTGGATCAATATACCAATATTAGACCTTGATGATCATTATGAGATATCAAGATTTATTAAGAATTATTTTTGTCTTGCCTGATAATTTCCACCTAAGAGGTGTTATATGGCGCAACTGAGTGATGATTGTTTTGCATTTGGCGGCTCACTAAAACCTGCCGAAGAGGCACTCCAACAAATTGAGAGAGCCTCTCGACCTATTGTTGAAACAGAGTCTATACCCCTTAACAGTGCCACAGGTAGAGTGCTATCAGAAACTCTAATAGCAAAATCTAATGTGCCCCCACACGATAATGCTGCTGTTGATGGATATGCAGTTTATTATGATGATTTAAATACTGAAACTGAAACTAGACTAGAAATTTCAAGTATATCTAAAGCAGGAAACCCCTCAAAAAAACCGACTAAGCGTGGAACTGCCCTTAGAGTCTTTACAGGAGCTGCTATTATTCCGGACAATAACGGTGAATCTCCAGATACTATTTTTATGCAGGAGGACTGTCGTGAAGAAAATGGTTTTGTAACCTTTCCCCCCGGAATTAAAAAAGGTGCCAATAAACGGTTTTCTGGAGAAGACTTAGAATCTGGAAAGACGGTTTTAGCTCATGGCCACAGACTTAGACCTCAGGATATAGGCATAGCCGCAACAGCTGGACTTACAACACTCCCGGTATATCGACGACTAAAAGTTGCTATTTTATCCACTGGGGATGAGATACATGAGCCAGGAACCGTACTACCCCAGGGAGGGGTATATGATGCAAACCGATACACGATACATAGTCTCTTAGAGGGATTGGGATGTTGTATTAGTGATCTAGGAATTATCCAAGATGATAAATCTGCTATTTATGATTCTCTTGCCCTAGCAGCAACTGAAAATGATGCAGTCATTACATCTGGGGGTGTTTCAACTGGTATTGAAGACCATGTTAAAAATGCAGTAGAGGCTCAAGGTAACCTTCATTTTTGGAGATTAGCTATAAGACCCGGTAGGCCTATTGCTTTAGGCCAAATTGCTGATGTACCATTTATTGGTCTTCCGGGAAATCCTGTAGCAGTAATAGTTACTTTTATGATATTTGCACGCCCATTATTGTTAAGATTGGGTGGATGCACGGAGACAAAACCTCGAAGTTATAAAGTATTAAGTGGATTTAATTATAAAAAGAAAAAAGGCCGAAGAGAATGGCTTAGAGTAAAAATAAGAAGTGATAATCAGGGAGAATTAGTAGCTGAGAAATTTTCCCGCGATGGAGCTGGGATTCTATCATCAGCAGTATTTGCTGATGGTTTAATTGAAATTGAAGAAGATATAACTCAAATTAATCTTGGTGATAACTTATGGTTTCTACCTTTTAACGAGATACTAAGATGAAAATTCTTTATTTTGCTTGGATTAGAGAAAAAGTAGGATGTGAAAGTGAGGAGATCTCCCTATCTGAAGAAATCGAAACTGTTAATGACCTAATCGAATGGATTTCTAGTCGTGAACCAAAATATGCTAATGCATTCTCTGATCTAAGAGCAGTGAGAGTTGCTGTAAATATGGAGTTTGCTCAGTTCGATAAACGTATAAAAAATAATGATGAAATAGCTTTTTTCCCTCCTATTACAGGAGGTTAACAAGAAGGGGATAGAAAGTGATTAGGGTTCAACATCAAGATTTTGACCCAGGAAAGGAGCTTCAAGATCTTACATCTAACAACAAGAATATTGGTGGACTAGCCTCTTTTATCGGACTTGTTAGAGAATTTTCTAATGACCAAAAATTAGATTCAATGACTCTTGAGCACTACCCAGGCATGACAGAAAAAATGCTTCTTGCAATAGAGTCTCAAGCACTAAATCAGTGGCCATTAGATGCAAGTCTTATTATTCATAGATATGGCTGCTTAAACCCAGGGGATAGGATAGTTATGGTAGCAACTGCATCATCTCATAGGCAAGCTGCACTAGAGTCATGCACATTTCTGATTGATTGGCTCAAAACAGAGGCTCCATTTTGGAAACTTGAAAAATATAAGGGCATTGAAACCTACGAATGGGTAAAACCAACAAGCAAAGATACACAAAAGACTAAGCGCTGGAAAAGCCGTTAGTAAAATAAACTTTCTACATAAAAATGATTTAAAGGCGCCCTTTATTATTTTCTAACCTCTTCGTCATAATCAGCTATAAGGCGCTCCGTGATAGGGCCAACTTTGAGAAAATGTTGATCAACCTGTCCAACAGGCGTGACTTCTGCCGCTGTTCCGGTAAGAAATATTTCTTCCGATTTTTCTATGTCTTCTGGAAATATAGGGCGCTCTTTTACGCTATATCCGCGCTGTTTGGCCAACTGGATCACAGTCCTACGAGTAATACCGTCAAGAAAACAATCTGGGATTGGAGTATGAATAACGCCGTCTTGAACGAGAAATATGTTAGCTCCGGTTGCCTCTGCGACTTGTCCTCTCCAATCTAACATTAGCGCATCATGGTAACCACTAGCCTCTGCGTCATGTTTAGACAAAGTGCAGATCATATATAAGCCTGCAGCTTTTGCTTTTACTGGAGCAGTATCAGGGGCAGGCCTTTTCCACTTTGAAGTCTTTAATTTTATACCTTTTTTTCTAGCTTCATCACCAAAGTAGGCAGGCCACGGCCAAGCAGCGATAGCTACATGGATTTTAGTCTCTTGCGCAGAAACTCCCATCTGCTCAGGTCCCCTCCATGCTACGGGCCGGACATAGCCATCATCAATACCTTCAGCGGCAACAACTTCTAGTGTAGCTGAATTTAGCATATTGGAGCTAAATGGGATTTCAAACCCAAGTTCCTTAGCTGACTGAAATAAACGGGTGGTATGCTCTTCTAACTTATATACTTTTCCACCATAAACCCTCTCTCCCTCAAATACGCAGCTAGCATAATGCAAAGCATGACTCAGGACATGGAGCTTTGCCTCACGCCACAATACAAGCTCACCATTATACCAGATCTTGCCATCGCGATCGTCATAAGGAACGAGTTCAACCATAAATATTCCATTCTAATTTATTGACTAGATTCAACATTGTTGCATAAAAAGACTTGCATCCACTAGCATCGCACGGCATATCAGTCAACATGGCTGACATAAAGTCCGGTACAAACCTTTTGTTCTTACGTGAAGACCAGCTCTATGAGGGAATGGAGCTGCTGTTTTTTGCATATCGTGACTTTACTGCCGAGTGTGACACTATATTAAATAACTACGGATTTGGTAGGGCCCACCATAGAGTAATATATTTTATAGCACGTAATCCGAATATTTCTGTGGCTGAATTATTAAGTATTCTAAAGATCACAAAGCAGTCCTTATCTCGAGTATTAGGACAACTAATAGAAGATGGATATATTAAAAATCAAAAATGCAATACAGATAAGCGACGACGTTTATTAAGATTAACCCAAAAGGGTGATGATTTAGATAATCGTTTGGCAGGTGTTCACAGAAAGTTACTTTCTGAAGCCTACAGAAAGGCTGGACCTGATGCTGTAGATGGATATCGTAAGGTCCTACTAGGTATTATCGATGAGGTAGATCGTGAACGTTTTACTAATAATAAATAAACCATAGACTATTTTTATAATTTTTCTGGTGAAGAATGTCATCAAATAGCTTTAACTGGTGATTATATGATATGCGGACCACATGTTTTAATCGTTGATGATGATGATAGACTAAGAGATCTGCTTAAAAGATATCTGACTGATAATGGGTATCGCGTCACTGTCGCATCATCAGCCCCTGATGCACGAAGATTTCTCTCCGGAATGGAATTTGATATCATGGTTCTTGATGTTATGATGCCAGGAGAAACTGGAATAAATTTCACAAAAGATCTTCGTAAAACAAATGATATTCCAGTTCTGCTTCTTACAGCAATGTCCGAAACAGAAGACCGTATTTCTGGATTTGAAAGTGGGGCGGATGATTATCTAACAAAACCCTTTGAACCAAGAGAATTACTTCTTCGAATTACAAGCATTCTCAAAAGAAGTGATAATTATAATGAGTCAGCTAAAGACTCTCCATTATCACTAAAATTTGGAGAATATATATTTGATAATATTACTGAAACCTTAAAACACGGATCTGAAATTATAAAACTCACTAGATCAGAAGTTGACCTTTTAAAGCTTTTCACCACCCGTCCCAACGAGACAATCAGCAGAAGTGAATTATGCTCGCATTCTGGCGTTGATCCTACAGGACGAGCGTTAGATGTTCAAATAACTCGCTTAAGACGTAAGATCGAACCTAACCCAAAAGACCCACGCTACCTGAAAACTATTTGGGGGGCAGGCTATTTAATGCGATCGGATTGATTAGATGGCACGATTAAAAAATTTAGCACCAAGAGGTTTATTCTGGCGTTCTTTGCTCATAATGCTAGTACCACTAATATTACTTCAATGTGTCATTACATACATATTTTATGAGCGTCATTGGGATACAGTTAGCAGAAGACTCGCGCTTGGAATTGCTGGCGATGTAGCTTACGTCATGCGGGAGTTACAGATTGAGTCAGATCCTAAAAAAAGAGCTTGGATACTTGATGCTGCCCTTAGAGAAATGCAAATAGATGTTAGCTTGGAGAAAGGGGCTATACTCCCTAATGAGCCGCCAAAGAAAAGCTCACGTATAATCGACAGAGTACTCCATTCAGCGATATCTGAAAGAATGTATTTTCCATTTCATATAGATACTCGACGCCCTGATGGAAAACTATCAATTCGTATACAGCTACGTGATGAAGTTATGGATATTTTAACTCCGCGTAAAAGACTGGATAGCTCTACGACATATATATTTGTACTTTGGATGGTTGGCACATTCATCATTGTTAGCGCACTAGCTATTCTGTTTCTTCGTAACCAGATTAGACCTATTAGGCGGCTTGCAGATGCTGCAAATGCTTTTGGTAAAGGTCATGATTATTCAGGCTTTAAACCTTCGGGTGCCAAAGAAATACGTCAGGCAGCAAATGCGTTTATCAAAATGCGCGCTAGGATAAGAAGATATATTGACCAGCGCACTGAAATGCTTGCTGGTGTTAGTCATGATCTTCGTACGCCTCTTACTAGAATGAAATTACAATTAGCTATAATAGAAAATACCAATAAAGAATCTCCTGGAATAGATGAAATAAACCGCGATATTATCGAAATGGAAAAAATGATAAATGAATATTTATCATTCGCTCAGGGGCAAGAAGGCGAGTCTCCAGTTGAAGCAAACCTTGGATTAATAATTAAAACTGTAGTTGAAAATATAAAAAATAATAGTAATAACTTAACTTATATTCCACATAAAGAAATTTTAATTTCCGTAAGGCCATCAGCAATGAAGAGATGCCTTACCAATCTTATGGAGAATGCTACACATTTTGGTAAAAATGTAAGAGTAAGTGTAGAGGTAAACAAAGATAATATAGAAATTAATATAGAAGATGATGGGCCAGGTGTACCTGATAATCAAAAAGAATCTATCTTTAAACCCTTCTACCGAATTGACGAAGCCCGCAATCCCAATACTGGAGGCGCAGGACTAGGACTTGCAATTGCTCTTGATGTTGCTCGATCCCATGGCGGGGATATACGTATGTCAGATAGCAATTTGGGCGGACTGAGAGCTCAGCTGAGGCTTCCCAAATAGCTATGAATAGAATGCTATTACAAGATTTTTAATCTATTCTAAACAACCCCATCAGGCTGTACAAACATTGTTCCAAATGGTCGACCAATTAGCTGTTTCAGATAAAAGCAATATTAATTCATTTTCCCAATCATTTATATACTAGCTGCGTTCTGGGGGCTTTTTTGTATTCTCTACTTACAAACTCTTTTGAACGTTTAAGTAATCCCATATTGCTTTCTAGGTTCGACCAAACCATTTCGCAATATTCAGATTGAAGAGATTTGCCGAGACACTATTGGCGACACCAACAAACAATATAAATGTAATCACTAAAATTATATTTTTCATGATTAAACCTGTTTTCTGGTTTTTTCGACCTAATACGCTACCAGAGATCAGAGCTTTTGTCGTTAGTAACCCATGAGCATTCTATATGCTTCGCTTTGACACGACTGAAATCGTGTCGTTGCCGTAACATCCTTACAATCTGCTCTTCAAAATAGAGCGCAAAATCTGCTCCACCATTTTTCTCATAGATGCATTCAGGTATTTCAATTTTATCTACCCGCTAAATCCTTAGACCTCTGATAGGCTGCTTTAACAGCTTTATCTAGCAAGTATTTCAAACCGTTTTCTGACATCAAAATATCAAGAGCAGCTTCAGTAGTGCCACCTGGGCTTGTTACATTTTCTCTTAGTATATTTGGAGGCTCAGAGTCATTTCTTGCTAATTCTGACGAACCTGCAATAGTTTCTAGAGCTAGCTTGTAAGAAATATCTGGATCTAAACCAATAGATATTCCAGCTTCTGAGAGACATTCAATCATCAAGAAAAGATATGCCGGTCCACTCCCAGATACTGCCGTAACAGCATCCATATGTGATTCTTCAGAAATCCAAATTACGTCACCAACAGCTCTAAATAATTCTTCACAAATTTCTTTCTGTAGAGAAATAACCTTGTTATTTGCACAAACTGCTGTGATACCTCTACCAATTGATGAAGGTGTATTAGGCATCGCGCGAATTATTGGAACGCTACCCGAATGGACCTCAAGTGCTGATATTTTAACCCCAGCTGCCACAGATATGAGAAGTGCACCATTACTAATAAATTTTTTATATGAATTAGATACTTCTACCACTAAATCTGGCTTGACTGCAAAAAAAATGATGTCAGCCGAAAAATCAGGGTCAATCTTTAAAGGGCTTAAAACAGTAGATATACCTATGTCACTAAAAGAGGATAAAATTTCTGAATTTTTATCAACTAGAACAACATTTTCCGGTTGTAGGCCATTGCTTAGCCAGCCATTGAGGAGGGCGCCTCCCATCTTTCCGCCACCAACTAAAAGCAGAGAAACATCAGATATTGCAGCCATTATGCTACGCCGACCGTGTCCACTATTGCTGAAGCAATTGCAATTTCTGGGTCCGTTCCATAATTTAGAACCTCTTTAAAAGCAGGGAAGTATTTCTCGCAATCGTCCAAAGCTGTGCCTACTATATCAGCTATTTGCTGGTCATTTGGAATCGGACCAGCCCTAAAAACTATTGAATGCCGCCATGTAGGCTGTCCTTCTGAGTGCCAAACATCAAAATGACCCAACCATAGTCTTTCATTGATTCTAGCCAACAGAGGATATATAGAATCAAATTCTGAGCCTACAATTTTTAAGTCTAGGGCACATGATACATGCATTACTTGCACGTCTTGGCGGACTGCAAACCAAAGCTGATACATACCCCATCTACCTTGATATTCAGCAGCCAGGTCTTCTGTACTAAATCTTTCAAATTGGAGCTCTGCGGCACTAACTACACGCTCAACCACCTCTAAAGCACCACCATTACTTTCCATCATATCTGCTAAATCACCAGTCATAAAATATTCCTAAACTAGATTAATGGCAGCTCTAATAGCTACAATATTTTGTATCACATGTTAAATAAGCTACTATATGTTCTGGTTACTACAATAGAATGTAGTACAGGAATTTCAATGATCAATTTGTTGATTTTTAAGATTTTTTAATGAAAATTAGAAGATACCAATACATACTAAATCAAGGTTCGATTTAGTCATAAATATAATATATGTAATTGTTTTAATTAGTCTTTTGTAGAAGTATTATTACTTAAATTGGCCTCTATCTGACTAAGACGTTCTGTTAATAACTCTTGTTCAGACCGAGCCTTTAGGGCTATTTCTTTGACTGCATCAAATTCTGAACGGGTAACCACATCCATGTTAGATATTGCCTCCTCTAAACGCCGCTTAAATGCCACTTCTAGCTCATTTCTCATACCACCTGCAGCACCTATAGCACTCCCAGCTATTCGCGTAAGGTCATCCAATAATTTGCTATCAACTTTCATCAGATGTCTCCCAATTAGACTTGAATTATGCGAGCATACCTTAAAGATATTTTATATCCTAATTCCTAGGCCCTGGGGGATACGAATGCAAGAGTTTTCGAGGTGCGAGAAGATATGATTATTGTAACAGGAGGCACTGGTTTTATAGGCTCTAATATTTTAGCTTCACTTGAGCAGAGAGGATATAAAGAGCTGGTTGTATCAGATGAACCAAATGCGCATTTAGAAAATATTTCTAAGAGAAACATTCACGACTTTGTTGCACCCCCAATGCTTCTTAATTTCTGCACTAAGAATAAGTCAAATATACAAGCCATTCTTCATATGGGAGCAACTTCCTCAACGATGATTACAGATGCCTCACTTTTTGTTAAAAATAATTATCAATACAGCCTAAAGTTATGGGATTGGTGCGTAGAAAATAAAGTGCCATTTATATATGCCTCGTCAGCAGCTACATATGGAAATGGTAACATGGGTTTTGAGGACGATTACGACCCCAAATCCCTTTCTAAGTTACGTCCTCTGAACCATTATGGAAGATCTAAACATCTTTTTGATCGCAAAATCGTTAGTCAAATCTCATCGGGCCACAAATATCCCCCACAATGGGTGGGATTAAAGTTTTTTAATGTATATGGCCCTAATGAATATCACAAAGGAAACCAAAGAAGTGTTGCAGCTACAATATTTCCTGATGCAATGACAAATGGAGAAGTTAAACTCTTCAAATCCCATGACCCTAACTATGCTGATGGCGAACAACTAAGGGACTTCGTATGGGTTGGTGATTGTGTGAATATTATTTTATGGCTAGTTGAAAAAGGTAACGTAAATGGAATTTTTAATGTGGGAACCGGAAAAGCTCGGAGCTTTCGTGAGCTAGCCTGCGCATTGTTTGCCGCTTTGGATAAACCGGAAAAAATAAAATATATAGATATGCCTGTAGATCTAAGGCCTAAGTATCAATATTTTACAGAAGCAAATATGGAACGTCTTATCAATACAGGATACACCAAACAACCAACGAGTCTGGAGGCGGGAATAAGAAAATATGTTCAACAATTTCTTATTAAGCCTGATCCCTACCTCTAATGCTAACAGTTGCCCTTACTTTTCCAATGATAGAAGAAGTAGCACTAAAAATTGGTCCGCTTGAAATAAGATGGTACGCTCTTGCTTATGTGGCCGGATTACTTCTAGGTTGGCTTTATATTCATTATCTTAGCCGCAAAGGAATAGCATCACTTACAAAGCGTCAAGTCGATGATCTTCTCGTATTCTCAACCCTAGCTATCATTCTTGGAGGACGTCTAGGATATGTTTTTTTCTACGAGCCCAGTAAGTATTTCTCAGATCCAATTCAAATACTTATGATCTGGAATGGAGGCATGTCCTTTCATGGGGGATTAGTCGGAATGATTTTAGGCCTTATTCTTTTTTCAAGAAAAAAGAGCTTACCGCTACTAAAACTCACTGATGTTGTATCTATGGCTGCTCCTATCGGTTTATTCTTTGGAAGAATAGCAAATTTTATTAATGGAGAACTCTTTGGTAGGCCTAGTGAAGTTCCTTGGGCAATTGTTTTCCCAAGAGGAGGAGAGTTTCCTCGTCATCCCAGTCAGTTATATGAGGCCCTTCTTGAGGGATTAGTTTTATTTATTTTACTAAGTTTTTTAACATTTTTCTTTAAGCTCAATAAATTTCCAGGGCTTATTACAGGTGTCTTTTTAATTGGTTATTCCATATCTCGAATAATTGTTGAATTGTTTCGGGAACCGGATGCTTCTCTTGGTTTTATTTTTTCTAGCATTACCATGGGGCAATTACTCTCTCTTCCAATGTTACTATTTGGTCTAATTTTAGTTATAAAACCGTTACTTAATGGACGTTCAAATTAGATGGCATCACTTGAAATAATAATTAAAAAACTTATAGAAAAAAACGGCCCTATATCTGTAGAACACTATATGGACTTAGCCCTTAGTCACCCAGAATTTGGTTACTATAAAACTATTGATCCCATAGGTACATCTGGTGACTTTATCACTGCACCTGAAATCTCTCAAATGTTTGGGGAAATAATTGGAATCTGGGTAACACTAATGCATAAACAATTATCTGATAATGCGCAGATAAAACTCATAGAACTTGGTCCGGGGCATGGTGTATTAATCAATGACATTCTGAGATCAATATCAAAGATAGATAAATCGCCCGAAAAATTTGAAACACATTTAGTGGAAATAAATCCAAAATTAAAGCGCGTTCAGCAATATACCTTAAAAGACAGGGAAGTTATTTGGCATAATTCTATAAATAGCATTCCCCCTGGACCATCAATAATCATTGCAAACGAATTCTTTGATGCCCTTCCAGTTAATCAGTTGGTATATGATACTGGTTGTTGGCATGAAAGACAGATATCAGTAACCAACGATATTAACCAAAAACTAATATTTTCTTCAGGTCCTGAAGCAAAGGAGGAGCAGCTTCCATCAGAGATAATTAAAGAAAGAACTGAGGAGGGATCAATATTTGAATTTTCTCCAGCTAGAGAAAAAATGGTTAAAATACTTGCTAAAAAAATATCAGTTGAGGGGGGAGTAATACTTATTATCGATTATGGGCATACCCAAACAGCAATAGGGGAAACGCTTCAGGCTGTTAAAAATCATAAATTCCATCCAGTACTAGTCGATCCAGGAACTGCTGACCTTACAGCGCATCTGGACTTCCAGGCCCTTCAAAGAGCCATCTCTAATATTGGGGTTTTGCATTGGGGACCTATAATGCAAAGTCAATTTTTAAGAAGACTAGGTATAGAAACAAGAGCATCCTATTTGCGGAATAATTCCAATACGCAATCTGGCCTTGAAATACAGCGTGCACTAGATAGGCTTATTGATCCTGAGCAAATGGGCAGCATGTTTAAAGCTATAGCTATAACTGACGATAGCTCACCTATGCCCCCAGGATTTGAAAATTGCTCTTATAATAAATTTATAAATACATATTAGAAATCTATGACAAACCTAATTCAACACCAAGCTCTCGACCAACACTCTGTAAAACATGGTTTTTTTACGAGAAACGGGGGTGTTAGCACTGGACGCTACCACTCCCTTAACTGTGGAATAGGCTCTCATGATGACCCTGCTTTAATAAGTAAAAATCAAACAATTGCACTCTCAGCACTGGATCTAGAAAAATTTAAACTTCGAACAGCATGGCAAATACATAGCTCTGTAGTAAAAATCATAGACCAATCAACCGAGATACACGATAGACCAAAATGCGACGCGTTGATTACTAATAATTTTAATGTACCCTTAGGCGTTTTAACTGCTGATTGCGCACCTATACTGCTCTCGAACTATAAAGCACAGGTTATCGCAGCAACCCACGCTGGCTGGAAGGGGGCTCTGGGAGGCATAATTAAATCTACCGTAGATGCTATGTCTAGTCTTGGGGCCCTTCCAAAATATACGGTTGCGATTATAGGCCCAACTATTGGCCCACAAAGTTACGAAGTAAGTCGATCATTTGCTGAACCTTTTATAAACCTTAGTCTAGAAAATAAGAGATTTTTTAATCCTGCGCTAAATCATCAATCTCTTATGTTTGATCTACCCGAATTTATTAAAAACCAGCTACAGTTGGCTAACATTGGCTTGATTGATACTATTTCAGCTGACACTTATGCTGATTCTGATAGATTTTTTAGTTACAGACGAACTTGTCATAATGGCGGTGGTGATTATGGCCGCTTATTATCAGTTATCTCCCTGGAGATATAATTACGATGCCCTATTTAGTATATTTTTTAGCTATGTTAGGTATAGCTATGGTTGCAAGTTGTGTTGCTGTCGTTATTTAAACGAATACCACATTTTTTTGCCTTACTGCTATTATTCTCTTCGGCCTGCGGTGAAATACCGCGACCATTTAAGCCTGATGATAAATACAACAGACCAGCCTCTTCTCTTCAGCTAATAGATAAAACAGGTATAGCTGTTCAGCGAATTACAAAATTACCTGAACAAGAGTCTAAATCACTTACAAAAGCATTAGTTAATTCGCTTTTAGAATTTGGAATTATCGCTAGCGCCGATTCAACTAATCAAGGTAGTTTAATATTAAAATCTAATAAAAAAGATAAGAAAATCTATTTTCGATTATATAACTCCAACGGAAAAATGATCTTATCTATAATTCAGGACTATGTTTTTTCTGGACAAGATTTACGCCGTAGAGAGGCTATAGCTCAAAATGTTGCAAGGTTTATACATAAGAAGTTAAGTTCTGCTGGCCAAGATGAATTAATTACACTTCATATCATTCCAGTAAGTGGTCAACCTAAGAAAATAACTTCACATCTTTCAAGGGCTATAGGGAAATCGCTTATAAGTAGAGGTTTTGCAATTACAGATCAGTTGGTTAAAGCAGACTATTTAATAGCTGGCAGTATTTATGCCAATAATGGTAAATCAAGCTTAAAGCATATAGTAATAGAGTGGACAGTGATGAAAAATGACGGATTCAGGCTTGGCACAGTTACTCAGGAGAACTGGCTTAAACCCATAGATTTTAATAACAGTGCCAAATTAATAAGTAGAAACGTGGCAAAAAAGGCTTTGCCAGCCATAATAAGTATAATTAACAGCTCCAATAAGAAGGAAAAATAGAAATTCTACGTCTGTAGACATCCAACCTGTTTACAGCTTAGTAGTCCATTGATACATTCCGGCGCTCATAATAGCCGTGCCATTACCAGGAATAGTGTATAACCAATAATTCTAACCCAAAAGTACTAAAAACCGCACTAAGGATGTTGCCAAAAAGATGAGACTTGTTGCCGGAAATAGTAATAGACCGCTTGCGGAAGCAATAGCCGCAGCACTTAATACTCCAATAACAAAAGCCTCTGTTCACCGCTTTGCAGATATGGAAGTATTTGTAGAGATCCATGAGAATGTCCGCGGGGAAGACGTCTTCATAATCCAGTCAACATCATATCCTGCTAATGATAACCTTCTAGAGCTTTTGGTATGTATCGACGCTCTGAGAAGAGCCTCGGCTAGAAGAATTACAGCTGTCCTACCTTATTATGGCTATGCAAGACAGGACCGTAAATCAGCTGCACGGACCCCAATTTCAGCTAAGCTTGTGGCTAATCTGATTACAGCCGCTGGAGCGCATAGAGTTCTAACACTAGATCTTCATGCAGGTCAAATTCAGGGATTCTTCGATATACCTGTTGATAATTTGTTTTCCGCACCAGTCATTTCTAATGATATATCAAAGAGATTTAGTAAAGATCAGTTGATGTTTGTATCACCTGACGTTGGTGGGGTTTTGAGAGCTAGATCAATCGCACAAAGACATAATGCAGACCTAGCGATCGTGGATAAAAGACGAGAAAAGGCAGGAATTTCTGAAGTAATGAATATTATTGGGGATGTTGAGGGAAGAAATTGCATTATGGTTGATGATATTGTCGACTCTGCAGGCACTCTATGCAATGCCGCTGAGGCGCTAAAAAAAGCGGGCGCCAAATCAGTGCATGCCTATGTGACACACGCGGTATTGTCAGGAGGCGCAACAGCTAGAGTTGCATCATCAGATTTGGAATCACTTATAATAACAGATAGTATCGCTATGACTGAAGCTGTCCGTGTAACAGAAAATATCCATGTGCTATCCATATCCAGTCTAATTGCGGAAGCAATTCGTCGGATTAGCACAGAATCATCCGTATCTAGCTTGTTTGACTAATATTGAAAAGTTCTTTATGGCTTTCCAAATAATACTTAAGGAACAAAGATCATGACTAATATAGACACTATAAACGCTGAATTACGAGAACAATCCGGAAAGGGTGCATCTCGAGGATTAAGAAGAAGTGGTTTAATACCTGGCGTTATATATGGTGGTGATGTAAAGCCGAATCACCTAGCGATAGAACTTAGAGTTTTTGATAAAGAATACAAACAACCAGGATTTTTTTCTCGTCTTTATGATGTTGATATTGCTGGAGAAAAAATTCGCGTCCTTCCAAGGGAAGTTCAGCTAGACCCAGTAACTGATCAACCACTACACGTTGATTTTATCCGCTATGTAAAGGGCGCAACCATAACCGTTGATGTTGCAGTCAACTTTATTGGTGAAGATGTTTGCCCAGGATTGAAACGCGGAGGAGTCTTAAATGTAGTTAGGAGAGAAGTTGAACTACTTTGTCCCGTCGAATCTATACCAGATATGATCGAACTTGATATCACTGAATGTGATATAGGTGATAGTCTACACATCAGCCAAGTTAAATTACCGAACGGAGTGACACCAACAATTACCGATCGTGACTTCACTATTGCAACTATTGCGGCACCTACCGTTATGGCTGAGGAAGAGACCGAGACCGAAGCTACTGAGGACGGTGAGACTACCTCAGAAACAACAGAGGATTCAGCGGCTAAAACCGATGATGACTCAAAAAGTGATGAATCTAGTAGCTAGATAATCCTCTACCTAGAGTATGACCTATGCATATTATAGCTGGCCTCGGAAATCCCGGAGTAGAACACGAAGGTCAACGTCATAATGTGGGCTTCATGATCTTGGATGAACTAGCTCGATATTACCAACTAGGAAATTTTCGTCCCCGAAGTAAATTTATGGGTGACATTGTTGAAGGAATGGTGGGACAGAAAAGAGTCATTGCCCTTAAACCTACGACCTTCATGAATAATTCTGGAAAATCAATTCAGTCTGCATTAAATTTCTATAAGCTTGAGACACAAAATCTGATTATAATTCATGATGAGCTCGACCTTCCTATTGGCAGAATAAAAACTAAGTTCTCTGGAGGTAGCGCTGGACATAATGGTTTAAAGAGTATCACAAAGCACATTGGTGAAAAATATTGGCGTATACGAATTGGTATTGGTAAACCTCATAATAATAAAAATGTTGAAAACTACGTGCTATCAAAATTCTCAATCGATGAATCTAAATGGCTAAAAGTTGCATCACCTACAATAGCAAAAGCTATTCCAGAACTACTAGGGGATAAGCCCGAGCATTTTGGACAGCAAATTAGTAAGTTACAAGATACATGCAATACGTTAGAGAAAAATAACACCCAATAGGTTCAATTATCAGATAATGATTAAGTTAATGGCGATAAGGTAAAAAATGGGCTTTCGTTGTGGTATTGTTGGCTTGCCTAATATTGGCAAATCCACCCTTTTTAATGCACTCACAAATACAATATCAGCTGAAGTGGGAAACTACCCCTTCTGCACTGTAGAGCCGCATATTGGCCGTGTAGCTGTTCCAGATCCTGAACTTTCTAAGCTTGCAAAAATAGCTGATTCAAAAACTGTGATCCCTACTCAGTTAGAAATAGTCGATATAGCAGGACTAGTGAAAGGGGCGAATAAAGGTGAAGGCTTGGGGAACCAGTTTCTCGCAAATATTAGAGAGGTCGACGCTATTGTTCACTTAACTCGCTGTTTTGAAGATGAAAAAATAAGCCATGTTGAGGGTAACGTAGATCCGATTCGAGATATAGAATTAATTGAAACAGAACTCATGCTTGCTGACCTAGAAAGTCTTGAACGACAATACGAAAACCTGACCAAAAAAAGCCGTGGGGGGGACAAATCCTTATTAACACTAATAGACCTAGCCAGCAATTTAATCGAAGAAGTAAAATCTGGCAGGCCGATTAGAGACCTAGATTTAGATACAGAAACACAATTAAACTTGCGAAAATTCCAACTCTTAACCTCTAAGCCTATTTTGTATGCATGTAATGTAGATGAAAAAAATATTATCTCTGGAAATATATTTTCCCAACTTGTAATGGAAAGAGCTGAAAAGGAGGGAAATAAAGCTCTAGTTATTTCTGCGGCAATAGAATCAGAGATCTCAGCGCTGGAAGATTTCAAGGAAAAAATTGAGTTTCTAGAGGCTCTCGGGATTGAAGAATCAGGACTTAACAGGTTAATAAAAATAGGTTACGAGCTTCTTGGTCTCATCAGGTACTACACAATAGGACCCAAAGAAAGTAAGGCTTGGACTATTGCAAATGGCACAACAGCCCGTGAAGCAGCAGGAAAAATTCATACAGACTTTGCTAAGGGATTTATTTGCGCAGAAACCATAGCATATACTGACTATATATCTTACGGCAACGAACAAGCCGCTAAGGAAGCGGGCAAAATGCGTCAAGAAGGCCGTGATTATGTAGTAAAAAACGGCGATATTCTCCTTTTTCGCTTTAATGTTTAGCTTGTTATATAGATAGATTTTTTGAACAGAACTGCAAAAAACGGCAGTACATTATAATTTTTTTATTTATGGAGAATATAATGAATGAAAGTATCCAAATAACATCTTCAGATGGACATTCTTTTGATGCCTATATGACCTCAGTAAATAAAGATACAGATATCGCTTTAGTTATTCTTCAAGAAATTTTTGGTGTTAATCAACATATTCGTAGTGTCTGCGAATCCTTTACAAAAGTAGGCTACACAGCACTAGCGCCAGCCCTTTTTGATAGAGTTAAACCTGGTATAGAGTTAGGATATGGGTCAGACGATATTGAAAAAGGTAGGAATTTCCGCTCCCAACTAGGTTGGGATGATGCATTAACGGATATAGATGCCTCGATTAACTTTCTCAGTGATAATGGATATAGTAAAATTGCAGTAATCGGATATTGCTGGGGGGGGTCATTAGCTTATCTATCATCCTGTCGCTTAAATATTAATGCAAGCGTAGGATACTATGGTGGTCAAATAATTAATTTTGTTGATGAACTACCAAAATGTCCAGTAATGCTGCATTTTGGATCAGAGGATCATTCAATACCACTCAGCGATATTGAAACCTTAGCAAAGAAACATCCCGAAATATTAACTTATGTTTATAAAGAAGCTGGTCACGGTTTTAACTGTGATCTAAGAACAGACTATAACTTAACCGCATCTAATCAGGCTCTTTCAAGAACGCTTGCGCATCTTAATGAGCATTTATCATGAAAAATCGATTTTTGTCTGAAAGTAAAACTACTAAGCTTGGCATTATAGGCGGCAGTGGAATATACGGTCTCGAAGGACTATCTCATGCTCGCTGGACTTCTATCAAAAGTCCCTTTGGAAATACTTCTGACTCCTTATTGTGCGGAAAAATAAGAGACCTGGAAATCGTATTTCTTCCGCGCCACGGAAGAGGGCATAAAATAATTCCCTCAAATATTAATTATAGAGCAAACATTGACGCATTTAAACGATTAGGAGTTACTGATATTATCTCTCTTTCTGCAGTAGGATCACTCAATGAAGAGCTTTCACCTGGTGATTTTGTTATAGTAGACCAGTTTATTGATAGAACATATAAACGAAATAAAACTTTTTTTGATAATGGTCTAGTCGCGCATGTCAGTATGGCAAATCCGACCTGTCAACGTTTGGGGGGGGAAATTTACTCAGCAGCTGTTGCAAAAAATTTGCCAATTAAAATGGGTGGTACTTATGTTGTAATTGAGGGTCCTCAATTTTCTACACAGGCCGAATCAGAACTTTACAGAGAATGGAATTGTAGTGTAATTGGTATGACAAATATGCCTGAAGCCCTTTTAGCCAGAGAAGCAGAAATCTGTTATTCAACTGTTGCAATGGTCACTGATTATGACTGTTGGCACCCCGAACATGATAATGTAACAGTACAAACTGTTATCGACTGGGTAAATAAGAATTCCCATAATGCAACTCTTCTAATTGATCAACTAACATTACAGATTCCTTACAATCGAAATCTTTGTCCGCACTCTTGTGATACAGCTCTTGATGATTCCTTAATGACTGAAAAAAATTCACAAGATCTAAAACTAGTAGAGAGTTTAGATGCAATTATTAAAAGAGTTTTATCTTAGGATAGAATTAAAATTCTTTAGCTCTAAGTATTATTAAAAATAACCGCCCAAAGGGACTTCTCATCATTCCTCGGTATCTTTAATCTTTAGCCTCTTCCAAGTCCTTTTATATATCACAAATGCTAATGCTGCAAAAATAGCTAGGAAAATTAGCACCTTAAGCCCTGTACGTTTTCGCTCTTCTAGCTTTGGCTCAGCTGTCCATGCCAAAAACTGAGTTACATCTTTAGATAACTGCTCAATAGTAGCCTCTGTTCCATCAATATATTCTACAGATTCTTCATATATCGGCTGGGGCATTGCGATTTGATGTCCCGGGTAATAATCATTGTAGTACATTCCATCCGATAACTCAAAACCCTCAGGTGGCTCATCCCGATAACCAGTCAATAGAGCATATAAATAATCAGAGCCAGCAACTTTTGACTTTGTTATAAGAGATAAATCTGGAGGCATCGCACCTCCATTTGCAGCTCTAGCTGCCTTATCATTTGCAAATGGTGCGGGCCAATAATCTGATGGTCTGGCAGACCGCATGAACATTTCACCCTCATCATCTGGACCATCCTCAACTTCATATTCTGCGGCTATGAGTTTAACCTCTTCAGGAGAAAAACCAATTTCTAATAAGTTTCTGAATGCAATAAAATTTAGGGAATGGCATGAAGCACAAACTTCCTGAAAGACCTGAAAACCCCTAATCAGGGCCGCCTTATCATAGGTCCCAAATATCCCCTCCTGGTGCCAATCAATATTGGGTGGCTTTGGAGCATCTCCAGCTGCATATAATTTATTTGTGATAAAAAACACCAAAGTAATAGATGCAAAAAAAGAAATTACATACTTTAGCATCAGCTAATATTCCCGGTTTTTGACTTAAGAGACTTATCCAATATTGATTGATGTATACTCTCAGGCAATGGCAATGTTTTTTCAAATCTGCCTAACAGTGGCATAATCAAAATGAAATGCGCAAAGTAGTAAATAGTACAAATACGCCCAATAACTATATAGACTCCCTCAGCTGGCATAGCCCCAATCCAACCGAGAACAACACAGTCAGCTAAAAATACCCAAAATAGTTGCTTGTATATTGGACGGAACCTCGCACTTCTAACTTTTGAAGTATCCAGCCATGGCAGCACAAAAAGGATTAATATAGCAGCAGCCATAGCTATCACGCCACCTAGTTTGTCGGGCACAGAACGCAATATCGCGTAGAAAGGGAGGAAATACCATTCTGGAACTATATGTGCCGGGGTTTGCAAAGGATTAGCTTTTTCATAGTTTACGGCCTCCCCTAATGTGTTTGGGAGATAGAAAACAAATACAAATAACACAAAAAGCATGACCGTACCGGTAAACAAATCTTTTGTTGTACAATACGGACTGAACGGCATAGTATCTTTTGGACTTTTTATATCAATACCTAGAGGGTTATTTGATTTTCTATGATGCAGAGCCCATAAATGTAAAAAAACCATGCCACACATTACAAAAGGTAAAAGATAGTGAAGCGAGAAAAACCTATTAAGAGTAGGGTTATCTACAGAAAATCCTCCCCAAAGCCATACTACCAGATCCCCTCCTATCCAGGGTATTGCTGAAAATAAATTAGTGATAACTGTTGCGCCCCAAAAACTCATTTGGCCCCAAGGTAAAACATAGCCCAAGAAAGCTGTTGCCATCATGAGTAGGAGAAGCATTATTCCAAACCACCAAAGGATTTCTCTCGGGGCTTTATAAGATCCATAATAGAGAGCCCTAAAGATATGCACATAAACTACTACAAAAAACATAGAAGCACCGTTGGCATGAGCATATCTAAGCAACCATCCCCACTCTACATCTCTCATAATATGCTCAACAGAATCAAAGGCATGATCGACATGTGCTGTATAGTGCATAGACAAGAGCACACCAGTTACAATCTGCGCGACCAGCATGATCATAGCCATTGAACCGAAAGTCCACCAATAGTTGAGATTCCTAGGTGCGGGATAGTCTACTCCGTGAGCAATTGCCCAACTGAAGACAGGCAGTCTGTACTCTATCCACTGAACAACTTTATTTTGTGGCACTGGGGTGCTCATTTATGCACTCTCCTTTAACCAATCTTCACAAGTGTTTCGTCTAAGAATTCATATTCAGGAATCTCAAGGTTAGTTGGGGCTGGCCCTTTTCTAATACGTCCCGAAGTGTCGTAATGAGAACCATGGCAGGGACAAAACCAACCACCATAATCTCCTTTAGGGTCTCCAAATTTATTTCCAAGAGGTATACATCCTAGATGAGTACAAACTCCAACCAGAATTAACCATTTACCATCTTTAGCTCTAACCTCATCTGTTTCAGGGTCACTTAAATCATCAAGAGGAACAGCCCGAGCTTCGTCTATTTCTCCTGGCGTACGATGCCTAATAAAAACAGGTTTACCACGCCACATTACCGAAATTGCTTGACCTTCAGAAATACCAGAAAGATCTACCTCAGTAGAAGCAAGAGCTAAAACATCGGCTGAGGGATTCATTGTCTGCACCAGAGGCCAGACAACACCTACAGCGCCCAAAGCACCCATAGCACCAGCTGCCAGAATCAGAAAATCACGTCTCGTTCCCTCTTCTTCAGCAGCTGAAGATTGCTCATTTTGAGGCGGCAAATCAGCCATTATAGACTCCCCATTCAGCTACGGTAGACCAGATATCTATATTCTTATAGATAATCAGACATATAACTTTAGCAACCCTTTATATATCTGAACCGCAACAATCCATTATTAAAAAAATAATATCCCTGACGAGGGTTAGCATGGGCCGCCTGAGAGGGCAAGACGATATAATGTCGCGAGATTTAAAGATTGAGTGTAGTAATATCTATCAAATCAATAATTAAGTGAGTTCTTATGAGATTCGTACTTTTTCAACCTGATATTGCCCCAAATGTAGGGACTATATTGAGATTATCAGCATGCCTAGATATCCCTGTTGATATAATTGAACCATGTGGATTCCCTTGGGATTCAAAGGCTCTAAGACGAGCAACTATGGATTATGCTAATCCAGAAATTATTTTTCGCCATAAGAGCTGGGAGCATTATAAAAATTACTTTCCACAAACTGGTTCTGTAGAAAACATCGGTCAAACGATAAATAATGGAATAACGAAGGCTCAAAACCCAAGCCAAGGGCGTCTTATATTACTGACTACAAAGAGTACTCAACCTTACTTTGATTTTTCATTTGATCCTACAGATAGAATTATGGTTGGCCGCGAATCTGGGGGAGTACCAGAAATAATTCATAATTCTGCTGATGTGCGCTTAAATATACCAATAAATCCTGAATATCGTTCAGTAAATGTTGCTATTGCATTAGCTATAGTTGCAGGTGAAGCACTAAAACAGACACAACTATATCCGAGGTAATCTTATGAAGAAATTTGACTCATCTCAATTGCCGATCGGCACATCAAGCGAAACGGAAAAGCAAACTTCCTTGAAATGGTTTAGAGATCTAAGAGACAATATAGTCAAAACATTCGAGAAAATTGAGAATGAAGCAAGATCAGATTCAATTTTACCAGGAGCTAAGTTTGAAAGAAAAAATTGGGTCAGGGATGGCGGAGGTGGCGGTGAAATATCTATAATGCGTGGTCAGATATTTGAAAAAGTTGGTGTCAATATCTCTACTGTATATGGAGAATTATCTGAAGAGTTTAGGTCTAATATACCTGGCACTGAAAAGAATTCATCGTTTTGGGCAAGCGGTATTTCTGTTGTGGCACATATGCAATCACCCCTAATACCGGCAGTTCACATGAATACAAGACATATAGTTACAACCAAACGCTGGTTCGGTGGGGGAGCTGATATTACACCGAGCATAGAGAATGATGAACAAGTAAGAGATTTTCACAAAGCCTTGCGAGAAGCTTGTGATAGATATAATCCTGAATATTATGAAAATTTTAAATCCTGGTGCGATAAATATTTTTACCTGCCTCACAGACAAGAACACCGGGGAGCAGGAGGTATTTTTTATGATTACTTAAACACAAGTGATTTTTCACAGGACTTAAATTTTACTAAAGATGTTGGTGAAACATTCCTAAAAATATATCCTGAAATAGTGAAAAAAAATATGAGAAAAAAATGGACTAAGGACCAGAAAAATATACAACTTGAAAAACGTGGAAGATACGTTGAATTTAATCTGCTTTACGATCGTGGTACACAATTTGGACTTAAAACAGGCGGAAATATAGATGCCATACTCATGTCTATGCCACCCGAAGTGAGATGGAATTAGACGAATTCTATGATATAATTATTGATTCTGTTTTCCAGAATCTAACTGAAAACTTAGAAATTTCTTTAGTAGTTCTTCGCGTGAATAGCTAAAATCTTCGTTAGCCCACCATTCTTTCATTATCTCTAAAGCCTCACCCACATCTTTACCTGATTTAACCCCCAACATAAGCACATCATCTCCACTTACCGGGAAAATAGGTTCTTTCCACTTATATGCGTACTCCAAAAGTGATTCCCAATCCCCTGAAGATGGGATACTCAGCCCCCCTGATATCGACCAATTTAAACAAATATGATCAATTGCCAAATTCTTTCCCAAAGAAAAAATTGATAGTCTAATTTTTTCTTTGTTAGCTTCAGGCTTAAGATTATTAGCCGGCAGTGACAGTTCCAAGAGTTTCTTTGAGTCTATCCGTGAAAATTTAAGATTATTAGAAATTTTTATCGCCCTATCTTTATCTTTTGCTAAAAGAGATGACATTCTTCGAATAGGGTCTGGACTAAGAAAATTATTGTAGTAGGACTCTAGTTTTAAAATTTCTGAAAATGATTGAGAGTTCGGAACAATACCAAAAATTTTCTTTAGCACCCCTGCTTCTAACATTGCCTCAATAGAATCTAAAGGATTATTGGCAGAAAGTAATTTGAATAATTCTCCTTGAATTCTCTCTCCAGATAAGTTTCCTAAGGCGTTGATTTTTTTTTGACATACTAGAAGCTCTTCTTTCTCGGGACATCCATTACCATACCATGCAAAGAAACGAAAAAATCTCAATAAACGCAATCCATCTTCATCTATCCTTTCACCTGGATCCCCAACAAAACGCACTCGGCCATTGTTTAAGTCCTCTATCCCCCCAAAAGGATCGTAAACAAAGCCTTCTATCGAACAACTTAATGCATTTATAGTGAAATCACGTCGACGTGCGTCTTCTAGCCAGTCAGTAGTGAATTCAACCTTTGCTCTTCTACCGTATGTTTTAATATCCTTTCTTAATGTAGTAATTTCATACCTACGGTCATTTAAGATAGCAGTCACAGTTCCATGATCTATACCAGTTTCAATCAGACGCAATGATTGCCCTTCCATCCTAGAAATTACCTGGTTAGGTTCCTCTGTTGTTGCGATATCAATGTCAATAATTTCATGTTTAGTGAATGTATCTCGGACACAACCACCTACAAAACGCACTTCTGCGCCCCCAGAGGACAACTTATTAAAAACTAGTTGAGTTTCCTCAGCTTTCAGCCAGTCAGGTAAAGGCGAAAAACGATATGCAACTTCCATAAATGTTACTCTATGCTCGCAGGTACAACCTTACCATCTTCAATAAATGGAGGATTATAAGTCTGGTCAGGGCCACCACCTCCGGACAATGAGATAGCTACCAATGACGCAATTACTAAAATAGCACCAAGAGAAATTAAAGGTACCCAGGGTATACTCTTACTGATCTCAGATCTTTTTTCAGAAGAAAGAGAAATCTTTCTTGTAATCAATAAGTAAATAAAAAATAGTAATGTAGGCGCAATCAATAAAAGTAGATGTAGTATAGTAGCTCTTAACACAATATAAATCCTTATCTAGAAGCTAAAATGACTTCCCTTAAATCTACGAGTATTGCCGCAGTAGCGCCCCATATTAATCTTTTTTTATACTCTATTACATGAAAACTTATTTCAACGCCCAGCTTGACAACAGAATCTTTTCTATAGTTCAAGTCATCCAGTGCAAATAAAAGTGGCACTTCAAATATCTCCTCAACTTCCCCTACATTAGGTGCAAAGTGACTACTAGGATCCACAATTCCAACAACCGGTATAATATTATAACCAGTATCAACTACATAATTATTTAGCCTTCCCAAGGTAGTTACATCTCTTCGAGATAAACCGATTTCTTCCTCAGCCTCCCTCAATGCAGTATCTTGTGGGCTATAGTCAGAACTTTCCCTCTTACCCCCCGGGAAGCTGATCTGCCCAGCATGTTCATTCATATTACTGGGACGTTTGGTAAAAACTATAGTAATTTGATCATTTCTTATCACTAGGGGCACTAGTACAGCTGCATACTTTATTTTATCAAATCTTTTTTTATTTAACTCTTGACTAGATCGATCATTAAATGACTGCTGTTTATTAATGATTTGGTCAGATTCTAAAGTGTGAATAAATTCTTCCCATTCCATATCTCCTGATAAAAGAGAAAGCTTTGAGATTGACGTTAAATATTTATCTAGCAATTAGATCACTTTCTTTAGGCTTATAGGAAAAAAATATGCCGCTACTCCATACGCCAGATGTCTTTTTTCCTTCACCGCTAATCTCAATGAAATACTCTGCCAATTCGTACCAAACTTGTCTAAGTATTAATGCCTCGTGGCCGTTTCTCATTATCAAATAAGGAGACAGCTCTGAATCATTACGATTCTTAAATATGATAGGATTATCACTAGAAACAACCACCTTATCGCTTAAATTAGTTTCTAGCTCTATTACCTGTTTATCTCCAGCTCCTGAAGCTTGCATATTTATCACTACAAATGGAGCGTCATCAACTTGTATTCGCACTTGTTCAGCAGGAGTCACTAGCCAATACTGACCATGTTTATCTCGCTGCAAAACACTAGAGAATAATTTAACTAAAGAAATACGATTAATAGGACGACCCTCATGGAACCAAACGCCGCTTCTATCAATTCTAATATCTAAATCACCGCATAAGTTCGGCGCATTATCACTATCAAATATTTCATTGCGCTCCGTCATTAACAAAACTCCCAGAGTCACCTAGCGCAACCTATTAAATTTGCAAAGATTTCAGTAACTGAAATGATTTTATCGAATTAACTAAGCTATTTTAAGCCATTTGGTCTGAAAGAACTCGATTAACTTCGCTAGCTGCCTCCATCTGCACCATATGCCCTTTGTCCTCAATCACTGTAACACTTACATTCTCTGGTAAACCATCTGAATGCGAAGAGGGTACAATTTCATCCTTAGACCCCCAAATCACTTGAATTGGCACATCTAAACCCTTTATTTCGTCTCGCATTACTTTTTCCTGAGTCCCTTTAGGTGCAAAGGAGCTTAATATTGTTTCTAGAGCTAGCTTGACACCATCAGTCCGCTTGAAAGTTAGTAGATCCTCAACAAGACTACGAGTGACTAGAGAACTATCTCCAAATAGCTTCATAGCCTGCTCTTTCATTTCCTTCCTTCTATCCGCTTTAACAAAACCAGTTAGATATTCTGAATCTATCTCTGCACCTAAGCCTGCGCTTCCAATAAGAGAGAGTGAAGCAACCTTCTCAGGACTTTGAATTGCCAGAGAAAGTGAAATTGCACCACCCATTGAATGTCCCACTAAATGAGCTTTGTCTAACTGCAGTGCATTCATAAAGTCACTAATAACAGAAGAAAAGAAATCTATAGAACCATCCTCAACATCTTTTGATGAGCTACCATGACCTGGCAAATCAATGGCATAAACAGCTCGTCCCTCAGCCAAAGCATCATGACTAAATAACCAATTGTTCAAGTCGCCACCAAAACCATGAATAAGAATGGCTGGAACACCCCCCTCTCCACGAAGAGAATAACGTATAATCCTACCGTCTAATTCAATGGTTTCTGTTCCAGCACCTTCTCCATCCTCTTCCGGCTCGGGTGGGACATAATTCTCCTGAAATTCGGTGATATAAGCTTCGATAACATCATCACTAACACTTTTATCAGCAACAATCCCCAACAATGCTCCAACAGTAAGAGTCTCACCTGTTTCAGCAACACAGCGCCTTAAAGTTCCGCCGACCGCTGCCTCTACAGCTCCAGTAATTTTTTCGGTTTCGACCTCTAATAGCTCATCTCCAGAATCAATTTGATCACCCTCATCGACTAGCCATTCACCAAGCTTTCCCTCGGTCATAGCTAAGCCCCATTTCGGCATCGTTATGGAATGAATGACGTCAGACATTATTTAAGCCTCCATTACAGCACGAACTGCATCGCTTACCTGACTGGAGTCAGGAATATACATGTCTTCAAGTGCGTCAGAAAAAGGAACTGGAGTATGAGGCGCTGTTACCATTTTTATTGGCGCCTTTAGTGAACCAAAAGCCTCTTGGGCTACTAGTGCTGACACGTCAGTTGCTATGCTACAACGTGGATTTGCCTCATCAAGAACTACAAGTCTACCAGTATTTTCAACACTCTCAATTATTGTGTCAGTATCCATTGGGGAGGTGGTTCGCAAATCAACGACTTCGCAATTTACTCCATCTTTAGCCAAACTATCAGCAGCTTCATTTGCAACATGGACCATGCGACCAAGAGTAACGATCGTTACATCATCACCCTCTCTAGTGATATTAGCCTCACCGAATGGAATTACGTAAGGCTCTTCAGGAACATCTCCTTCCAAGGTATATAAAAATTTATGCTCGCAAAAGATAACAGGATCATTGTCTCTAATTGCCTGGATTAAAAGTCCTTTTGCATCATAAGGATTTGATGGTGTCACCACTTTAAGCCCGGGAATATGAGTAAAAACCGGATACAAGCATTGCGAATGTTGAGCTGCCGCTCTAAGCCCAGCTCCATACATAGTTCTAATAACTACAGGTGTCTCAGCTTTACCACCAAACATATAGCGAAATTTAGCTGCTTGATTAAAAATCTGATCAAAGCAGACACCCATGAAATCGATGAACATCAACTCAGCAACAGGCCTCAGCCCTGCTGTAGCAGCTCCAACAGCAGCTCCTATAAAACCACTCTCAGTTATAGGTGTATCCAATACGCGGTCGTCTCCGTATTTTGGCTGCAGACCTTTGGTGACACCTAGAACTCCGCCCCATGCATCTCTTTCACCGGGTGAACCTAATCCGCCAGCAACATCTTCACCCATAACAATAACAGTTTCGTCGCGCTCCATTTCCTGATCAAGCGCCTCATTAATGGCCTGTTGATAACTAATTTTGCGAGCCATCTTGCCCTCCCTTAGTAAGAAACATAAACGTCAGTAAGCAAATCCGCCTCAGTAGGAAGAGGAGCAGCCTTTGCTTTTGATACTGAATTTTCAATTACTTCCGCAACTTCATTATCTATTGCATCGAGATCGCTCGAGTCTAGTAAAGCAGCTCCCGTTACTTTCTCACGAAATTGAGTTAACGCATCAACGGATTCACGAATCTTTTTTACTTCATCTTTGCCACGATATGTCTGAGCATCACCTTCAAAATGTCCGTAATACCTGCTCAGTCTAGTTTCAATAAAACTTGGTCCTTCACCAGCACGTGCTCGTTCAACAGCTTCAGTAGCAGCCTCATGCACTGCGAAAAAATCAAATCCGTCAACAGAGACACCTGGCAAACCAAAACCCTTTGCTCTATCAACAGGATTTCCGCCGCCGATAGACCAACTTGAGGAAGTTGTCTCAGCATAGCCGTTATTTTCCAATACAAAGATTGCGGGTAACTTCCACACTGCCGCTAGGTTCATGCCTTCAGCAGTAGTTCCTTGATTGAAGGCACCATCACCAACAAATGCCACAGCAACTCCGCCATTTCCTAAGTTTTTATTAGCCAGTGCAGCTCCACAGACTAGAGGAGGCCCACCACCTACAATACCATTAGCACCCATCATACCTTTATCAAGATCAGCGATATGCATCGAGCCGCCCTTGCCAGCACACAGACCATCGCTACGACCATAAATCTCCGCCATCATACCATCAACGTCACAACCCTTAGCGATACTATGCCCATGACCGCGATGTGTACTAGCTATATAGTCACGATCGTCGAGGTGCATCATAACTCCAACACCACTAGCTTCTTCACCAGCGTAAAGATGGACAAAACCGGGGATCTCTCCGGTAGCAAAATCTACATGTAAACGCTCCTCGAATTCGCGGATAGTTTTCATGGTTTTGTAGGCACGCAAAAGTTCCTCTCGCGCTAGCTGCATATTAGCCTCCCTTTAAAATTACTAAGCACAGTTCATATTACTGTATCGTATAATTGTCTAATAATTTCCTTACTTTAGTTGAGCTTTGCATCACTATCAAGATCAGGTAAACATAGACTTGCTCTTTTTTTTGAGAAACTACATATGACCCCTATCATCGTTATGATATTAAATATTGAGAGACAAAAAGGAATTTAGGCCAAATATCATGTATGAAGAGCTAAATTTGAGGTCATACGGCCTATTAATCAGAGAAGGTAAGATACTGGTGGCCGAAGAGATAGTATGCGAAAAATCCATACTTAAATATCCTGGGGGCGGTGTAGAACCGAGAGAAACCCCAGAAAATGCGCTCATTCGGGAATTTTTAGAGGAAACTCAGATGGCAATATCAGTCATACGGCTCCTTTATAACCCCGGAACCCTGTTTAGCCCATGGATCCAGCGTCGATATACCCCCCTTTACTATGAAGTACAAGGATCAGAAGAGCCTAATGTTCCAAAAAATGAAAAAATCAAGTTGCACTTTATGGACCCAAAGGAACTACTATGCAGCCACAAGCTTGCATCCCCAGAGCTCGTTGCGCTTAATTATGCTCTAGCAAAAGATCATTAATTCCTGATTAAAAGAGACTGAAAAATATGCCACATATTACTATTCCGACTTTTATTACATTTTGTTCTTTTTGCATCTTAATAGTCTCTGGGCATTCTATCCAAGCCCAACCTCCTGCACTAGTTGAGGTTGATGAAGTAAGAATCCAGCCACTTGCTCAGTCCATCCCCTTCACTGCTCAATTAGTTGAAAAACAATCTGGAGTTGTCGCTTCAAGAATGAATGGGCCAGTTGAGAAAATATATGTAGAGGTGGGAGATAGGGTAAAAGCTGGAAGCTTAATAGCGAAATTAGATGATTCTTTGATTAAACTTGAAGGTAAACGATTAAAAGCATCCCTGAATGAAGCCCAAGCACAAGTGGACTTATCAGAAGCGGAAGGTGAACTAAGAAAACAAGAACTTCGTAGACTAGAAAGATTGAGAAAATCTGTTGCTTTCCCAAAAAGCAATTATGAAGATGCCCAACAAAAAATAATCATTTCCAGAAAATCAATAAGAGTAGCTCTTGCTAGAAAAGAAGCTAGCGCTGCAGATCTGGATCTAAACAAATTACAATTAGAATGGACACAGGTAATTGCACCGTTCAGCGGAGTCATAACAGAGATATTCACTGAACGTGGATCCTGGCTTTCTACTGGACAAAATGTAGCTTATATAATTAATGATAAAGACATAGAAGTCTCCGCAGCAGTTCCAGCTGACCGCATTGCATCTCTCTCACCTGGGATGGTAGCTCCATTAATTCTTGAAGACGGAACCCGTCACAAAGCAATCATCAGAGCCATATTGCCAAAAGAAAATGCGGCTACTAGAACAAGACAAGTATTGCTGACCCCATATATCGAAAAAATTTTTTCTCCTCTTGCAACAGGACAATCTGTAACAATAGAAATTCCAATCGGGCAAAAAGAGGAAGCGGTTACTGTACATAAAGATGCGGTGGTCCGGCTTGGAGGAAGAAGTTTCGTCTACGTTGCACTATCTGGGATGGCCCAACTGAGGCCCGTAACTACAGGATCTGCAATTAACAATCGATTTCGAGTCTTGGGGGGCCTCGGAGCGGGTGAGCTTGTTGTTATAAGAGGCAATGAAAGACTTCAACCTGGGCAATCTATAAAGATAAGCAACGAGGCCCAAGATTAAAAAATGAACCTCATTCGTTCAGCCATCAACCGCCCAATTGCTGTAATTGCAGCAGTGATAATGGTCATTTTACTGGGCTTAGTTGCCCTTCAGGGCATACCTATCCAGCTAACTCCTGATATTCGAAAACCAATACTTACAATAAATACACTTTGGCTTGGCGCCGCGCCTGCAGAAGTTGAACGTGAAATCACTAATAGACAGGAAGAAGTCCTGAAAGGAATTGAAGGCTTATCTCGAATGACAAGCTCATCGAGAGATAGTGAGTCTGAAATTGTCTTAGAATTCAAAGTAGGACAAAATATGGATAGAGGTCTTCTTTTAGTGGCCAACAGACTTGACCGTGTTGCTGATTATCCAGAAGAAGCCGACGAACCTTTCATTAGCACAGCTGGAGCAGAAGATCAGGCTATTGCCTGGTTCATACTTAAGCCATTGGAGGGTAATAAACGAGATATTCATACTTATGGTGATTACATAGAAGATGTTATTAAAGATCGTATAGAAAGAGTCCCAGGCGTAGCTAGATCAAATATCTTTGGCGGCACAGAACGCGAAATGCGCGTAACCATAGATCCAAAAAAGATGGCTAGTTATGGACTGACTATTTCTGATATCGCACTAGCAATTCGAGAAAATAATCATTCTATATCTGCGGGGGATATAAATGAAGGAAAAAGAAGGTATGTTGTAAGAACAGACTCAGAGCTGAATTCAGTTGATCGTGTGAGTAACATAGTATTACTGAGTGCATCAGAAATTTCACTCGGCGCTATAAAACGAGTAACAATGGGGGATATAGCAGAGATAACTTATGGGTTTAAGAAACCTACTGCTCAAATTAGGGCTCTTGGCGTGCCCTCTATAGCAATAAATGCAATTAGAGAAACAGGTGCAAACGTAATAGAAACCATGAGCGGCATAAAAGAAGCTGTTAAAGAATTAAATGATATACGTCTCCCAGAAGCAGGCCTCAAGCTTGATCAGGTTTATGATGAAACAGTTTATATAAATTCTTCTATAAACCTTGTTGAACAAAATATATATATAGGCGGGACATTAGCAGCGTTAGTACTGCTCCTGTTCCTAAGGTCTATAGGCGCGACTCTAATTATATCAGTTGCAATTCCTATTTCAGTTATCGGCTCTTTTGTTGCCATGGCTGCCTTAGGAAGGTCTATAAATGTAGTATCACTTGCCGGCTTTGCCTTTGCTGTTGGCATGGTTGTTGATGCAGCTATAGTAGTCCTAGAAAATATTTATAGGCATAAACAGAAGGGTATATCACGTTTCGAGGCGGCATATAAAGGTGCACGCCAGGTGTGGGGGGCTATTTTTGTTTCCTCCTTAACCACAGTCCTTGTGTTTCTACCATTACTTATAATGGAACTAGAAGCTGGTCAACTTTTTCGAGATATAGGTGTAGCAATATCTGTAGCAGTGGTGCTCTCACTAGTGGTAGCAATTACACTTATCCCGGCAATGGCTAGTAGAATTCTTGGTCTTAGAATGAGACTTGGGCCACCTTCGAGAGGGGTACCTACTTACTCTGCAGCAAGTGACGAAAATCAAAAACCTATTCGGATTGCAATTCCTATAATTGATGAATCTGCCCGTGTGTTCGTAAATAATATTGTTAGATTCACTGAGTGGGTTGTACGCAATCGAATTCGTTCTTTGGCTGTAGTAATTTTGATTTGCGGTTGCTCTCTCGCTATAGCTTGGACTCTACTACCGAAGCTTGATTATCTACCTGAAGGCAATAGAAATTTAATCTTTGGTGTCCTTATGCCACCTCCAGGATACAATCTTGAAACCACGAGCGAAATAGCAAAACGTGTTGAAAACTCGGTGAAACCTCTTTGGCAAACTGAAAATGACAGTGATTATGGTGATCACGAAACTCCAAGAATGGAGAATTTTTTCTTCATTACCCTGAGGACACAAGCCTTTGTCGGAGCGGTATCCACAGATCCATCCAGGGTGAGTGAACTCATAGAGCCCCTTAGAAGACCAGTTTTCCAGGAACCAGGAACTTTTGGCTTTATAAGTCAGGCAGGACTTTTCTCTAGGGTTGTTGGAGGAGGAAGGAAAATAGATATAAATATAAGTGGGCCGAATCTTCAAGAAGTACTTAATGTTGCATTGCAAGCTACAATAAAAATATTTTCTGCAATGCCAATGCAGGCCGGGAATCAATTCCGACCAAGACCAGGGCTTCAACTTGGAGCTCCTGAGGTCAGACTTGAACCAAACCCCATGCAACTTAGTGATAGTGGCATAACTGCAGGCGAATTTGGTCTTACAATTGATGCCTTCAACGATGGCGTTAGAGTTGATGAAATTACTGTTGATGGAAAAAGAATGGATTTGATGTTGATGGGTAATGAAGAATCTATATTAAAAACCCAAGACATAAACAATCTTCCTATTGTCACTCAGGATGGAACTATAGTCCCTGCAAGCTCACTTGCAAAAATAATTGTAACGTCTGGACCAACAGAGATCAGGCACGTTGAACGTGAGAGGACTGTTACTCTTGAGATACGACCATCTCCTGGAATGCCGCTAGAAGAGGCCACAGAAACAATTCAAGAAAGGGTTATAAAGCCTCTTTCAGGTGGATTACCTGAAGGAATAAAAATGAGGGTTTCTGGGACTGCTGATGAATTAACAAAGACTTTTGATGAGATGATTGTGAATCTTTGCCTAGCTCTCATAATAGTCTATCTAATTATGGCAGTACTCTTTGAGAGTTTTATTTATCCATTTATAATAATGCTGTCAGTTCCCGCAGCCGCAGCAGGCGGAGTTCTAGGACTCACCATAGTAAATGAATACACAACCACACCCTTTGACATGCTTACCCTGCTAGGATTTGTAATTCTAGTGGGAATTGTCGTTAATAACGCAATCTTATTAGTTCACCAAACTTTACACCATATAAGAATTGATGGTTTGGCCCCACAAGCAGCTATAGTAGAAGCAACTAGAAACAGAATAAGACCCATATTTATGTCAACACTGACCTCAGTATTCGGCATGCTCCCTCTGGTTCTATTTCCAGGCGCTGGTTCAGAACTCTACCGAGGATTGGGGTCTGTGATAGTAGGAGGACTCGCACTATCAAGCTTTATTACGCTTTTCGTGGTACCTCCTATGTTAATGGTTCTCACTAGGCCACGAAAAAAATACCAAACAGAACTAATGAAAGAATAACTATGATAGAGAGTCGAGAGACTCTTCAACGCAAATTTCCATACATATTATAAAATGAAAAAATTGGCTGGGGCGCCAGGATTCGAACCTGGGAATCACGGGATCAAAACCCGTTGCCTTACCGCTTGGCTACGCCCCATCTTTGGCAAATCTTTTAAACATTGAGAGATATAATGCAAATATTACAATATAAAAGCCCTTTGTTTTTGTTTAACAAAAGCCACCTCTAAGATTTATATCCTATCTATTAAGAAATATCGCTATTTTCCTCTCAGAAATTACTTATTATTAAAGCAAACAATATTAAGAGCCTAATTCTAATATTAATCTGAATCAATTATAAGCTATGCTTGTTTTAAATATGCGAGATTGATATTGCTCCATTATTAACCCAAAGCATCAATAGGAGAAATTATAATAGATATTATTGAGAAGTTACTTTTGCCTCCCTTAGGACCGATTATCTGGTGTGTAATTTCGTTCCTTTTATTCAGGAAATTCCTAAAAACAAGACGAATTCTTCTTATAGTTGGTGCATGCGCGCTATACCTCTCGTGCACTCCTATCTGTAGTTATTTGATTGGTATTCCTTTAATACCTGAACCGAATTACCACTCATCAGATAAAATTAAGGATGCGGAGGCAATAGTAATTTTAGGTGCAGGTACTAGAAGAAATGCAATTGAGTATGGGGGGGGGAACACTGTACCTATAGAAGCAATTGCTCGCATAAGATATGGCGCCTACCTCAGCCGTAAAACAGAAATCCCAATTCTAGTAACTGGAGGTGTTACCTCACCCCCTATATCCGAGGCTGAAGCCATGAACAATTACTTAAGTGAAGAACTTATGCTTCCTGCGCGCTGGATCGAATCAAATTCATTAAATACTAGAGAAAATGCGCAAATGAGCATGGACATGCTCAAATCCGATGGTATTGATACAATAGTTCTCGTGACGAGTTCCTATCATATGACTAGAGCATCACTGGAATTCGAAAATGTTGGTTTTTCAGTCATTACTGCACCAACATATACTAGAGAGAGAGGGGCGATAAGTATCTGGAGTTTTTTACCATCCGCCTCCGGAATGATAAAAATGAATAGATACTTGCATGAATGGGCAGGAATCGCATTGTATCACCTGAGATGAAATATAATGAATCGGAATAAATCCTATTAGTTTGAAAATCCTAAGTAATAGAAAGATAACTCTTGGATAATACACTCACTCTTTTGAGCAATATGCTTAAGTACAAGCATCTAAAAATAGCTTTAATGATTGGAGCTACTGTTGGTTGCATGGTGGCCGCCCTTCTGGCAGTTGATCTTTCATCTATTGGTGATTCTTTAAGTAAAGCAAATTTTTCAGATATATTAATTTCTGGATTATTTATTTGCGCTACATCTCTACTATCTGTCATTCGATTTCGCTTTGTATTATCTAATTTTGGGTTTAGTCCAACTTGGAAAAAACTCTTTAGTGCTTTTGCTTTAGGACAATTAGCAAACCAAATTGTTTTGAATATTCTTGGCCAGAGTATAAGTCGGGCAGCAATCTTAAAATCTGACAATATCCCTTTTGGAGCATCCGTTCTAGCTACACTAGTTGAACGCATAATAGCTGCATCTTTACTTCTCTTAGCTAGTATTGTCTCAGCCTGGTATTTAATACCACAGTTTGGTCTCGACTTCGACTTAGGTGGCGCCTATCTCTTATCTCTAGTTATAGGCGGACTAATTGTAATTCTTGCTGCCCTTTATCACATCTTACGACTTGAAAAATTCAGACAGGTTTTCCTCTCAACAATTGCAAGAGCTCTTCAGCTATGGCCTAGCGGAATAATAACTATTGCATCTCATCTATGCATGCTTGGAGCATATTTTTTCTCCCTTAGAAGCCTTGGTATAGAGGAATTTACCCTCCCAATTGCTGCAGCTCTCATCATAGTTATGTTTACTTCCAGTCTCCCGATCAGCCTAGGGGGGTGGGGAATTCGTGAATTATCAGCAATGTCTGCCCTAGGAATTGTAAGCATTGAATCATCAACGGCCCTATCAGCAGCTATCTTAATTGGTATATTATCTCTGATAATTATGCTTGCACTTTCTGCTTGTGGTTCAGTTTTTATATTCACTGGAAAGCGTATCCTGAATGTTGAAAAACCGAAGGACACAAGAACCTCAATTGATAAGTGGACTCTGGCATTTATTGGAGCATGTTCCGCATTTACAATGTGCGCAATTTTTTTCCAAGTGCGCATACCATTGGCTAACGGGTTCGTTAATGTAAACCTTGCAGACTTATCTGCACTCCTAAGCCTCGGCATTTTAGGCCTTCTTTTATTGAGCTCACAAATTAGTTTAAAGTCTCTCCCTCGCCAAGTGGTTTTAGCCCTCACACTTATCACACTATTCATCGCCTTTGGTATAGTTTTGGGTTTTATCCGCTTTGGTTGGATTGAATGGGGCATGGTCAATCGTGGATTAGGATGGATAGTAATTTTAGGCTATGCATCAATAGGTATACTTTCAGGATTATACCTCTCAAATCAAGCTAGAAGATTGCTATTAAGTTTGTTTGTAACTTCTGGGGTAGTGATTGCTATTGCGCAACTTATATTGTTCACCATTGTACGCTGTGGGATAAATATCCCTACTGAAGCTTTTGTTATTCCCATTGAAGGATTTAATAACAATGCTAATGCCTATGCATTTCAACTTGTTGTTGCATCGGCAGGATTATGTGTACTGGCACAAAAAGTATCGACTTACAGGGAGAGAATTCCCTATGATTTAGTTCTAACTATTTTTTTTGTAGCTATATATTTTGCCAATTCTAGAGCTGGACTCTTTATGCTAGTGATCTTACTTGCTATATGGTTTGTGCTCCCACAGGCTATAAGTAGGTTAAGACTATTAATCAGCTTCTTTCAAATCGCTATTATTGGAATCTCACTTATCGCATTCTTAACATGGTTGCCCCATGCCGAGACCCTTGGGCTCTACGGTAAATCTGGTGAGTATCAAGTAGGTACTGAATTTAGTCGTCCCTCTTCGGATAATTTAAGGTGGGAGACCATAGCCATGGGTTGGGAATTATGGTTACAAAATCCTATATTTGGCTCAGGTATAGGAGGATATTTTGTAGACCAAATGAGCAGGCAAAATACCTTTATGGTTATACATTCAACTCCTGTCTGGATTCTTGCTGAAATTGGAATTGTTGGTATGCTTAGTTTTGCAATGGCAATCCTTCTGATACTGTCTCGATCATGGAAACTAATCATCAACAAAGATACCTATAACTGGGGCTCAGGAGCATTAATGCTATTAATCCCAATAATGGCTGGAAACCTAGTTCACGACTTCATCTTTCAAAGATCTTTCTGGTTTCTTTTAGCTTTTTTTCTTGTCGCACAAACTTCAATCTCAAGACAATATTCGTCGGAAAGATTCAAAGTCCGGTCACTTATAACCTTGCTCAGAAGCTAATTAAAAATAAGTTACCCTGATGGTTAACGTTAAAGACTAGCTACCCTAAATTATGATAATTTTTGTACCAATCAACAAACTTAAATAGCCCTGATTCAATCGATGTCTTTGGGCTAAAATCAAATTTATTTTTTATTTTCGCAATATCAGCGAAAGTCGAAACTACATCACCTGGCTGCATAGGCGCTAATCTTATAATTGCCTTTTTGCCTATGAGCTCTTCCAGAATACTTATAAATCTAGATACATCTTCCGGTCTATTATTACCAATATTATAGATGTTGTAGTTGTCATCAGTTCCTTCTATATCTATATCCTTATTACTATCAATAATTTCTAAAACGCCATCAACCACATCATCAATAAATGTAAAATCTCTTTTCATTTTTCCATGATTGAATAAATCTATTGGCTGCCCCTCAAATATTGCCTTAGTAAATATATAAGCACTCATATCGGGTCGCCCCCATGGGCCATAAACCGTAAAGAATCTAAGCCCTGTCATTTTAATGGAATTTAACTCAGAATAAACATGGCTAATAAGTTCATCTGCTTTTTTTGTCGCAGCATAAAGTGAGACGGGATGATCTACTTTATCAATCTCAGAAAATGGTTGTTTCTTGTTACCGCCATAAACTGAGCTAGAGCTAGCATATATGAAATGATCTAATTTAGAAAAAGTCTTGCACAGTTCTAAAAGAACAACCTGACCCATAACATTTGATTTAATATACTCATAAGGATTAATAAATGAATAGCGCACCCCTGCCTGAGCAGCTAAATGTAAAACTTTTGTGATATTTTCATTTTCCTCAAACTCATTAAACATTGTATCTTTATCAGCAATATCGATACGCTTCATTTTAAAATTGGGATGTTGTAATAATTGGTTACACCGCGCTTCTTTTAAAGAAACATCATAATAAGCATTAAAGTTATCTATTCCGATGACTTCATTACCACGCTCAAGTAATCGTTTACACGCGTGGAAACCTATAAAACCGGCAGCTCCGGTAACTAGGATACTCATAGTTTTTCCAAGATCACTTCCAATTAATACAAATCTAAACTAATTTTGAAGATATAGACTATAGAGAAATCCATATCTGACTACTAAATACATCAATCTCCCACTAGATACGACATTGTGATATGATATACATTCAATTTTTATAGTAATAGTAGAATAAATACTTAGAGAGCATCGTTGTGCCAACATAAATTTTTATCTAGAAAACCGCTATAAATAAGAAATCAACCAAAAGCATTATAAATGAGCCAAATATTATGAAAATTGCTATAATTGGCCTTGGGTATGTAGGCCTTCCCCTAGCTTTAGCTCTTAGTAAATCGAACGAAGTTATAGGCTTTGATATTGATGTAAGGCGAATTGATGAACTCAAGAGAAAATCTGACAAAACCGGGGAAGTTTCATCAAAAGAATTGTCTATATCTAAAATATCCTTCACCTCTACCCCCGATGATCTTTCATTCGCAGAAATATTTATAATCGCAGTCCCAACCCCGGTAGATAATAATAATGATCCTGACTTAACGGCTCTCTATTCAGCCACTCAAACTGTTGGACGGCATATCGAAAAAGGGTCAGTGGTTATTTATGAAAGCACTGTATGGCCAGGAGTAACTGAGGAAATATGTGGGCCAATTCTTGAAGAATCTTCAAACCTAAAATGCGGTAAGGACTTTTTTTTAGGATACTCCCCTGAACGTATTAATCCCGGAGATAGCGAACATACAGTTGATCGTATAACTAAAGTTGTTTCCGGCCAGAACTCCAAAGTAGCCCAAACTATTTCAGAAATATATAGTGGGATAACAAGTGGTGGAATTCATATTGCGCCAAATATAAAGACAGCTGAAGCAGCAAAAGCTATTGAAAATGCTCAACGAGATATAAATATTGCTTTCATTAATGAAATAGCCCAAATATGTCAGAAATTAGAAATTTCTACATTTGATGTTCTTGAAGCGGCCAAAACTAAATGGAATTTTTTAGATTTCCAACCCGGTCTAGTTGGAGGCCACTGTATCGGGGTTGACCCTTATTATCTTGCCCATTGTGCCCGTAAACTTGGACATGAGCCAGCTGTTGTATTAACCGGAAGACAAGTAAATGACTCTATGGGCACATATATTGCTAATCAAATTTCGGATAACTTGAAAGCAAAATCAAAAATTCTTATTCTTGGTTTTACTTTTAAAGAAGATGTGCCAGATATCCGCAATTCACAGGTAATAGATATAGTTTTTAGACTAAGAGAATCAAATCATACTGTCATTGTTCATGATCCCTATGCCTGCAATGAGGAAGCGCAATCTATATACGATATTACTCTTGAGAAAACACTTACATTTCAATCAAAATTTGATTGCGTTTTATGCTGCGTTTCACATTCTGATTACCGTAAAATTAATTCAACAACACTGGAAGGTCTACTTAAGGAGGATGGTCTTTTAGGGGATGTAAAGGGTATATGGCGTAATTTATCTTTAAAAGACAGCATTCGTCGCTGGGCACTCTAAATTTTCATGGCTTCTTATATTTTCGCTCAAGGGAAAATCTTTTTAAATATTACCTTGAAAAAGTTTCCATTACCCACCAGTTTGGATGACTCATTTTTATCCTAGATGCGGCTATAGTTAAATCCTCTTGCTTCAAAAATATGCCAAAACATGTAGCACCACTTCCAGACATTCTGGCTAACTCACAACCACGCTGCGACTGAATTTCACAAATAACTTCATCTATTTGAGGAACTAAACTTCGAGCAGGATCTTCAAGGTCATTTCGTCTATCTCTTAATTCCGCTACTAATTTGCTTACACTTCCCGAAAAACTAACTATAGGATTTAGCGTTGAATTCGAGCCCTTCCAAGAATTGAATACGAGAGAGGTGGGTAAAGGAATTTTAGGGTTAACAAGTAGAAGTGGGATCTTGGGTATACTCTCTACAGGAGTAACTTTTTCGCCTACACCGGCTAAATAAGCACTAGTTCCCAATATACAAACAGGAACGTCTGAACCAAGAGAATATGCAAGATTCATCAATTGATTATCTGACAAACTTACGTTCCATAAAATCTTGAGTGCACGTAAGGTTGCAGCTGCGTCGGCTGATCCACCACCTATTCCTGCAGCAATAGGTAGAAATTTCTGTAAATGTATCTCAACTCCCACATCTACATTAGAGTCTATAAGACTAGACATTGATTCTACGGCTTTAAGAATAATATTTTTGCTATCTTGCTCTTTTAATTGATTAGCCTGCGGCCCAGATATTTCCAAGCTAAGAGTTTTACTAGGACGAAAAGAGATTACGTCACAAGTCTCTGCAAAAACTATTAAACTTTCAAGCTCATGGAGCCCATCAGTGCGCTTTCCTGTAATGTGTAAATATAGATTAATTTTGGCAGGCGCATCTATACAAAGAAGCTTTTCTCTTTCCTTATTCACAATTCCCCTTCTCTTACCCTTATATCTATTTCTAGACCTCTATCTATTTTTTTACTTATAATTTTTGCATCCCTACCATCAGCACCTAAAGTCAATGCTCTCTGCCACTGATACTTTGCCTCTAAATTGCGGCCAGCTTGCCAAAACGCATCCCCAAGGTGATCATTAATTATTGGATCACCTGGCATTAGTTCAACAGCTCTTTCTAGATACTGTACAGCATTCTTGAAGTCACCAAGGCAATAGAACGCCCATCCAAGACTATCAACAATATAACCATCATTGGGTTTTAAATTTACAGCTTTTTCAATCATATCCTTGGCCAACAAAAAATTTTCCCCTTGCTCCAACCAAGAATACCCCAGGTAATTAAGTACTAGAGGTTGCTCAGGGGAAAGCTCCAATGCTTGTAGGAAATCTTTTTCTGCGTTTTTCCAGTCTTTTTCTCTTTCAAGGGCTATACCTCTAGAATAAAGCAACCGCCAATGATGTGGCTTAAACTCCGAGATACGCTGGATAGCAATATCATAAGCATCTATGGCTTCTGAAAATCGCTGTGAATAACGAAAAATGTCTCCAAGAGCCTGAGGAGCGTCAAGGCGATCTATTTTTTTCCTAGTAAGCTCTCGTAGCACCTTAGCAGCATCTTCAATTTTCCCCATATCAGCAAGATTTAGTGCATACCGGATTTTTGCGTCCCTTTCATAAGAAGATTTAGAGGATACGCTAATAAGCGCAGACGCTGCCTGATTAGGCATTTGGAGAGCTTCATAGATACGACCTAAAAGTAAACTTGCAGAGTCAAAATCAGAACGTAAGTGAATGGATAGTTGTGCAAAAATTAATGCATCTTGAAATCGCGATCCAAGAGTCAATAGCTCGCTTATTCCATAAAAGGTCTCAGCTATGCCATCTCTATAATGGTTAATTTCTGGCTTAGGCTGAATTTTATCCTTGGCGCGAATTAATTCTACCTCAGCCCAGTAGTTGTCAGGTATGAGACTTAAGTAATCTTCCAGTAACTCTACTTCTTCATCATATTTCCCTAAACGGCCGAGAAAATTACCCCTCAATTCCACCATTCTATCAGTCTGTAAAATTAGGTTTTCGTCAACTGCGCTATAGAAACTCTCTGCACGTAGTGGCCGACCTGATAGTTCGCTAATAATAGCTGCATGTAAGGTATAATAGGGATGAAGCGGCTCATCACTATTATTAGGTATAATGGATAATATTGCATCATCTTTGTTACCTGACTCATAATTTATCCATGCATTAATTATAGGCACCAATAGTGAATAAACATCGTCACGGGGCATAGAATCTAAGTAATTTTTAGCCTTTATAAAGTCTGACCTATCAAGAGCATCTACTAAAATTAGTAGCCTGCCAATTTTACTTGTAGAATCATACGTAATTTGATCTCTTGCAAGAAGAATAGATTCTGAGATTTTTCCCTGAAAAGCTAGTGATGCTATCGCTTGGTTCAAAATATTTACATTAGAAGGATTAGCTTTCAAAACATCAGTGAAATATTCTGATGCTAGCTCTTGCTGGTTTTTACGCATTGCATAGGTGCCGGCGAGATAACTACCAAGAGCTAATTCCTTTTTCTCTGATTGATGGTCAAATTTCAAATATTTTGGAGGTAACCCGGGATCATATTGTTCTTTAGAAAAAACTGGAGGAGATGAAAGTAATAATAAAAAAGAAATGAGCGTTAGAAAAATTAAGCCCAAAATGAAAAGGGGAAACAACTTAAAAGTATTTTTCAAACCAATTATCACTTAACAAACCACTCCCTTGACGAACATTAGCTTCAGTTTACATATTTGGGTAATTGGGTCCTCCACCACCTTCCGGAGTTATCCAGGTAATATTCTGGGTAGGATCTTTAATATCGCATGTCTTACAATGAACACAGTTTTGTGCATTGATTTGAAGTCGAGGCTTTAGTTCACCGTCCTTATCTTTTTCTTCAACAATCTCATAAACACCAGCAGGACAATATCTCTCTTCTGGCGAAGCATAACGATCAAGATTAACTATTAAAGGTATTTTTTCATCTTTGAGTGTTAAGTGGCACGGCTGATCTTCCTCATGTGTTGTATTAGATAAAAAAACTGATGATAGTCTATCAAATGTTAGCTCTCCATCAGGCTTGGGATAGTTTATTTTCACTGATTTTGAAGCTAATTGTAGGGCCAAGTGATCATCATGATGGTGTAAAGTCCATGGAAAAATGCCCTTTGTCCATAACTCTATTCCACTAATTATTGTACCTGCAAGCAATCCCCACCGAAAAGCTGGGCGACAATTACGAACTTCACTTAGTTCTTTCCATACCCAAGATTTTTGAAGTTTTTTAGGATAAGAATTGAGAATTCTATCATCTGATTCGCCTCCATCCACTATTTTATCAAATACTGACTCAGCAGCTAACATGCCAGTCTTCATAGCGTTATGACTGCCTTTAATCTTCGGAACATTAACAAAACCAGCAGAACAACCTATCAAGGCTCCTCCAGGAAAGATTAGCTTCGGTATGGACTGAAGCCCCCCTTCATTTATGGCACGGGCACCATATGAGATTCTCCTTCCACCCTCCAAATATTTTCGAATTATCGGGTGTAGCTTTACTCTCTGCATTTCTTCAAATGGCGACAGATATGGGTTTTTATAATCTAAAGCGACAACAAGACCAAATGAAACAAGATTATCCTCAAGATGGTAAAGGAACGTACCTCCATATGTCGAGGAATCTAGAGGCCAACCAAATGTATGCTGTATCAACCCCTTTTTATGTCTTGAGGGGTCAATTTCCCATAGCTCTTTAATGCCTATTCCGTAAGTCTGCGGATCGCAATTAGAATTCAGACTAAACTTATCGATTACTTGTTTAGCAAGTGATCCTCTTACACCTTCAGCAAACAACGTATATTTTCCGATTAACTCAATACCTGGCTCAAAAGATTGCTTAGGTTCACCTTCGGCACTCCTACCCATATCCCCTGTTGCAACTCCTCTTACCGCGCCATATTCATCATAAAGAACTTCAGACGCCGCAAAGCCTGGGTAGATTTCAACACCTAATTCCTCAGCTTGCCTCGCTAACCAACGACAAAAATTGCCAAGGCTAATAATATAATTTCCCCCGTTATGCATTTGAGGTGGTAACAAGAAATTTGGGAGCCTCCATCCACGCTTTTTCTGGATAAAGTAGAACCTATCCTCCTCTGCCTTAGTTATAAGAGGGGCATCTTTTTCTTTCCAGTCAGGAATCAATTCATCCAAAGCCCTAGGCTCTAATATTGCTCCTGAGAGAATATGAGCACCTACCTCAGAACCCTTCTCTAAAACAGTTACAGTCAAATCCCTTCCTTGAGCAATACTTAACTGCTTTAAACGAATTGCAGCAGAAAGTCCTGCAGGACCACCTCCTACGATCACAACATCATATTCCATAGACTCTCGACTCATGATTCCCCAATAAACCCTTGCCATACAATAATAACAAAAAATTCCGATTTATGACCGGAAAATAATTATGGTTAAATTAAAAAATATAGACTTTATCATCTTAAATAACCAAAGAATGTATATATTTGTTATTATACTACCCATGAGTGACAATGAGCTAAAAAAAATGGTTGATCAACTAGCCTGGCAAGTAGAGTTAGGGGCTGACGAATCGACTGATAATTCTCCGAATGACCACTTTCTAGGCCCCAAAGAGGGAATAAAACAGAGAGAATTGGGCTCAAATACCCCTAGCCGAAAAATAACAAATATCGATCTCTTGAATATCAACCAACATAAAAGAAATAATGGGAACCAATTAGAGAGGGCGAAAAATATTGCAGATTCTTGCAAAACTCTAGAGGAACTTGTTAAGGCTATAAGATTATTTGAAGACTGCCCTCTCAAAAAAACAGCGACATCTACTGTTATTTATGACGGATCTATTGATGCTGATATAATGATAATTGGCGAAGCCCCGGGTGCAGAAGAAGATAAAAAAGGCCTACCTTTCGTTGGCTCTGCCGGAAAATTATTAGACAAAATGTTATTATCAATCACAAAAGATCGTACAGACTGTTATATTACAAATATAGTTAACTGGAGGCCTCCTGGTAATCGCGCTCCCACGGCTGAAGAAATCGCAATTTGCAAACCCTTCGTAGAAAAACAAATCAAACTTGTCAGCCCAAAAGTTATAGTTCTTGTTGGCGGAGTAGCGGCAAAGACTATGTTAAATAAAGAAGAGGGCATAACAAGGATCAGAGGAAAGTGGTATAGTATAGTTACTCCTGATACAAAGGACGAAATAGCCACAATAGCGACCTTTCATCCAGCATACTTACTAAGACAACCTAGCGCAAAACGTAAGGCTTGGAGCGATCTTCTTAAAGTTCAAGAAAAACTCAGAAATATATGATGAGGAGAGATCTTGGATCTAGTTCAATTTTAAACTATAAGCTATATTTTGATTTTATAATACAGTAAATTAAAAACTATTAACCCAATGCCGCAAAAGATCTATAAGAAGAAATATAAAGTACGAGAAAAAATTTGTGGTATTGCATGACAAATCTTATATCAACTGTAAAGCTTTGTGTATTTTTAGCATCGATACTAACAAGTCTTAGCGTGTACATAGTTTTTCTCTGTTTAGTTAGCTGCGACCAAGCAGTCGCTAAAGATAAAATTAATACCGCGCATAAGCTAAATGAAAAAATAATACAAAATTCCCCAGCAAATTACCTTTCCAGATTTCCAAAGATCTTATCACCCGCTGATATAGATTTTTATAAAAAAGCATTTGAGCTTCAAAGACTTGGAAATATCAAAAAAGCAAACCTTATTATTTCCAAAATTCAAAATCCCATCCTATTCGGACATATACTTGAACAAAAATATATGCACCCAACAGCACACCTTTCTACTTTTAGTGAATTAAGAGATTGGTTAAAGGAATACGCTGACCATCCAGATGCTAAAAGAGTGTATAAACTTGCTATGCGGAGAAAACCAGAAAATGCATCACATCCAAAAAAACCCTGGATTGCTTCTTATAAATCTTCACTACCAATTACTAAAAAAAATATAAAGTCAATAAAGATACCTTCAAAGGAACTCTCAAAAACTGACCTTAAGTCTTTTAATAAGCTACAATGGCAGATGCGCTCTAGATTAAGAAGAGGCTGGCCAACTGGTGCTAGGAAAATATTACAAAGCAAAGATTATATGAAACTAGCAACTCCTGAACAGTCTGATATCTATAGGGAAAGAATTGCATGGAGCTACTACATACATAATAAAGACAAACTGGCACTAGAGCTTTCCTCTCAAACAGCATCCCGCTCAAATCAATACGTTCCCTCTTCTGACTGGACAGCTGGAATTGCATCATGGAGACTTGGGAACATTTCACAAGCTTCTAAACATTTTGAGAGGCTTGCTAATAATGAAAGAGGCAGCGAAGAACAGGTAACTAAAGCTGCATTTTGGGCATCGCGCACTAACCTCATATTAGGCAATCCACAAAAATCATATATATGGTTAAGAGAAGCAGCAAAAAATCGATACTCTTTTTATGGATTGCTTGCTAAGGGTATTCTTGGGAAGCATCCAAATTTTAACTGGAAAGCAAGAGACTTTGATAAGAATACTGTGCAATTGCTTCACAATACCCCTCCATTACAAAGAGCATTAGCATTATACGAAGTTGGACAAATTAAAAGAGCAGAAAATGAGATAAAACACATTAGATATCGACTGACCCCAGAGATGGCAGAATTTGCTCTTTTACTAGCTTCCAAACTTAACTTACATGCAACAAGCACAAGCATCGCAAGCCGTCTAGTGGCTTTAGAAGGAGAAAACTACGACTACGCACTATATCCCATACCTAGCTGGGTGCCCCAAAATGGTTACAATATTGATCCAGCACTTATATTTGCATTGATTAGGCAGGAGTCTCGCTTTAGAGCTTCTGCGAAAAGCCGAAGAGGTGCTAAAGGATTAATGCAGCTAATGCCACTCACAGCTAAGTTTACAGCCCGCATGACAGGTATAGGAAAAATCAACACTGAAAAATTGATGAATCCAGAGGTTAATATAACATTAGGACAAGCTTATGTTGAGCACCTGTTAAAAAACCAAATAAATCAATACAATTTATTCTTTACTTTAGCTTCTTACAATGCTGGTCCTGGTAATTTTAATAAATGGGTTACAAAAACTAAGCATTCTGAAGATCCACTACTATTTTTAGAAAGTATACGTTCAAGAGAAACGAGAGATTTTATTCGAAATGTGGTATCTAACTACTGGATATATCGCATTCAAATGAGAAAGGATACGCCAACACTCCTTCAACTAGCAACTGGTTCGTGGCCTATCTATAAAGAGTATTCTGATTTAAGGGAGCAAAAAAATGGGACCACAAAATAAAACTGATAATACTAGAGAATTTATCCCTATCAATTTTGGCGTATTAACAGTTTCAGATTCTAGATCTCTTCAAAATGATAAATCAGGTGATATTTTAGTTTCAAAAATTAACGAGTCAGGCCATACACTTAAAAAACGTCAATTAGTATCTGATGAAATAGATAGCATAAAAGCAGTTTTAAATGACTGGACACTCGACAAGAATATAGATGTAATATTAGGCACTGGAGGTACAGGTGTAACAGGTAGAGATGTTACACCAGAAGCATTTGAACAAGTCTTCGAAAAAACTATTCCAGGATTTGGTGAATTGTTTAGAATGATTAGCTATGATCTAATTGGCACTTCAACAATACAGTCACGTACTACCGCTGGAGTAAAAAATAGCACGTATCTTTTTGCCCTTCCAGGCTCTCCAGGGGCTTGCCGCGATGCCTGGGATAATATCCTTCAGTATCAACTCGATAATCGCACCCGGCCATGTAATCTTGTAGAACTACTTCCACGATTAAAAGAAAAATAAGCCAAAAATTTTAATACTTATAAATAAATCAGCTTTTATAAGAAGTTCCGGAGTCTATATCTCGAAGCATATCTGTAGTGGCATAATTAGAACCTCGAGGTAATGCATCAATCGTTTCATTCAGTGTATCTGGAGATGACCAATCTACACTCTCAAATGGTTTTGTTATTAAAATTCTTGGTTTTAGACCTACTAACCAATAACCGCCGTCAAAGGTTGGCCCGAAAACGGCATCATGCCCTTTCAGATAACCAAAAGCTTTCCAAATTAACTTAGGTGTTATATCAGGTATGTCTGAGCCAACTAGTAACGTTGGATTCGGGGATATGGCAGAGAGACATCTTTGCATTCTGGTACCAATATTTCCCCTGCCCTGGTGCATGATATTCAGGCCTTCGGGTAAGAAGGGCTCCTTTCCATGAAAGCTGTCAGGCGTGACAGCCAAATAAACACTCCACCTTTTATCATTTATTAGTCTAAGTATGATGACTCTAAGATTCCTCCGATAAAACTTCCATGCCTCCGAAAGTCCAACATCATTAGCCAGCCGAGTCTTTGCAGTTCCGATCCTAGGCTCACGCGCAAAGATAATCACATTACGATTAGAGATCATTATTACTGATTTTTTGCATAATACTTACCAGCTAGATTCTCAGTAGAAACTCCAGAAAAATACAGCGCTAAGAGAAATAGATTCTTAATCGATCTCTTTATATAACCTTCTCGCTTATACCTTATAGATGAGGTAATTGCTTTTGCAGAAATAATTGAGAGATTTCCTTTTCCTATTCTTCTAATTATATCCACATCCTCCATTAATTTTATAGACTTGAAACCTCCAATAGACCTGTAATGCTCTGCAGAAATTAAAAGGCCTTGATCTCCATAGGGCAGCTTAAAGAAGTTTGCGCGAATATAAACAAGAGTCTCAACCACCCAAGCAGCAAAAGAGGAGTCATCTAATTTAAAGCGAAAGAAGGCAGCCTTTTTTATTTCATTATTATTCTCTATAAAAAAATTTTTAACTGCTGGCTGCCATCCAGAGTCTAATTTTGTATCGGCGTGAAGAAAGAGAAACCAGCTTCCTGAAGCTTCTTCCCCCCCTCGAGATAGCTGAACTCCTCGGCCTAAACTACTTTTGAGAACTCTTACATCAAACTGGCTGGCTATTGCTAAGGTGTTATCTAACGAACCTCCATCTACTATAATAACTTCATGCAGTATATCGCTTTCATCAATTTCTATAGATTTCAAAACTGACTCTAATGTGCGGCCGGAATCTAATGTTGGAATAATTACACTTATATTTGGAATATTATGTTTCATTAAGTTTTGAGTTAAGAGTGTATACTCTTAATATATACCTAGTGATTTATTTATTAAAAATAAGTTAAAAAATATCTTACTTACAGTTCATTATAAACAAATTATATATTTTAAAAAATTAATACTTAAAATAAAATTTTCTGTTTTTTATTGTGTTAAACTGGAATTTAAAATGACTGATGATAGTGCTAGGTAGGAAAATTCATGCCAACGCATCATGAACTTGGGGAACTTGCTATCGTAGCAATGGCCGCTCTCTTATGTGGAATTGGCCTTACACGAATTCGTCAACCTGCAATAGTAGGATATATTCTTGCAGGAGTTATTTTAGGCCCCTCAGGTTTTGCGCTAGTCGAAAATATGAATATTGTTTCGCTTCTCGCAGAATTAGGTGTTTTGCTCCTTCTATTTATTATAGGTATGAAACTTAGCTTAAGATCCTTTAGAAGTGTTTGGCGCCTGTCTCTACTGGCGACCCTACTTCAAGTAGGAATATGCACTGTTCTGACTCTGGCTCTCTCAAATATATTTGATTGGCCAATAGCCTTATCCTGCCTTCTAGGATTTGTAGTTAGTTTATCAAGCACCGCCGTCGCGATTAAGATGCTTGAGGACATTGGAGAGCTTAGAAGCGAAACTGGACGTGTAGTGATCGGAGTCTTAATTGCACAAGATCTTGCAGTTGTTCCAATGTTACTTCTTCTTGATGGTCTCGCAGGAGAAGAAGGGTTTTCCTATTCCTCTATACCAATAATATTTGGCGCTATTGGATTTTTAGTATTATTAGTCTGGTGGCTTAGTAGAAGAACAAAAATTAGATTGCCATTAGGAAAGTTGACTCTTAATAACCTCGATATTGCACCATTGACCGCACTTTCGTATTGTTTTGCCCTGGCAGCTCTAGCGGCATTCTTAGGATTAACCGCAGCCTATGGAGCCTTTATCGCAGGACTTTTTATAGGCTCTACCACAGCACGACGCCAGATGATTCAAGTCACAGAACCAATCCAAGCAGTTTTAGTTATGGTATTTTTTCTATCCATAGGTTTGCTAATTGACTTGCAATATATTTGGTCAAATATTGGGACTGTTTTAGTACTTCTGTTCCTAATTTTAATAGTTAAATCAGCAATGAATATTTGGGTATTTCGACTAGTTGGAGAACCTTGGCCAAGGGCATTTCTTTCTGGTGTTATTCTTAGCCAGGTTGGAGAATTTTCTTTTGTAATTGCTAGCGCCGGGGTCACAATGAACCTAATAGGACTTGAAGGAAGCAGGCTTATAATTTCTGTAATTGCACTAAGCCTAATTGTCAGCCCTATTTGGCTATTAACAGCACGCAGATTACAAGACCTGACTAGCCGAGGAATATCTGATTTTAATGGACTTATTTTACGTTTATATGCAGATGAAGCGAGGGCTCTTTCTGACGGATCGGGAAAGGCAACAAAAGAGACTCTGGAGATTACTCAAAAAATAAAAAGAGGTATAATAAAAATTGCCAGACTTATATCATGAACAATTATCAAAAGAACCAGTTGCCGGTGTTGACGAAGCAGGAAGAGGGCCATGGGCTGGCCCTGTAATATCTGCAGCAGTAATACTTGGGTCTTTAGCTGATTCTTATTTGCTTAAACATATTAAAGACTCTAAAGAACTCTCTTTCAAAGCAAGAGAAGATATTTTTCCACAAATTATCCAAAATACAAAAATTGGTATAGGCAGAGCTGAGGTTGAAGAAATTGATAATATCAATATCCTAGCTGCAACACACTTATCTATGGAAAGAGCCATTAAGTCATTACCTATGCGCCCAAATACAGTCCTAATTGACGGGAATTCTAAGCCTAATATTGATATAAATTGTAAATTGATTGTAAAAGGAGATTCTATCAGCTCATCAATTGCAGCCGCATCAATAGTAGCAAAAGTGCTTAGAGACAGGGAAATGATCAAGCTTTCGACAGCTTATCCAGGTTATGGTTTTGAAAGACACAAAGGATATGGCACTAAAGAACATGCTGAAGCTCTAAGAGCATTAGGGCCAAGCCCAGTCCATCGCCATTCTTTCAAACCAATAAAAAAATACCTTTTAGATCACTAAAATTTCTTTACAACAAACAAGCTCTTGACGAGTGGCCTTCTAAACCTGCAACATAGAACCTATGATAAAACCGGCAAAAGACCGGGTGATCGTGGGAGATAGTATTACAGAAATGCAAGGGCTGCCGCCCGAAAGCATAGATGTCGTTTTTGCCGATCCACCCTATAACCTTCAACTAAACGGGGATTTACATCGCCCGGACAGCAGCCGCGTAGATGCTGTAACAGACTCCTGGGATCAATTTAATAGTTTTTCCCACTACGATAAATTTACTTATAATTGGCTTAAAGAGACTAGAAGACTATTGAAACCAAACGGCACTCTTTGGGTTATAGGTAGCTATCATAATATCTATCGAATTGGTACCTGTTTACAAAATCTAGGTTATTGGATTCTAAATGATGTTGTATGGCGTAAATCGAACCCTATGCCAAATTTTCGTGGTCGCCGTTTCACAAATGCTCACGAAACTCTACTTTGGTGCAGCAAGAGCCAAAATGCAAAAAAATATACCTTTAATTATGATTCCATGAAGGAACTTAATGATGGACTACAAATGCGTTCTGACTGGCTGCTCCCGATTTGTAGTGGTAACGAAAGAATAAAATTAAATGGAAAAAAAGCCCATCCAACACAAAAACCTGAATCCCTTCTGACCAGAGTATTGCTAGCATCAACTAATCAGGGAGATACTGTCCTTGATCCATTCTTTGGAAGTGGCACAACAGGAGCAGTTGCTAAGCGTTTGGGCAGACACTGGATTGGCATTGAACAAGATAAACATTATGCCAAGATAGCTGACAATCGCATTAAAGGAATTACCAAGATTGATCCTGATATGCTAGAGGTGACTCCAACAAAGCGACAAGCGCCACGTATTCCCTTCGGTAACGTAATTGAGCGAGGGCTTCTATCTCCAGGTGATACACTTTATGATAGAATAGGGAGAATAAAAGCAAAAGTACGTGCAGACGGCAGCCTGACTCTTGGTCCTGTTTCTGGATCAATCCATAGAATGGGAGCACATGTGCAAAAATCACCAACTTGTAATGGATGGACATTTTGGCATTATACTAATGAGAAGGGTGACCTTCAGCCAATTGATTCTCTGCGAGAAACAATCAGGCGTGATTTAAATTAATTACTATAAATTATTTTACTCAGTTCTAATAAGACGTATATTCTCTAACATGCCTAATGATCTTATTAGTAAGCGTAGGTAAAGCCAGATTTTGAAAATCAGAATACTTATACCAACGCCCCCCATTTCTAGCTATTCTTCCATCAATATGAGCAATATAAACAATAATTTGGAGTTTAAAATGGGTAAAACTATGGCTTATAGACCCTGGTAATCTGCTCCAATTAGCGATGAAGGGGAACGTTTCCATTAGTTCATGCTCACTCCATTCCTCTAATCTCCATTCAGTGCCCGGGACCTCCATCATACCTCCTAATAAGCCTTTTTCTGGCCTACGACGAAGTAAAATAAAACCATCACGCCTAACTGCCCAAAAGGCCACGCCATAACGTTCTGGCCTAGCGGGCTTAGGCAACTTTCGAGGAAATGTATCAGCCTCACCTATTGCCTCGGCTTTGCACGACTTTACCCAAGGACAATTATAACAAGATGGTTGACGAGGTTTACAAACCGTGGCCCCAAGATCCATCAATGCTTGCGTAAAATCACCAGGCCTAGGATTAGGGATGAAGCTTTGTGCATGAGTAGAAATCATTTTCTTTGCTTTGGGCAAAGGCTCAGTTATTGCATGTAACCTCGATAATACCCTCTCCACATTAGCATCAATTGCAATAGCGGGTTGATTAAAAGCTATTGCAGTTATAGCCGCAGCTGTATAAGAGCCAATACCCGGTAAAGCCATTAAATCCATCTCAGTCTCTGGAAATTTACCATTTAATTTCTTGGAAATAATTTTTGCACACCTATGCATGTTGCGAGCTCGGGCGTAGTAACCAAGGCCAGCCCAGCAAGCAAGAACTTCATCTAGGGAAGCTCGAGCAAGTGTATGGACATTCGGCCACTTTTTTATAAATAAGTTATAGTATGGTATTACTGTTGCGACCGTAGTTTGCTGCAGCATAATCTCTGACAACCAAACTCTGTAGGGACCTGGAGATTCCAGGTAAGCAGATCTAGACTTAGCACTCCTAGCTACCTCGCGATTTTCGCGCCAAGGCAAAATTCTGCCCTGGCTATCATACCATCTTAATAGTTGGGCAATTAGTAATTCCGAATCCATATTTTCTCAGTTATTTGCTACACTATCGATTAACCGGTAATCTAAACCATAACAAAAAAAAGTCTAAAAATTTAAAGTCTCTTTTAGAAAAGACTCCAGAAAAATGCCGCAGAATAAACAACATAAAGCAAGACAACTTGCAACAAGTGTTAGAGCTCTAACTCGACCCATTTATCGTAAGAGAGGTTTTGCTGAAGCAAATATATTGAACGATTGGGAAAGTATAGTTGGAACAGACCTTGCAAAAGTCACTATACCGGAACTATTAACAAATCATGGCACTCTAAAAATTCGAGTTTCTGGACCGCAAGCAACTGAACTATCTCATATGGAAACACAAATACTAGATCGTGTTGCTACTTATTATGGCTATCGAGCAGCAAAAAAACTAAGCTTCGTACAAGGTCCAATTAATTCAGATAATAAAAAATAACGAAATTCAATTGGCGAGAGAGCAAAACAAGAAAAAGTCGAAAAATTTCCAATATTACTAAAAGAACTACAAATAATGTCCTAAAACTCCCCTTAAATGACCCAGGCCAGGCAAAAAAGCCTGAAAAAGCCTGAAAATAGTAAAATATCTAGCTCCAATACCCTTCCAAACTATTATTAAGAACTTAACAATTTCCCCATTGGCCGTCTTGTGGCAAACGTCATGTCAACATATAATCTAATTATCGTTTAATTGGAGGTATAAACTATGGTTTCCAGACGATGGTTTTTAACAGGCACAGCTGGTTTGGCAGGAACTCTCGCTGCTTTCCCCCTAGCATATATATCCGCGCTACCTGCCGGTGCTAGTGAATGGGAAAAACCAGGTGATATGGCTATAGGACGACCAGACGCGCCTATCACTGTTATAGAATATTTTTCTCTCACATGCTCTCACTGCGAACACTTTCATAATAAAGTTTATCCAAAAATTAAGAAGGAATATATTGATACAGGCAGAGTAAGAATGATCTTACGTGACTTCCCTCTGAATAGACCTGCTATGGATGCAGCGCTCCTTGCCCGTTGCGGTGGATCAGACACCTACTTCGCGTTCATCGATACTCTATTTGATACCTATAATAATTGGACACGCTCTTCAGACTATCTCGCTGACCTGACTCAAATAGGTCAGGTGGGCGGAATACCTGCAGAGGACTTTAGTGCATGTAAAGCAAATGAAGAAATGGAAACTAGAATTTTATCTAACATGATCGAAGCAGACGAGACCTACTCTATCCAAGGAACGCCTACATTCATAATAAATGGAAAAAAATATGATCAAGGCATGAGCTTCGAGAAATTTGAAACTATAATAGAAAAAATTCTGCCTGATGCATGAGTTAGGGTAGTTAGGTGCGATTAACAAAGCTTAGTCTAACAGGTTTTAAATCTTTTGTAGAATCTTCTGAATTCGCTATTGAGCCAGGCCTTACTGGAGTGGTAGGACCTAACGGCTGTGGAAAATCAAATCTAGTAGAAGCTCTTCAGTGGGTAATGGGAGAAACCTCAGCCAAGCAGCTACGTGGTGGAGGTATGGAAGACGTAATTTTTAATGGCACAGACACCAGGCCAGCTAGAAATATAGCTAGCGTAGTCCTAACTCTTGATAATTCTGATCGCAAAGCACCAGCAAGATTCAATGATGATAAGAATATTGAGGTAACGCGTTACATAGAACGTGGTGAAGGCTCTACTTATTCAGTAAATGGAGAAGAAGTCCGGGCAAGAGATGTTCAACTTCTATTTGCTGACTTTGCAACGGGAGCTCATTCCTCGGCACTAGTTGGGCAAGGCCGAGTCAACGACATAATAAATGCAAAACCATCTAAAAGGCGAGGCTTACTCGAAGAGGCCTCAGGAATCACTGGATTACATGCCCGAAGACATGAGGCTGAATTGAGATTAAAGGCAGCAGAAAATAATCTTGAGAGACTACAAGACGTTATAAATACACTTGAGGGGCAAATGCATGGACTAAAACGACAAACTCGCCAAGCAAATCGCTATAAAAAAATTGCTGATGAATTAAAGAAAAACGAGGCTAAATTACTTTACTTACGCTGGTCACATGCAGCAAAATCTGAGGCTGAAGCAATTTCTCGCCTTAATAAAGCTAACCTAGAAGTTGAACAATATACTTTAACTTCCGCAACAGCGACAAATGAACGCGAGAAATCAGCAGAAATAATACCCCCATTACGTGAATCAGAGTCAGATAAAGCTAGTAACATACAACGACTTTTAATTGCTAATGAGAGGTTAGATGAAAAACAGCAACAAATAGAATTGAAGAAAGAATCGCTTGAAAATCTTATACAACAAATTAATGGTGACCTGTTGAGAGAAGAAGAGTTATCAGGAGACGCAGAAAAGGCATTACAAAACCTTAAGGATGAATTAGAGATACTATCCAAGGCCTTGTCAGAAGAGTCTGAAACAGAAATATCAATAAAAAATCAGAAAGAAGAAGCACAAAGAGAAGTAGTCAACCTTGAAGAGTCTATCGGCTCCCTCACTGAAACAGTAGCAGGCACTGAAACTCGGAGGCTTGATTTAGAAAATAGAATTGCAACACTTAAACAAAGCCTTGGAAAGTTACAGGAGCAAAAAGCTGATCAAATAAGAAATCTAGAAAAAATAAACTCTGATTACTCCATGCCTCATTCATCCTTATCAGACCAAAAAGACTCCAAAGAATCACAAGAAAATCTTGATCACTTAAGAAATATGGCAAAAATATTGGCTGCAGAGCTTGAGGAAGCAAGAGGAAATGAAGAAATAAATGGCCTAGAAAAGCAAAAAGCAGAAACTAGCCTAGAACGTCTGAAAGCTGAATCATCTGCCATACACCAAATCCTTGGAGAGAGTCCAGAACATAGAAAACCATCAGTAATTAATGAAATAACTATTACTCCTGGCTATGAATCTGCTTTAGGAACTGGCCTGGGTGACGATCTAGAAGCACCCACTGATAATCAGGCATTAATTTATTGGGCAGATATTAATTTCCCTATAAATATGCCCAATCTTCCCGAGGGCTCAGAAAAACTGAGTAATTTTGTTAAAGGACCTAAACATCTTGCCAAACGTCTATCGCAAATTGGAGTCGTAAAAGAGCAGGATGGGCCACTTCTCAGAGAAAAACTCTCGCCTGGTCAAAGGCTAGTGAGTCAAGAAGGATCATTATGGAGATGGGATGGATATACGGTCAAAGCTGAAGCCTCCACGCCAGCAGCCGCAAGAATTAAGCAAAGAAATAGACTTAGCTTGATTGAAAAAGACCAAGCTCAAGCTCAAGATGTCCTACAAAAAGCCATTGAAAACTATCAAGAATCGACTCAAAAACGTATTATAGCTAGCGAAAAATTTGATTCTATTCTGCAAAAACTAGACAAATTTTCTGAATACCAATCTCAAATTACAGAAATATCAGAAAACCTTGCTCGTCTTGGTGCGCATATAACTGAAGTTCAGTCCCAAATAGTATATTGCACCGACGAAATTGAGGATATACCTGAAGTTAATTTAGGTCGCATAAAGCTTGACTCTATGCGAGAAGACCTTGCAGTTGCACGTTCATCACTTGAAAATAAAACCCAAATTTTTCTGGACCTGAAGAGAAAATCAGAAGAACGTATAAATAGAATTAAGGAAATATCTCAAGAAGAGCAAGCATGGTTAGAGCGCGGCGAGATAGCAAATAGACGCATGGCTGACTTGAATGACAGGAAGGTTACTGCTGATCATGATTTACAGAAGGTAGATAAAGAACCAAATATAATAGACACACGCCGAAAAAGTCTTTTAAACGAAATTGAAGTTGCGGAAAGGGAACGTAAAGACTCTGCTGACAAACTAGCATTAGCAGAAACTGAGCTAAGCACAAAAGAAAAGTTTCTTAGAAATGCAGAACAAACTTTAGCCAACTCCAGAGAAGCAATGGTTAGAGAAGAAGGCAGTGTAGAACAATGCAAACAAGCTCTTCAAATAGCTGAGTCACAAATTCAAGAACGTCTAGATTGTACTCCTAAAGAAGCTCAAACACTTGCAGAATTAGAATCAACTGGGCAACCCGCAAATACTGAAGAAATTGAACTAAGAATTCAACGTCTCAGCAGAGAGCGTGAGAATATTGGCCCCGTAAACTTAAGGGCAGATAAAGAATCTGAAGAAATTTTTGAACAAGTAAAAACGCTCACTTCTGAAAGAGATGATTTGCTAGGAGCAATTGCAAGGTTGAGACAAGGAATAGCAAATTTAAACAAAGAAGGTCGAGAAAAAATTATTGAAGCCTTTGGAACTATTGATGGTCACTTTCAAGATCTATTTACGAAGCTATTTGGTGGAGGTCACGCTTATTTGGAGATGGTAGGCTCAGATGACCCTTTGGAAGCCGGGCTTGAGATTATGGCTAGTCCGCCAGGAAAAAAACTGCAAACACTATCACTGCTTTCAGGTGGTGAAAAAGCCCTTACAGCAACTGCGCTTATATTTGCTGCTTTTTTGACTAATCCAGCACCTATATGTGTTTTGGATGAGGTCGATGCACCACTTGACGACACAAATGTTGGAAGATTCTGTGACCTTGTCACTGACTTAGCATCAACGACAGATACTCGATTTATAGTAATTACTCACCATCGTATGACAATGACAAGAGTGGACAGACTGTACGGCGTAACAATGGCAGAAAGAGGGGTCTCACAGTTAGTTTCAGTAGACCTTGACAATGCGAGCGAGTGGAGGGAGACAGCTTGATTTTCAAGCTATTTTTCTATAATATTTTCAATGCTTTATCATTGAATTCTCTAAGCTTGACAGTGGTCCGGCCAAACCGTAATGTCCCCGAGCCTTTATGCGGAATACTTCGTGAACTCACACCTAAATAAGGCGTTGTGTAGATGAGGAAAAATCAGCGGCCAGATCCGCTAGATAAGCTCGATACACAACTTCGTGAGGCACGAAAAATCCAGGATCAAAAGGCGGGCCTCTTAGAACCAGAGGAGCGAGTAGCAAGAAGATTAGCTTTCCGCTTAGCTGGAAGAGCAGGGGTAGAAATTGTGGCAGGTTTTGGCTTTGGTGCAGCAGTAGGTTGGCTGCTCGATGAATGGCTTGGAACTCGGCCTTGGTTGTTAATTGTGTTTATCTTACTTGGCACAACGGCAGGTATGATGAACACTCTCAGGGTGGTATGGAAACCCATAACTGGGCAGGACTTACCAACCTGGGCTCGAGGTGGACGGCTCTCCAAATTAGGGAATCCAGAAACTGCGAGAGAAGAAAGTAAAGTGGCTAACGTTAGCCGACTAAGAGAACGTAGTTCGAATGATGATTAATGATCGTTTATAGCGGTCATAGAAGGTGGAAGGATAAATAAGCGTGGCGTCTGAAAAGGGACACAGTCCACTTGACCAGTTCGTTATTAACCCGATAATTGAGATACAGGCTGGGTCAGCAGATCTCTCATTTACCAACTCGTCTTTGTTTATGGCAATTACTGTCGGCGTAGTGACTCTTCTTATGCTTATAGGCATGCGCCGAAGAGCTCTTGTTCCTGGACGACTCCAAAGTATAGCTGAACTGAGCTATGGATTTATTTCTGATATGATCAGGGACAATGTAGGACCACGTGGACGTGTTTATTTTCCGTTTGTATTCACAATGTTCATGTTTTTACTAATGGGCAATCTGCTAGGAATGATTCCTTATTCGTTTACCTTTACTAGTCACATAGTTGTGACGTTTATCTTAGCATTAGTAGTATTCATTGGCGTTACAGTGATTGGATTTGCAGCTAACGGACCAAAATTCTTTAAACTTTTTATTCCTGAGGGAGCACCAATATTTCTTCTACCGCTCCTGATTGTAATCGAGGTTATCAGCTATTTTGTTAGGCCGATTAGCCTCAGCTTGCGTCTATTTGCCAATATGATGGCCGGCCATACAATGCTTAAGGTGTTTGGCGGGTTCGTACTGGTTCTGGGCGTTGCGGGTGTTCTTCCAATATTAATAACGGTAGCACTCACTGGACTAGAAGTAGTAGTAGCAATTTTACAAGCTTACGTGTTTACTATTCTTTCTTGTCTATATCTAAACGACGCTTTTCACCCGGGGCACTAGTTATATGCCTTGGATGGGAAGAAATATTTTTAACCTATTGATTGATTAACCAATAAAACACCAGAAGGAATCCAGACTATGGATGTGGAAGCGGCCAAGCAAATTGCAAATGCCGGTATGTTTATCGGCGGTGGTCTTGCCGTAGTGGCTCTAGCCGGCGTAGGTGTCGGCATCGGCAATATCTTTGGGAACTACGTGCAGGGGTATCTGCGAAATCCAGCAGCGGGACCAAAAGTTTTTGGTACTGTTTTGTTAGGTTTTGCATTAACAGAAGCGATTGCGCTATTCGCGCTTCTAATCGCATTCTTAATCCTGGGCGGTGGCCTTAACTAATTTCTTACTCGGGTGTCTATGGTGCGGCAAAGCCGCACCGGACACTCGTAAAGGGGTGGTCCAATGCCTCAACTAGACTCGGCAACATGGTTGTCGCAGATAATATGGCTGGCTATATCGTTTACGATTCTGCTTATACTTATGTGGTGGGTAGCGCTGCCAAAGGTTCGACGTACACTAGAAGATCGCCAACATAAAATCGATAACGACCTACAAGAAGCAGAACGACTAAGAGATGAAGCAAACGATGCGCTTAAAGCATATGAAGAAGCACTCTCACAAGCCAGGTCAAAGGCTAGTGCTATAGCTTCTGAAATGTCAAATAGGATTGCAGAAGAGGCAAACTCTAAGAGGACCGAACTTGAAGATAAGTTAGTGCAAGAGTCTGATGATGCTGAAAGAAGAATTGCAGCAGCAAGAGCATCAGCGCTTGCAAGCGTACGTGATGTAGCCGCAAGCGCTACAGCTGATGTAACTGCAAAATTAATGGACCTAAGTCCAGACCCAAAAACAATCGCTGACGCCCTTGATGATGCCAGTAAGGGAGACAGCTAATGCTACAAAAAATTAAACGTAATCCCGATGCCATACTTGCTATAGCCATAGCAATAGTTCTCCCCATCATTTTTGAAGGTGACTCGAAAATCTGGGTAGCGGTTTCATTTGGCGTCTTCATCTTAGCCTTCGGAAGAAAAATATGGGTTGCAATAGCAGGTAAACTTGATGAGAGAGCAGCAAATATTGAAACTGAGATAGAAGATGCACAAAGATTAAGAGAAGAAGCACAGACTCTTTTGGCAGATTATGAAGCAAAACGTAAAGAGGCTGAAGTAGAGGCAGATCAAATAATTATGCATGCCCAGAAAGAAGCTGAGCGCGACGCAGAAAGCGCCAGACTAGCTCTTGAGGAAACCCTTAAGCGTCGCAGCGAATTAGCAGTACAAAGAATAAAGCACGCAGAAGATGAGGCCCTAAGCGCAGTTCGCCAAGAAGCCGCAACATTAGCAATAAGGGCTGCCTCTAATATAATTAGAAAAAATATGAATGATGACCGTGCTAACATATTGATTGAAAAATCGATTGAAGAGGCACGCTCAAAGTTACACTAACCCAAAAAGAGTTAACTATTTTGTTTGACTAGCATAATATCCCCTTTGGAACAGTCAGTAAATTCGACCCCTAGGAAGCCATGGCAGTATATACAGAGGTCTCCGACGCAGCACTTTCAAGTTTCTTAGAAGGCTACGATATTGGCCGACTAATAAGCTTTAAGGGAATAGCCGAGGGTGTAGAAAACTCTAATTACCTTATGTTTACTAATAAAGGTCCTTATATACTTACTCTTTACGAAAAAAGAGTCACAGAAACTGATCTACCTTTTTTTCTTGGACTAATGGAAAACCTTGCTAACAACGGAGTTCAGTGTCCAACACCCATACACGGGAACAATGGCGAAGTTCTCAGATCTCTATGTGAAAAACCAGCTGCCATAACAAGCTTTCTAAATGGAATATCGCTAAATAATCCAAAGGTAATGCACTGTAATGCAGTTGGGTCAGCTTTAGCTAAACTACATATAGCAGGCAGTAAGTATAAAAAAGAGAGAAAAAATTCATTGTCTCTTGATAAATGTATAAATCTTTTCAATAAATGCTTGCCTCGCGCTGATGAAATAACCCCTGGATTATCTGACCTAATACACATTGAGCTTGAATACCTTTGTAATAACTGGCCAAAAAATCTGCCTACTGGAATAATTCACGCCGATCTTTTCCCGGATAATGTATTCTTTGAGAATGATAGACTTACGGGCATTATAGATTTCTATTTCGCTTGTAATGATTTCCTAGCCTATGATCTAGGGATATGCATCAATGCTTGGTGCTTTGAAAATGATTGTAGATTCAATCCGGACAAAGCACGCATGCTTACCCAAGGGTACATATCCGAAAGACCCTTAAAAAAAATTGAAATCTCTGCGCTACCAATTTTAACTCGGGCTGCTTCATTCCGATTTTTGACGACACGCCTATTTGACTGGCTAAATAGTGTTGAAGGAGCTCTAGTTAAACCAAAGGACCCAAATGAATATGTAGCAAGGCTTAAACTTCTTCAAGATATTGAAGACCCATCATTTTTTGGAATCGAATGAGAAATAAAACACAGAATTCAATTCGCCCCATTGTTATAATTTATACAGATGGAGCCTGTAGAGGAAACCCAGGACCTGGAGGTTGGGGAGCTATACTTGAATATAATGGCCGCATAAAAAATTTATCTGGAGGAGAGAACAACACAACTAATAACCGCATGGAGTTAATGGCTGCAATCAAAGGCCTAGAAGCCCTTACTCAGCCGAGTCTTGTCGAACTATATACGGATAGCCGTTATGTCCGCGATGGAATTACCTCTTGGATAAAAAAGTGGAAGGAAAATAACTGGAAAACTTCAGCGCGAAAACCTGTTAAAAACATAGATTTATGGAAAGCGTTAGAAGCAGCCCTGGAGAATCACGAAGTAAGCTGGAATTGGGTTAAAGGGCATGCAGGAAATCAAGGGAATGAGGAAGTTGATGAATTAGCCCGCCATGCCATAGATAATTTAGAGAACTAGACTATATAAGGATCATTCCTAATGAGAAAATTTTTCTAGATACTATCTTAAATTACTAATAATGGATGAGGCCAGATTATTGGCCCCATCCCTAAATTCTTGGTGAGTATATAACTACATACTCTCTAATAAATGTTCAGCACTAGAAATATTAAGTTCACCCGGGTTCTCTTCAACATTCAACTGAGTAATCTTACAATCTTCAATTAGCATTGAAAATCTAGTTGTCCTTTCTCCAAGACCAAAACCCGTTCCATCAAGGGTAAGTCCAGTAGCACGAGCAAAATCACCATTCCCATCTGAAAGAAGGTCTATAGTATCATTGACACCTTGAGATTCTCCCCACGCCTGCATGACGAATGGATCGTTTACTGAAACACAAGCTATTGCATCGATACCCTTACCACGTAAAGCCTCAGCATTGCTTAAATAACTTGGTAAATGCTGCGCTGAACAAGTAGGTGTAAATGCACCCGGGACCGCAAAAAGGACCACTCTACGCCCCCTACAGTAATCCTCAGCTGGAACGTCCTGGATCCCATCCGAACCAAGCTTTTTAAAGATCGTTGATGGGACACTGTCTCCCACACTAATTGTCATTACAAACCTCCATGAATAGAATTATATATTAAGTGATTTTTCTAAAAAAATAATATAACTCAACATTTATACATTTAGTTACTAGAAATTTAACTATAAGATCAAATATAACAAATAGTATTGAAAATAGGCGATTTATCGGTATTTTTTAGACTCCTGTGGACGAATAAAAAGAAATTCTAAGGAAATTAGATAAATCTATAATAGTTATGAATTCAGAAGACAACTCACTTGAAGGCCAGCTTTTAATAGCGATGCCACAAATGCCAGACCCACGTTTTTCAAAGTCTGTTATATATATATGTTCCCACACACAAGATGGAGCTATGGGTATAGTTATTAATAAGCCAGCTGATAGTATTGATTTTGATCAACTTCTCCAACAGATTGAGATTACTAACTCAAACAAAAACAATAATATTGGTGTTTATTTTGGTGGTCCTTTAGAAACCTCTAGGGGCTTTGTCCTTCATTCCACTGATTACATGAACGAGTCCACATTACTTGTTGGAAATGGTTTTGCTTTAACAGAGACAATAGAAGTAATTAATTCAATCGCTAATGGAGAAGGTCCATCTAAAAGCATACTTGCACTTGGTTACGCTGGCTGGGAAAAAGGACAGCTTGATGAGGAAATTAAAAATAATGGTTGGTTAATAGCACCTGCAGATACAGAATTGGTGTTTAATACTAACAACAGTGATAAATGGGAATTCTCAGCTAAGCGTATTGGAATAAATATTGAACAAATATCATCTGATCTTGGTCATGCATAGTTAAAGCTATCTAAATACCCCAACCTAATGAAACAAAAATATTACCTTATCCACTCTGGCTTTTGCCAATCTCTTTCTAAAAGATTATAAATAAAGTGATCTTCCCACTGACTATTTATTCTTAGTAAGTCTGCTACTCTACCCTCTTTTCTAAATCCTATTTTTTCTAATAGTTTTTGACTAGCTATGTTATTTGGCAAACAGAAAGCTTCTAATCTATGCAAAGCTAAGACCTCGAAAGCATATGAAACCAGACAACTTAATGCTTCAAACATATACCCATTTCGGGCATAGGGCTTGCCAATCCAATACCCCAGACTGCCTGACATAGATGAACCAAGCTGAATATTTCCTAATGTTACTCCTCCTAATAACTGCTTATCTGAATTCCGAAATAAAAAAAATGGATAAATTTTTGTATTCTCTATACCTCTTAACTCTACGTTCAATCTCCTACGAAATCTTCTCCTAGAAAGTGCATCCTGATCCCAAGTAGGTTCCCATGGCACTAGAAATTCCCTAGAAATTTTTCTTAACTCCGACCATTCACGCCAGTCACCAGGCCTTGGATGACGGAGAAATAAGTTAGGACCATGAAAATAGTGCCTAGATCCCTCTATATTTTTATTTCTTAGAAATTCCATCTTCCTTGTTTTCTTTCTTTAATCAGAAATAAGCTAAGATATATTAAGAAATAAACTAATATTGATTCTATAAAATGCTATTTAAAAGTTCCTTCGCAACGGATCTAGCACTTCTTCATTAGTTGCAGGTCCAAGGACCGCTACAGATGGAGGGTTTTTTTTCATTACATCTTTTGCGATATCTTGAATGTCCTTAACACTTGTAGCGTTAAGATTACTTAACAACTCTTGAACAGGTATCGGTCTACCAAAAATTAGAAGGTGCCTAGCCAGCCTCTCACAACGTGAAAAGGTAGATTCCAGAGACATTAATATACCTGCTTTTAACTGTGCCCTGGCTCTATCTAACTCTTTCTGTTCAATATCTATGTGGCATCCATTTAATTGATCTGATAATATAGGTATTAGCTCTGATAGATTATTTTTTCCAGTACCAACATATATTCCAAATGTTCCACCATCTACATATGCAGACGTAAATGTAAAAACTGAATATGCAAGGCCTCGCTTTTCACGCACTTCTTGGAAAAGCCTCGAAGACATACCTCCACCGAGTAAAGTCGATAAAGCTTGTAAGGAATAAAATCCCTTATCATTGAAAGCCAGTCCATCAAACCCAAAGATAAAATGGACTTGCTCGAGATCACGTTGAATGATTTTTTCTCCCCCTTTGTATTTCGCTCTATCTCTATTCTTATCGGCTCCTTTTTTTAAATCTCCAAATTTATTGTGCGCTAGATCAACCAACCTCTCGTGTTCAACGCAACCTGCAGCAGAAATAACCATTCGATGAGGCGAATACTTTTCGTCCATATAACTCATTAAGTCTCTACGAGTGTATGATTCGACTTGATCAGATTGCCCGAGAATACATCGCCCTAGAGCTTGGTCGGGGTATGCTACCTCCTGAAAGAAGTCAAAAACCTGATCATCAGGAGTATCCTGAGCTTGAGCAATCTCTTGCAGAATAACAGATCTTTCTCTTTCTAGTTCTGCCTCTTCAAAAGTACTATTAATTAAAATATCTGAGAGCATATCAAGGGCCAAAGAAAGATCTCCACTCATAACCTTTGCATAGTAAGCAGTATGTTCTCTTGAAGTATAAGCATTTAAATGACCACCCACTGCTTCAATTTCCTCTGCAATGGCACGAGCACTTCTTTTCTTAGTACCTTTAAAGGCCATATGTTCTAAAAGATGAGAAACACCATTGTTATTTTTGTTTTCATCTCTTGACCCCACATCAACCCAAATACCAACAGAGGTAGTTTCAATACCTTCCATTTTCTCACTAACAACTCTAAGGCCATTCTTTAGCGTGGTAATTCTAGCTTTAGTCATAAAAAATCACTTTAAAAAATTTTATTCATTTTGTATTACTATTTTTTCTTAAGTAGGCTTTCAAATCTTTTGTAGAGGCGGTTAGCCTTATAATATTTTCTTTTCGCTCCATCAAATCCGATATTCTTTCCGGAAGATCTGGCCATATACCAGTGGCTTTCTTTACTGCCTCAGGAAACTTAGCCGGATGAGCTGTTGCAAGACATACTACAGGTCTTTTTTTATCTTCATATCTACACAAATGATTTGCCGCAGCTACACCAGTAGCAGTATGTGGGTCAATTAATATACCAGATTCACTGTAAACCTTTTTTATTGTTTCTAATGTAACTTCATCGGAAATACTTTTACCGATGAACATATCCGCACACTTTGATCGTTTTGATTCATCCACAGAAAATTCATTTATTTCCCCAAGCCTATGCATCATATTTTTTACCTGTGATGCTTCCAGATCAAGCATGTAATACAAAAGTCGCTCAAAATTACTTGCGACCTGGATATCCATACTTGGACTAATACTAGGTATAACAGAATCCTTCTTATATATTCCTGAATTAAAAAATCGTGCTAAAATGTCATTTTCATTTGTAGCAACTATCAGATTATCGATTGGTAACCCACAATTAGCCGCAACCCAGCCGGCAAATACATTACCAAAGTTTCCCGTAGGCACCGAGAAAGATACTCCTTTTTTTTCTAGTGGAAACTTTAATGCGGCGTACCAATAGTAGACTGTCTGTGCTAAAATTCTCCCCCAATTTATAGAGTTAATTGCACCTAACTGCATTTCATCACGGAACTTTAAATCATTAAAAAGTTCCTTAACTAAATGCTGACAATCATCAAAACTTCCTTCTATTGCAATACTATGTACATTTTTCTCGGTGACACTTGTCATTTGTTTGCGTTGTACATCGGATATACGACCATCAGGATACAAAATAAAAATTGATACATTTTTATGACCTCTAAATGCCTCAATAGCTGCGGAACCGGTATCGCCAGATGTAGCGCCTAAAATTGTGATATGAGTATTATGCTTTTGTAGAATATTTGAAAACAAGCGACCTACAAGCTGAAGGGCAAAATCTTTAAATGCTAGAGTTGGACCATGAAATAGCTCCATTATCCAAATATCTTGTGCAATTTCTATGAGTGGAGCTGTTTTTTCATCAGCAAAATTTGAATATGATTTTATTGTGAGATCCTGTAAACATTTTTTACTTATACTTGGACGAACATATGGATACATTAATTCTGAAGCTAACTCAGCATATTTCATATTTTTCAATAAAGATACTTTATCCTTTGGGCCTACTAATTTATTAGGCAAATAAAGTCCACCATCTCTAGCAAGGCCTTCCATAAGCACTTGCTCAAAGGAAAATACATCCCGCTTTTCGTCTCTGCTACTTACGTAATCCATAAAACTCTCTTTTTATTCACGCAACTCTAATTTATCCAATACGTAACTTAGCAAAGTTGTTAATTGACTAGGTTAAATATCGGGATTCTAAATGGCGCCTGAATGCAT
>CETH01013579.1_pt1 | contig 158352 bp, 144 predicted proteins | sample 361461 | NCBI WGS metagenome assembly CETH01 (sample SAMEA2622695, study PRJEB7988) | marine metagenome | isolation source: saline water (ENVO:00002010), including | reverse complement strand
CACTTATTAATTCATCACTTGCTTCAATATATTGTTGATTAGTAGGTGCCCCACTATGATACATGTACCTACTTTTGTCAGTAATTGCAGTATGTTCCATAAATGAAACTCCTTTACCTTTAATAGTATCTGCAATAATGACCGTTGGTAGCCGATTTGATATATTAGAAGATTGATTTAAAGAATCTGAAATAGAAATAAAATCATTTCCATCACACCGGATGACATTCCAGCCAAAAGCTTTAAATTTAGATTCTATGTCTCCAAGATCACTAGTTTTTGATACCTGATAATCTGACTGCACTTTATTATGATCAACAAAAACTGTAATCTCTGACATTTCATTATTAGAAGCGGACTGAAGAGATTCCCAAATCTGTCCTTCTTGTAATTCCCCATCGCCTGTTAAAACAAATATATTTTGTTTTTTATCTTTAAGTCTATTGGCAATAACCATACCTTTGGCTTTTGAAATACCCATTCCTAAAGAACCACTATTTATATGCATAAAAGGTATTTTTATATCAGGGTGCCCTGGTAATCCGTCAATTTTTCTAAGCTTGTGAATTAAATCAAATTCTAACAACCCTAATGAAATCAATACTGAATATAATGCAGGAACATCGTGACCTTTTGAAGAAAAATAGATACTAGATTCTGCTTTTTGTAATTCGTTTAAATATAACCAAGATACAATATCAATACTACTGAAACTAGTTCCTATATGCCCTGAACCGGCATTCTTTATCATATATAAAGTGTTAATACGGGCAATATTGGAAAATAACTTAGCAACAATTATCGGATCATTAGAAGAATTTAATATCCTTTTAACTTCTAATGTATTTACAAATTTTAATTTATTATTTTCCATTTAAGTTGTCCAATTATCAATTTTCCTTATACGGTTTTATATCTACATGAGGTAATACAGCTTGTCCTTCTTCTAACATGGCATTTACAATTTTCCAGTCATATTCTCCATTAATATCCAAACCTTCATCATCCACAGTAAAAAATGGAATAATTGTGTCTCCAGCTATAGTTCTCGTGCCAGCAACAACTTTAGTCCATGCAATTTCCAAACTTGCATTCTGGACATAAATCTCAGGTAAAGTTTGATATTGACTACTATGCCAAGGCTGTTCTTTTGGACCAAATGGCATTAAAGGGTGCATTCTCTGTCCACTAACAACCCACATTTTACCTGGATGTTCATGACATTTTTCAACAGCTCTCAATGAATCAATCTCATCATGAGACAAAAACTCATTCCAAGCTCTATTAATAGTCTCAGGTTTACGAAATGGGCTAGTAGGCCTCAATATACTAAAACAATCAAATTCAGACCCAATCTTCTTTAATTCATGAATAGCGTGCTCAACAAATTCAATATCTGGAGAGTGAGCCCCAGATATTGATTCAGGCCTTAAGAAAGGTACTTCAGCTCCATAATATTTTGATATTTCTGAATACTCAATAGAATCAGTACTAACTATGACTTTAGAAAATATTCCACTGTCTAAAGCTGCAGAAATTGTGTAAGCAATTAATGGATGTCCCGATAAATACCTAATATTTTTATCCGGAACTCTGAGAGAACCACTTCTAGCAGGTATTAGGGCTACTATGCTAGGCTTATTGGTATTAATTACCATGCAGAAAAACCCCCGTCGATAACAAGGTTTGAACCTGTCATATATAAAGAGGCGTCAGACATCAGAAAAATAACGGCACCATTATATTCATATTCATTAGCCATCCTTGCTAAAGGAATCTTCGCCGTATAATTTTTAACAAATCTATCATCTTGAGCATTAAAAACACCTCCTAGGGTTAAAGTGTTAACCCTAACTGCATTTTTTGCCCAATAAGTTGAAAGATAGCGAGTCATATTTAACAACGCGGATTTAGAAACTGAATATGCAACAGGTTTATAAAAAGGGTTTCCGTCATCTAACCTATATTCATAAATCCTTTGATCAGGAGACAAAATACCGTATGTTGAACATATATTTACAATAGATCCTTTTCCATTTTTGGCCATTTGATTCCCAAAAATTTGTGAACATAAAAATACACCTTTAACGTTTACATCCATTATTTTTTCAAATGACGCGACAGGATATTCTTCAAATGGACCATTTTCACTAGTATCAGCATTAGGAGGAGAGTCTAAAGCCGCATTGTTTATTAAGCCATAAGGTGGCCCCCAATTATCAAGAATTTGATTCAATGAATTCCCTAATGATTCTTTATCTGTTACATCAGCAGATATGAACATAAAATTATCATCATTAATTTCGTTCAGTTTACTAGTTTCAATATCGAATTCAGTATCATAATCAAGTATTACAACCTTAGCTCCTTTATTATGTAAAGAAACGGCATACTGAGTACCTAATTGGCCTAATCCTCCTGTAATAACAACAATACGACCATTAAGATCAAAAATATCTGTGGATTCATCTTTAATCATACATATCAACCTTTATTATTAATATTTTCAAACAAATCACAAATCTCTCTTACTGCGCCATTCCCACCATTATTACAAGTTTTATATAAAGCATGACCCGCAACATCAGGATGAGCATCATTAACTGTTATCGGCAATGCTACAAAGTTCATGCAACTTAAATCGTTGACATCATTCCCAACGAAAGCAACCTGATCTTTAGTTATACTTAGATTGTGCATCATCTTTAACAACTCAGATTTTTTATCTTGGACATTGTTAATAGCCTCAACTCCAAGTTTTTCAGCACGTTTCATAACTAATGGATTGATTTCTGAAGATATTATTTTTACATGAATACCCATATCTTTTAATTTATTAAGACCAATCCCATCTCCTCTGTAGCATGTTACTGCCTCATTGCCATTTTCAAATACAAAAACTTTGTTATCAGTAAATACTCCATCAAAATCAAATGCTATCAATTTTATCTTTTTTATAAGATTTTGAATTTCTATATCAATGCAATTAAATGGTTTCATTTTTATATTAAATAATCGAATGAAATATTTTCATCTTTAATAACATTTCGTGTAATCTTTTTACCAACAATTTTGTCAATTTCGTAAGGCGGTAATCCATCATTTGGAATTTTAACTGCTAAATCATCTTCCTCAATGATATGTCCGATAGGCATATCATTTGCCGCAACAAGCTTTTTACCTAACTTATACATTGTCTTTTTTTCACTATCAAAAGGTCTCTTAATCCCATCACCAAAAGCAATACTAGCTCTTCCTAGGTCTCTAACTAATTTTTGCAATCCTGATTCTTCTAAAGAAAATGGTTGGTCTGTACCTTTCCAAGATCTATTAATAGTGAAATGTTTTTCAATCACTCGTGCACCTAAAACATATCCTACCAATGCCATTGCAATACCATTCTGATGATCAGATAATCCAATAACAATATCCTTAAACCTATCTTTATAGGTTTGTATCACTTTTAAATTCATTTCATCCGGTTCAACAGGGTAACTAGAAGTACATTGCAATATACATAGTTCTTGGTTAATAGGCATTATTGTATTGTAAGCTCTTTCTACATCTTCCATAGTTGCAGCACCTGTGCTAACAAACATTGGTTTACCAAAACTAGCAATATGTTTCAACAGTGGAGTATTAGTAATATCTGCAGATGCCGTCTTATAAGCAGGCATATCTAAATCTCTTAAAAAATCTGCGCTTGGAATATCAAATGGAGTAGCAAACATAGTTAAGCCTATTTCTTTAGCATATCTTTGTAATTCCCTATATTCGTCTTTTCCAAATTCTACTGCTTCTCTATGCTCACCATATGTATCCCCAAAACTATTATTATTAACGTATGACATGTCATACATATCCTTGGTAAACAACGATGAATTGTCTCTTTTTTGCAACTTAACCGCACTGACTCCAGACCGTTTGGCTGATAAAAACATTTGTTTAGCATTTTCAAGTGATCCCATATGGTTAGCGCCTATCTCTGCTATAACATAACAAGGATCATTATCGGATATTCTATGGCCTTCTACAAAAATTTCTTTTGCCATTATCTACATAAACTCCTTATAAAATTCATTAGATTTATTAAATATAAACAATGTCACAATAATCGCTGATATTAGTATTTGTATCAGCAAAATATCTGGTTGCATTTCTTGTATCAATGATCAATTTCGAATTAGTAATAATTTCAAGTAAATCATACTCCGAATGATCTGTAAGAATTATTACTGCATCTTGATCTAGTAATAATTTAGTAGTTATTGCCTCAGATTCATAAATATTATCTTCTAAGTTTAAAGTGGGGACATAGGGATCACTATATTTTAATGACTTACATTTATCTACTAATAACTGCATAACATCTAATGCAGGGGATTCTCTAATATCTGAAACATTTGGTTTATATGTAACTCCTAGTATCAGAATATTAGACGCTTGAATAGTTTTTGATAAATCATTTAATGATTTTTCAATTTTATTTACAACAAAATCTGGCATACTAGAATTTATATCTTCCGCAAGTCGAATAAACCTTGCATCATAATTCAGGTTTTTCATTTTCCATGATAAATATCTAGGGTCCACAGGTATGCAATGTCCTCCAATACCAGGTCCAGGATAGAATGGCATAAACCCAAAAGGCTTAGTTTTAGCGGCGGCTATTACTTCCCAAACATCTATATTTAACAATTCACTCATTATGGCTACTTCATTAACCAAAGCAATATTAGTTGCCCTAAAAGTATTTTCTAATAGCTTTACCATTTCTGCAGTAGTTGTATCAGAAACAGTTATAACATGCTCTACAAAACGTGCATACAATGAATGGGCAATATCACAACATTGTGGTGTTATTCCCCCTACCACTTTAGGGGTATTAGTAATTGTCCAATCTGTTCTTCCTGGATCAACCCTCTCTGGGGAAAAAGCTATAAATATTTGATCGCCTACTTCTAATGCCAACGCATCATTATTTTGAAATTTAGGAAGAAGTAATTCTTTAGTGGCTCCTGGATATATAGTACTTTCTAAAATAATCAACATGCCTTCATGCACATGATTAGCAACATCTCTTAAAGCTGATTCTATAAAACTAACGTCAGGGTTACCATTTTTACTAAGAGGAGTTGGTACACAAATGATCACAATATCAGTATCTGATAAAATATCAACTTCAGACGTATATTTGATTGTTCCTTTGAGATGTCCTGATATTGATTTATAAACTATCTCATCTGAAATATCATCAATATATGATTCACCTTGATTTAATTTCAAAATTTTATCTGTATCAACATCAAATCCAAAAACATTCATTCCAGCCTTGCAACATTCAAGTGCCAAAGGAAGACCTACGTACCCTAACCCTATAACTGTAACAATTGCAGTATCAGTGTTTATTTTTTCTTTTAATGTATCTATGTGTGACAAATGTGTATTAACTCCGTTTTTTAAGCTAAAGCTCCGCCATTTCGAATTAAATCGAATAAAACTTATCTGTGAGAACTACACCATGGAGCAAAGGCTACAACAACAGTGTTATTCATTTGTAATAATTGATTTTTTCTAATTAGATATTATTTTTAATAAGCCTTCCGTTGCCACGGCTTCTACGATTACCATTTTTGTAACCAAAATTAGTTTCGTGACTTAAATTAGACAGCCTTGAAGCATGGACAGAAGCTTTAACCATTCTTCCCATAAATTGCATTACTACATGAACAAATGAATTCGGAGATTTTACATCTTCTAAAACCTCCCCAAACGTATCAAAAGTTGAATTTTGAATACGCACCAGGTCTCCAGCAATGTATCTATTCCACAAACCACCACTTTGATTTAAATCAAATATTGTCCTTTTTATTTTATTAATTGAAAAATCGTTCAAAAATGGAATTTCATCATCAAACACTACCCACCCTAATGTTCCGTAAATTTTGGATATATCAGACCATTTAGAGTCATTTTTTGATATGTATACAAATGAATAACCAGGAAACAAAGATTTCTTCCTAGGATTATCATCATTATTTGGAACATTAACTAATGGCACAAAGGCTTTGTAACCTAATTTTAATAATAATTCAGAAATTTTTTCATCCCAGCCTGTTCTTATTTTTAATACATACCATTGAGGAGAGTATTCTGAATAATTCATGATTTAATATCAATTCCTTCTTCAGGATTAACCTGATAAGAAGTTTTAGATGAAGCTAAGTTAGAATGATATTCAGCAGCCCTAACAACAAACAATGAATTCATATCATTAAGACGAGCCGAGATAACTATATCGAAATCTGAAGGGTTTAAATCAGATTCTTTTTTTATAACCAAGTTGAATATTTTATTCCCAGCAAATTTATCATCAAAGAATTCTATTTTTGTAACCCCTAGGTCTCCTAATGCTAAATAAACGATTTCCGACAGCTCTGATTTGCCCACAATTCCAACTCTAGAGCCGGTGCCTATTTCAGCAAAGTCTAATTCTGACCTTAATAGCAATTTTATTCTGCGATAATGATCAATGGTTCTATCAACATATTGTCTCGTCAACTGAAGTTTCCTAGTAAATCCTTCTGGGGTTAAGGTATATATCCACCTACGCCAACCAACTTTAGTTGCTCGCACATACCCTTTTTTAATGAGATTTTTGGTTAATAGATTAGCTACACCTAATGCAATTCCTAAGCGATCCGCCATATTTCGTTGAGTAATTTGAGGAGTTTCTTCCAACTCTTCAAGGAGTCTCAATTCCTTAAAATCAGTACCTTCAGAAGGACTTTTATTCTGAGAATTTTCCATTTTTTTTACTCTATAAATTTCATATAATTTACTTTTAAAAAATAACGTTGCTCAAAGCTAATGTAATTTATTATTGTGCGTGAGCAATATGTAAGTTCGATTTACGAACACATATATTGTTCACGAATTGAACAATTAAGTCAAGTATTTAATGTATTATTCCATTTATTAATTTTTGATGTATTCTATTCGTGTAAAATCAAATAACTGTAATATCCAGTAGGGAAAAATACATAAATGACAATGAAAACTAGAAATTTAGATGACTCTCAAGCTGCTATAGGGGCATTTATTTTTTGTATAAGGTGCGTCCTGTTAATTGTACTTTTTATGCCTTTAATCGTATCTACTTCGGCTTTTTTTCCATTTGTAGTAGGTAAAGCAGTTTTTTATAGAATATTTATTGAAATCGCATTCCTTATGTGGATACCTTTGGTGATACTATCTCCTAAGTTTAAAGATTTTAAATCTCCCATAGTAATAGTTGTATTTATATACATGCTAATAGCTACCATAGCCTCATTTACAGGAGTTAGCTCAAATGTGAGTATTTGGTCAACTTATGAAAGAATGCAAGGCTTATTCGATTTATTGCATTGGTTTGCATATTTCATAATGGCCAGATCACTTTTCACAAATTCTTCACAGTGGAAAATTTTTCTATCTGTAAACTTATTAGTCTCAGCTATAGTGTGCTTTATAGGGTTATCACAATATTTAGGATTCCATAGCTTAATAAGTAATTTTGCAGAAGACAATCCTAGTGAAAGAATACAATCAAGTTTAGGAAATGCAGCTTATGTAGGAGCTTATTGTGTTGCAAATATATTCATAGCAACAGCATTAATTAGCAAATCTGTATCTGATTTTTTTTCAAACACAAGTATCAACCCTAAAAATCAAGCACCTAAAAGAAATAAATCAAAATTAAACACAACTTTCAAATTCAAAAATACAAAAATAGAATTTATATTTATTTCATTCTGGACCGTATGCCTGACAGCTAATATGGTTACATTGTTATTAAGTGGAACAAGAGGTGCTTGGTTGGGTTTTGGAATCGCATTTTTGTTTGCAACGGTCTTATATGCCTTAGTAGGAAAAATAAAATATCTAAAAAAAATTTCCATAGCTTTTATAGTATTTTTCGTTTTATTTTTAATAACATTCATATCATTTAGAGATACTGATTTTGGTAGAGATATCGGAAATAGCAATGTAATTGCAGGAAGATTTATAGATTTTAGCTTTAATGATTCTTCAGTTATGAGTCGATGGCATACATGGCGAGCAGGAATAAAAGCATCTATGGATAAGCCTATATTAGGATGGGGTACAGATAATTTTGTAATAGCATGGGGTAGGTATTTCGATGCCTCAGATACGGTTAAAGAGAAATTTGACCAAGCACATAATAAACTTATTGAAGAATTGACGACAAAAGGAATAATAGGATTAATAGCATATTCTGCGATATGGATAGTATTAATTTACTCTATTGTAAAAAACTATAACCGCTCAAAATCAATTGGCAACCAAAGTTATTTATTATTAATATCTGCTGCCTTAGTTGGATATTTTATCCAAAACTTATTTTTATTTGATACTTCAGTTACATATTCTCAATTTATTGTCTTAATTGCTTTAATTTCAAGTATGGACCAAAATTTTTGGAGTAATTCAAAGGAAAATTATAGTGAGTATATAGGTTCTACAAATATTAAACTCAGTTTTAAAACTATTCACTTGCAATTATCTCGTAAATTAACAGTTTATACTGCATCAATTATATTGATTCCTATAATCATATATTCAATATACTCATTCTCTATAAAGACTTATACTGCGGCACAACACACTGTTTACCTAACTGCTGATAACTACCCATCTTGGGAGCAAAAAGTTTCTGTTTACAACTCAGCTATAAGCGATGCCCCAGGTTTAGCTAATTACCCAAGAATATTAATGATTGAAGGAATTGCTAAGGATTGGTATGAATTTACGCCTGAAATAAAATTAGAGGCATATGATATTGTAGAAAAAGCAGCCATTGATGGATTGAATCAAGAACCAGAAGGTTGGCGATTAACTTATATGCTAGCTAGATTCTACCAAATTGCATCTACCGATAATCCAAGTTTGATGGATAAATCTGATTACTATGTAAATAGGATAGAAGAATTAGCTCCCGGCACTATTGAAGCTAAAATAGCACGAGAGGTTAATAACAGAGCTCACGAATTCCATCAATCTCAAACTATAGAGTGATAATGTTATCTATCCATTTTTTGCCATTTTGCTTTTAATGTGTATAAAACAGATATTATCAAAAGCTTAATATCTAAGAATATACTCATATTATCTATATATTCTCTATCATATTTAAATTTATCTTTTGGTGCAGTCGAGTATCTTCCATACACTTGAGCAGGACCCGTTAAACCAGGTTTAACTTTCAATCTCTCTATATATAAAGGGAAATCTAATAGTATCTCTTTCATTATCTCAGGCCTTTCAGGTCGTGGTCCAACTAAACTCAAATCACCTTTCCATAAATTTATAACTTGCGGTAGCTCATCTAAAGCTCTATCTCTCAAAAATTTACCTACTTTTGTAACCCTGTCGTCATTTTCTTTTGCCCATACTGCCCCAGTTTCATTCTCTGCATTAGGTACCATAGAACGAAATTTATATAATGAAAATTCTTTTCCATTTTTTCCTAATCTAGTTTGTATGTAAAAAATTGGACCTCTATCTTCGATCCAAATAGCAATAGGGATAATAATCCATAAAATTAACCACACAGGTAGTAAAACCAAATGAATAATTATCAATATGGAAAAATCAAATATACTTTTGTAAAAATATCTGGACATATTATTATTTAATAAATATCTATTTTTTTAGCCCAATCATAATTATCTTTATACCAATCAACAGTTCTAGAAATACCAACCTCAATTGAAACATTTGGTTCCCACGACAGTATATCTTTGGCAGTATTAATGTTTGCCCATGTACTAGGAACATCTGCCGGATCTCTACCCACTACTTTAATAGAGGCAGACTTACTAGTATATTTTTCAATTAATTCAATAATTTTCTTAATACGTACAGGATTATCTCCCCCTAAATTTATTATGTTATAGCCTTCTAGATCTCCAGCTTTGCACACACCTTCTGCTATATCATCTACGTAGGTAAAGTCTCTCTCTCCTCCATCTCCATACAATAAAATTTCAGAACCATCAGATATTCCTTTAATAAATCTAAAAATAGACATGTCTGGCCGGCCTGCTGGCCCGTATACAGTGAAAAATCGTAAAATTTGTGTATTTATACCATATAAATGATGGTATGCATGAGCTAAAGTTTCCGCTGATTTTTTAGATGCTGCATACGGTGATAAAACTTTACTTGATTCTGAATCTTCATCGTATGGCTGAATAAGGCTTGAACCATACACGCTAGAAGTAGACGCAATGACTATATTCTGAATATTATGATCTTTAACTGCTTCTAAAACATTTAATGTCCCTAGTACATTACTTTCAATATACACATGTGGGGTTTCTACTGATTGTCTAACGCCAGCTCGGCCAGCCAAGTGAAGAATTGAATCAGCATTCTTAAAAGAATCTGTCCAACTGCGGCTAGAGGTAGAAATATCATTCTCTATGAAACTAAAATTAGCATAATCTTGTAATTTTTCTAGTCGCCAATTTTTTATCGTAATATCGTAAGCATCATTTAAATTATCAATACCTACAACTTCGTGTCCAGATTCAAGCAATTTAGTAGAGACTACACTAGCTATAAACCCTGCAGCTCCAGTCACTGTATATTTATTCATCGTTAGAACTCCGCACTACCATATAAGAACCCCATCCAAATATATCCATTTTTAATGAGCCTAAAAAGGCAATCAATATTATCAATGAATCCACTGGAAATCTAAATCTAGGAGATCCCCAAAATGGTATTACCATAAAACATGCATACAATATTACTAAAAGAACAGGTAATGTAACACGTATTGGCAGATTAAAAATTCCAAAAATAAAGAAAAGAAACAGAGGTATCCAAATTAATCCCATTACAGAATCATTAATAGTCCATAATGAATCATAGGGATCCGGCCTAAAGTGCCAAAAGTTTTTAAACCTATTTATAACTGGTTCAGGCAGAGATGTAATATTATTTTTTATCGAATCTAAAGCTATTTCTCGTTTTAATAAGTCATATTCGTATGCGTTTACCTGATCTGAATTAACTAGTTCTGGTATTTTTAGAATATCTTTAGTATATTTCCCAGATTTAACATCAGAATTGTCCAACATTCCATTTGAAACTAATAGCAAGTGGCCACCTTGGGTGCTATGGGGAATAAACCTATCATACAAAATCAAATTATGCACAACCCATGGAGTCAAAACAATCGAAAAACTCAATAACCCAAAAAACAACAGTTTAGAGTTATTTTTAATATAACTAATTTGTCGTTTAAATAAGAAAAAATATGCTAACCAAAACATTAAAAAAGCTATAGGTAAAAACAAATACAAACTACGAGTTAGCGCTAAAAATCCAAAAAATAAAGCACATGCAAACACATTTACATAAGACTTATTTTCAATAATTTTATACATATATATCACAATAAGGATTATCAAGAATGCTGAAACAGTCTCTGTCAAAATCCACGTCGAATACCAAATGCTGGGAGGATAAAATACCCATAACAAAGAACAAAAAAATGAAATATTATATTTATTAATAAATAAATTTGCTAAAAGGAACACAAAAGAAGCACTCAAAGAAGATATCAGTACCATGAAGAACCTTGCATATGCAGGTTCTTCACCAAAAATCAGATATACGGGAGCTATAATTACGCCTAGAAAAGGAGGCCTTTCTGAACTTCCTAGAAAATCTCCTGATGATATTTCAACGGCTCTCGTGTGGTAAGCACCTTCATCACCATCTAATTCTCTAGTAAACCCATCAAATATTACTAAAAAAAGAATCCTGACAGTTAAAGCAAGAGCAAATACTAAAAAAAAGTAATACTCTGGTTTTTTATATACTGATTCAAATTTGTTTAACATACTTGAATGATAATGTATTTACATAAAAATCACACTGACTTTAAATTTTTTAAAAAGTAAATGTGCTTTGGTTTCCTACTCAATGGATCATATAAATCGCTGTACGGGCTTCTCAGGGCAAATTAGTCACGATTTCAGGTTGGATTCAATTTGAAGTTCAAATTCTTTATATGATTCTGCCGGGAGATCACAGCTAAAGTTTGAACACACATAACATATGGTATTTTGACTTTTGGGCTCACGCCCCTTTAACAATACAATCGTATCTAATTCACTTGATAATTCTTGATTTTGTTCCTGAACCCACCCTATCAAGGTCCTATCTGGAATATACTTACCCCCAATTAAATGAAGAAATGGTAGAGCTAAAGAGAGGGTAGGGGAGGTAATCAAAACTTCTAAACTTTTCAACAAATTTGAATACTCAACCGAAAGCTGATTAGAAAATGACAAAGGAGCCCCTCTCACATAATCTGTCATCTTTTCATTAATTAATATATGTATATTATTATATTTAGATATATTGAATATAAATCCTAATTTTCTCAAACACCTGTTTGCTTCAGATGTCCCGCTAGGTGTCGCGTTGTCAAATGGGTTTATCGGCCTATAAATTAGGTCAGATTCGTGCCTAGAAGTGTCGTAAAACCTTTTTTCTGGCTCGTGCCAGAATAAATCTATCATTTCATCTGCTATATATTTTGCTTTTTCAAGCCAAAATAAGTCTAAAGTTACCTCATGAAGAGATATACAAGCGTTCACGAAGTACGAATAATCTTCAAGATACCCAGGGCCAGAAATTATATTATTGTTAATTGATCTGACTAGGACATTATTTGTTTCATATAAATTTAGCCACGTTTTTGCGTTTTGTATAGCTATATTTTTATATTTTTCATCAGCTGTTATGAGATATGCTTCGCACAAAGATTGAACCATTAATGCGTTCCAAGACAATATTGATTTTGTATCTTTAAATGGCCTAATCCTTGGTGCCCTATTATCAAATATTTTATTTCTTAATATTTTAAGTTCGTCATTATCCTGATTTTGTGATGTCCAAAATCGATTCATAGTATCTATTGAGTTCATGTGGAGTATAGAGCGACTTTCAAAGTTAGGAGTTTCATTTATTGTAAATATTTCACTTATTAACTGAATCTCATCATTATTTAAAAATGTCTTTAATTCTTCGATTGTCCAGGTATAGAACAATCCTTCTTCTCCATTTGAATCAGCATCTTCTGCCGAATAAAATAGTCCCTTATCATCAGTCATATCTCTACAAACGTAGTCGATAACTTCTAATGCTACTGTTTTATATACTTCATTATTGGTCACTTGATATAAATTCAGCATCAATTTTGACATTAAAGCATTATCGTAAAGCATTTTTTCAAAATGAGGTATAAGCCATTCTCTATCTACAGTGTATCTGTGGAATCCGCCCCCTATATGGTCAAATATTCCACCTATCAACATTTTATCCACAGAATCCTTAATTATATCTAGTACAGATGAATCAGAAGTAACCGAATAATATTTTAATAAGAAATCTAGTGTCATCGAATTTGGAAATTTCATGGCTTCTCCAAACCCACCAAAATCTTTATCGTACCTTTCTTTTAAATCATGAATAATCTCTTGGGTATCATTTTCATTAAAATTATCAGACTGGCCTTCAAATGCTATAAACCGTTTCATATTTCCCAAAAGTGAATCAGCTGATTTTAATAAATCTGATTTGCGATTTAAATATGCATCTGATATCGCTTGTAAAATTTGCGGAAACCCTGGATGCCCATATCTTGGTTGGGGAGGGAAGTATGTACCTCCAAAAAATGGTTTTGCATCAGGTGTCAAAAAAACTGTCAGAGGCCAGCCACCCTGACCTGTCATTGTCTGTACAGCAGACATATAGATATCGTCAATATCAGGACGCTGTTCTCTGTCTACTTTTATATTTATAAATTTAGTATTCATTATCTTGGCTATATCTTCATCTTCAAAGGATTCATGCTGCATAACATGACACCAGTGACATGCGGAATAGCCTATACTCAGTAAAACCGGAAGATCTTTTTCTTTTGCAAGGCTGAACGCTTCCGCAGACCATGGAAACCAATCAACTGGATTATCTGAATGTTGCAACAAATAGGGACTTGATTCTAAATGGAGTCTATTAGGCATATATTATAAAAAACACCTTTGAAAAGATATTATAAATGGTACGCCTGGAGGGATTCGAACCCACGACCTATTGCTTAGAAGGCAACCGCTCTATCCAACTGAGCTACAGGCGCACATACATAAATTCTCTCTAATTAATTCCTTTTGGTCAATCCCATACCCAATAGTGATTAATGCGATTAATCACTATTGGGTATGGGATTGACTTTGAAAAGACCAGAAATGTCTCAGAAATGTCTGAAAACCCATTGACACTGCATTGCTGTATTATTAACATTTATTCACATGAAGAGAGTATGGAGTACATGATGGCTAGAAAAACAAAGAAAATGCTTGCTGTAGAGGAACGATTCCGACAACCGTTGGAGGATATGTTGCCTGAAATGGTTACCGAGCAAGGTTTAACCGGAACTGCTAATTACTTAGGTGTCAGCAAGGCAACCTTAGGATATTGGCTGCTTAAATTTCGGATAGATGTTCGCCGAGTAGCGCTAGCTCCTGGAGACACAATACAGGTGAATAGAATTAAGTAAACTTAAAAAAATCTCTCTAACTAAAAAAGATAGCCCTCAAGAGTTAATTCTTGAGGGCTATCTTTTTTCAGCATTCCTGGCATCCCTCAACCTTTCCTTATCTTTAATTGATCTTCTTTTGTCGTAATGTTTTTTACCACGCCCGATCCCTAACTCAACTTTTGCATAATGGCCAGAAATATACATCTTCAACGGAACAACCGTATGACCTTTTTGCAAAGCCACTTTAGTAAGATCTCTTAACTCTTTTTTATGTAATAAAAGTTTTCGCGGCCTCGTCGGTTCATGGTTATTTCTTGCTGCTTCAGAATAGGGTGCAATATGGCAATTATGCAACCAGAGCCCATCTTTATTGGGGTGAGCAAAGGCTCCAGCTAAATTCACTCTATTAGCCCTGATTGACTTGATTTCAGAAGACCATAAGACTAACCCTGCTTCAAATCGTTTTAAAATTTCATAGTCATAAGTCGCTCTTCTATTAACGGCTATAACTTTATTCGAAGAAGTCATACACTAAATTTCCTGTTATTGACTTAACTGTTCGTACAAAATTTCCTTTGCTTTATTTAATTGATTTGCCTCAGCTTCAGTGGGATCAGTAGAAGTCACAATATGATCTGGTTCCAAACCATTACCCTCTATTAGTCTCATACTGGGAGTATACCATCGGCCAATCGACATATATATACCGCCTCCATTACTAAGCTCTCTAAATACATTTACCGTACCTTTCCCAAAAGTTTTTTCTCCTATAGTTTCAGCTCGTCCCAAATCTTGAAAAGCCCCCATAAGAATTTCACTTCCGCTAGCACTGAATTGATCTACAAGAATTACCATAGGAATATCTATAGCTTTTTCTATATCTTTTACAGGACCACTAGAGTTCCAGACTCTTTCATCTCCTTGCCTAACCTCAATTAAAACAACTTCTTCATCTAAAAACATATCCGCAATATCGTACACCACGTTCAAATATCCCCCAGGATTGCTTCTTAAATCCATAATAAGTGCCCGGGAGCCTGAATCTATCTGTTTTTTTAAAATATCAAAGAACCTCTGAGCAGTATCTGCTTTAAATTCTGTAATTCTTATATGGGCTATCTCATCGCCCACCTCACTTCTAAGTAAGACGCTAGGAAGTGCAATAGCATCCCGTATTACATTAATATCTACTAAGGCTGAGCTTCCTATATGGCGAACAGTTAAAAGTACTGAAGTTCCCCTTGGACCTCTAATTTGAGATATAGCGTCTAGAAGAGATACACCGTCAAGCGAATTGCCGTCAACTGCAACAATTATGTCCCCAGCTTTTATACCGGCTCTTTCGGCAGGACCTCCTTCAATTGGACTCACAATTTGGATAGCTCCGTCTTCTCTAGTTCTAACATGAGCTCCGATACCTTCAAATTCACCTGTCAAATCCTCCATTTCTATATCCAAAACTTTTGGTTCAATATAATTAGTGTACGGATCATCAATTGCCTCTAGCATTCCTTTAATAGCAAATTCTTCAAACTCAGTGCTATTAAACAAATCTTTATCAACGTGTTCATCGTTTAAAAATGCCCAAGCTTCCCAAACAGAAATAAGCTCTGAAGGGGTACCTTTAGAACTGCCCAAAGATTCTTCTTTAGGAGTAGGGGTAACAAAATAAGGACCAGAGGTATCGGAACCTGAAATAGAAGTACCTAGATTAGATTCAGTGGAATTAAAAACCGCACAAGCTGAAGAAAAAAGAGTAAATAAGACTAATGTATACACACACAAACTGGATTTATTAATAAAGACCATAGCTATCCCATAACTTGAATTAAAAATATTTCATACATTAATCATACAATTTATTGACTACTTTAAGTAAAAATGCAAAAATTATGTTTATTTCAAGCTATTTCAAGTTTATTTCAAGGATTATTTCAGAAATGGTTGATTCGCGTAGAAGAAGGTTGGTTAGAAAGTACCCGGCGTACAGTCTCGTGGATTCTTTAACCATTCCAAATATAATCTTTTCTGAAAATGCAGGGTTGCCAATTGATAGGGACATGCTAGCGTCAAGCTTAGGTACAACTATTAACAGCAGCTCTTTTACGACTAAATTAGCATCGTCTGAAGAGTATGGTTTAACAAAAGGTCGTTATAAAGATAGTGAAATATCGATAACTGAATTAGGTTTATCCTGTGTTGCGTATCAAAATGAACAAGAGAAGCAAAAGGCCCTAAAAATAGCTTCCCTTACACCTGATATATTTGCAAAATTAAATGATCTTTTGTCCGGAAGAGAATTGCCTGAAGAAAAATACTTTGCAGCTCTACTAATAAGAAAATTTAAAATACACCCTGAACAAACAAGAGAGTTGATATATATTTATAAATCCAACATTGAATTAGCTGGAGTGGACTCGATTGAAGCAAACATTCCATTAAATAAAATAAAACTAAAAGAGGAACAAAATACCAATTTTGAACCCGATCAAAGTTTCTTGTATTCCATATCTTCAAAAGATAGCGTTAAAAATCTTTCTATGCTTATAATGTCCAGCGAAGCAATGGAAAAGGATTCCAGAGAGCTAAATAAAATTTTAACGAGCATTGGATTGCAAACAAATCTTTTTATACATAAAGATAAAAATTCTGAAGACATATTTAATTTAAATGACTCAAAAGGCCCATTTGTTATTGGTGCAGTTTTGAAAGGTACTAAAAATTCATATGACAGTTTTTTACTAGGTCTAGCCCAGGGTTTAAGTGGAAATAAAATAATCCCAATAATTGAAGATGGGAATTACATTGAAGAGATAATAAAATACACTAATTCAGACTCTGCAATATCGATCGACAACGACTTAAGTGGAGCCGCAATAAAGCTTCTAGAAATACTTAATAAATATAAATTAAGCCACATTCAATTAAAAAACTAGAATAATTAACTTTACATAATAATTATAGTGCGCAATCGTATATTAGCTTTCAACCTGCAGCTTTTCTTATTAGTTTTTCCCCTATTGTTCTTAATACCTCCTTTTTGCCAAACCCAGTAAGGCCTGAACAAAAAACAGGGGTATCGACAGATATTAAAAAATCAAAAAGAGAGTTGTCATCTGAAGCAATATAATCTTCCGGCAATTTATCACATTTATTTAAAAGAGTTACCATCGGCTTATCCAAAAGTCCTATTTCGCCTAAAATGTCTTTTACTGCCCTAACTTGTTGCTCTCTCATAAAATGAGATGAGTCTACAACATTTAATATCAAGTCAGCTTCTTTAGCTTCTTCTAGTGTTGCTCGAAATGCAGCAATAAGAGTTGTTGGTAATTTTTGTATAAATCCTACTGTATCTGTAATGAGTACAGTTCCCCCGCTAAGTAATCTTAATTTTCGAGTAACTGGATCGAGAGTAGAAAACATTCTGTCTTCAGACAGTACCGAAGAAGAAGTTAATTGATTCAACATCGTACTTTTACCGGCATTAGTGTATCCAACTAAAGCAACTACAGGAATATCAGAAGACTTCCTACGCACTCTATACCGTTCCCTGTGACGTTTTACTTTCTCTATTTCTTTTTTTAATTTTTGGATTCTACCTCTTGCCAACCTTCTATCAGTCTCTATTTGGGACTCTCCAGGTCCCCTTGTGCCTATCCCTCCTCCAAGTCTTTCCAAGTGAGTCCATTGGCCAGCTAATCTAGGGAATAAATATTCGTGCTGAGCTAATTCAACTTGCAGCCTACCCTCTTTAGTTTGTGCATTTGAGGCAAATATATCCAAGATTAAAGCTGTTCTATCTATTACTTTAATACCATCTAAAAATTTTTCTAACTCAAGTTGTTGATTAGGGTGCAACTCATCATCGCAAATAACTGTCTCAGCATTAGTTTCTATCAATCTTTTTTTTAGTTCTAAAAGCTTGCCTTTACCTAAATATGCGTTTTGGTGCTTTTTTACATTTTGAATCAATGTGCCTACAACTTCAGCTCCAGCACTTAATGCAAGTTCCTTTAATTCAGATATAGAATCATCAATATTCCAGATTTGATGATCATTATAATTTTGCACGCCAACTAAAAAAGTCTTTTCGGGATCTTTCTTAACATTTATTATTTTTCTTACGATTTAATAACTCCGATAAAGTAATAATATTTATTTTAATTCAGGTATTTTTAAACCTTGGAGCCTCTTTATCCCTTCATCCAAATCATCCTCCCCAATTGTTAAAGATAATCTAATATATCCTTCTCCACTAGGCCCATACCCATTACCAGCAGTTACAACAACATTAGTTTCTTCTAAAATTAACTCTGCAAATTCAGCTGATTTATATCCAGATGGGATTTTTGCCCAAACATAAAGACTTGCTTTCGGTGGCTCTACATCTAAACCAATCTTTTTGAGAGCTGTAACCACCTTATCTCTTCTTGATTGATATATATCATTCCTATTTCGAATTTCTTGATCTGTACTCTTAAGTGCTTCTATACCCATATACTGAACAGCGTTGGGTATCCCTGAATCTAGATTAGATTTAACAACCATAAGAGCATCAATCATATCTTTATTCCCTGCAGCTACCCCTACTCTCCACCCTGTCATGTTATAGCTTTTTGACAAAGAATGAAATTCAATACCAACATCCATAGCGCCAGGTATTTGCAAAAAACTTATTGGCTTATAACCATCATATGCAACTTCTGTATAGCAAGCATCATGCAAAACAACTATATCGTGCTGCTTGGCAAATACAATAACTTCTTTAAAGTAATCTTCATCAACTACTGCTCCTGTCGGATTGTTTGGATAATTCAACCACATAACTTTAGCTCTTTTTAAAATATCTCCAGGTATAGAACCTAAATCTGGGAGCCACCCATTTTCTTCCTTAAGTGGCATCCAATGGCATTCTCCTCCCGCAAACCAAGTACCTACTGAGTAAACCGGGTAGCCTGGATCCGGCACTAAAGCTACATCTCCCGGATTAATAAAACAAAATGCAGCATGACCAATACCTTCTTTTGCACCAATTAGCGGTATTATTTCTTTATCTGAATCTAAATCTACATTAAACCTTCTCTTATACCAGCCTGAGACTGCTGACCTGAATTCTGGCAAGCCATCCGTTTCAGGATATCTGTGATTAACCGAATCCAAAGAGGTTAACCTCAATTCTTCAATTATCGCAGAAGGAGTAGGTATATCCGGATCACCTATCCCGAACGAAATAACATTAATACCCTGGGCTTTTTTAGCAGCTATCTTTCGACTTATCTCAACAAATAGATACGGCGGCACCGTATCCAATCTTTTAGCAAATTCCATGTAAATCTCACTTTTATATATATGTATATGTAAATATATTTATGTAGTTTCTGTCCATTCTCCGTAAAAAGAAATTTCAACCGGTCCTTTCATCATAACCGATGTGCCTAAGCCCTCCCATTGAAGATTTAGTGTACCGCCCGGCATATCTAAGTCAACTTTGGTTTCGGTAAAACCGGCTAAGTGAGCCGCAACGGCAACTGCGCATGCCCCTGTTCCGCATGCCATAGTTAAGCCCGATCCTCTTTCCCAAACTCTTGCTTTAATGTGATTAGGGCTCAATATATTAGCTATTTCAAAATTCACGCTCTCTGGAAAAATAGGTAGTGCTTGTACCATAGGTCCAATTTTTCCAAGATTAAAATTATCCACCGGCTCATCTAGAAATAAAACTGCATGAGGGTTTCCCATAGACACAAAAGCAAGTTGCATAGATATTCCATCAACTTGAACTTCATATTGTAAAACTGGATTTGCCCCTGAAGGAACTTTCACCGGAATCAAATCTGGGTCAAAAATTGGCTTACCCATATCAACAATGGCTTCGCTCATTTTATTGTTTGAAAATATTGGCTCAACGGTTAAGATGCCAGAATTTGTTTCAACATTCTTAATAGTCAAATCTTCTGAAATCAATCCTTGGTCTATGGCGAAACTAACTAAGCATCTAATGCCATTGCCACACATATCACCTTCAGATCCATCCGCATTAAACATCTTCATTTTTAAATCAGCATCAGATGAAGGCATTGCGACTATTAATCCATCAGATCCAATCCCTGTATGCCTGTCACTAACTTTTTTAGAAATTTCAGGCCAGTCGTAATCATCGTACACATAACCATTTATATATACGTAATCATTTCCTGCACCGTGCATCTTAGTGAATTTCATTTCATTCGCCCTGATTCAAGTTTTTATATATACAATATTAGCAAAAATATCACTAAATTTGGTTATATAGACTAATAATTTCATTAACAATATATTCTTCTGACAATACCCCAATATCAAACCACTTTATTCTAGAGTCTTTCAATTTAAACCAATTATATTGTGATCTAATCAATTTATGAGTCCTAGAGCATATTGCAAGTTTACATTCTTCAACGGACATATTTGATGATGGTTCCAGCAGTACGCATATCTCCTGGTATCCTATTCCAGACATAGAAGATAGATCTTTGTGGTATCCATTGTTTTGCAAAGTTTGGACTTCTTCGACCCAACCTTCTTCAAACATTTTATTAACTCTTTCGTCGACCCTTGTATACAAGTCTTCTCTATTAGAGGTTAGTCCTATTAACAAACAATCATCTCGTAAAGAAGCATCTTTTACCCTAGGAGTATATCCTTTATATCCTAAATTAATTTTTTCTAAAGCCCGTATCACCCTTCTAGAATTATTAATGTCTATATTCGATAAAACTGATGGATCTTTGGCAAGCAATTCATCTAGGAGAGATTGCAGCCCTTCTTCTTCTAATCTTTTTTCTAAAGATTCTCTTATTGAAAAGTCCGCTGTCCCATTAATCAGTTCCCAGTTTTCTAACAAAGACCAGACATACTGGCCAGTACCTCCCACTAGAATTGGTACCCTACCCTTCAAATTTATACCTGATACTAAGGAGTCAGCCATTTTGGAAAAATCAAATACACTAAAATCCTCATCAGGTTTGATTATGCTAAATAAATGATGCTTGGTCAAAGAAATCTCTTGAGGTTTTGGCTTAGCTGTACCTATGTCCATGCCGATATAAATCTGGCGGCTATCCGCGTTAATAATCTCTCCATCTATTTTTTGAGACAGATGAACGGCTAAATTAGATTTACCAATTCCAGTTGGGCCAACAATCGAAATCATAGCTATTCAGTGTTATTTATCAAAGAAACAGCTTGGTCTATAATCGGAGAAATCTGAGTCACATCTAGGCTAGCCTGACCAATCAATAAACCGTCCAGAGAATCAAGCTCTAAAAATGATTTAGCATTAATTGAATTAACACTTCCACCATATAAAACAGGACAATCCGCGTTACCTGCCATAAGGCCTAATTTAGAAACAACAGATTTAATTAAAAAAGCTCTTCTGTTGATAATTTCAGGAGGAGGAGTAACCCCTGAGCCTATTGCCCACGCAGGTTCATAAGCAATAATAAATTTATTTACCGGCATATTTTTAAGCCCATCACACGCTGCTTTTATTTGATCTTCTAAAAAAGCATCGACTTGACCTGAATTATATGTTTCTAAATCCTCTCCTACACATAACACAGGCGTAATATAATTATTAATAATTAAATGTATTTTTTTATTTATATTAGCATTACTTTCATCATTATTAAGCCTTCGCTCCGAATGTCCAACCAATGTATATTCACAGACCCCGGCAAGCATTGCCGGAGAAATTTCACCTGTATAGGCCCCGAACGGTTCATGAAAAACATTTTGCGCACCAAACCTAATGTTAGCACTAGTAAAGCTTCCTGAAGTCGCATCAAACATAGGAAATAGGTACGGAAAAGGAGGGAAAATAGAAAAAATCAAACCAGGTGAAGTACTTTCAAGCAAATCGGCGTACTTCTCAAGTAAAGAGAAAGCCTGAGAAAAGGTATTATTCATTTTCCAATTCATAAATAAATATATATTCATATTAATATATTACAGCGGTTTTTTTTAATGTTCCATTATTTTACACGAATTGCCTCCAAGTTGTTTGCAGGAGAGTCAGACGTCTCATAACTTATGGTAAAATTAACGCGATAAGTAAGGTGTTTGTATATAATCTACAAAAACGTCGCTCTCCGTGGCCTCCACAGCGTTTTAGGTACGACTTTCGCCCGCAAAAGTCGTTGCAGGACCACCGATACTCCCCTGCCCCACCCAAATCGTATAAAAGCCCGTCTTTTACCAAAAAAACAGGCTTTTAGGAGTGTGTCAATTTAAAAAAATTATCATTTTGGGCTTTTTCTTAATGTCAAGTATATTTAAGGTAGTTTTTCTGTTTTTTTTAGGTTTTAAAAATTTTTAGTTTGTACCTAGCGGGAAATCTTTTTTCTGTTTTAACCACCTCTTCCGCCGCTATCAGTTTGACTATTTTAAATTCTGGAATTTCATTAAGCATTCCCGCTTATTACGGCCTATTTCCACGCTCTAAAATTCTTATTTTTAACAAATATTTATTACTTTTTAGGTATATTTTTTTGTTTTAGTTAGATTAAAATGATTAGTTTGAAATTTTGATTTACAGTTATTTTTTAACCCTGGGCGCCCAATTCACTAACAAAATACTGCAAGGTAAGGAGATTTGTAATTTTATTTTTTAAAATTTAGTACTACTTACGCAAATTTTAAAAAATAAAATTTTACTCTTATATACCATTTATTATACCTATTTTTTTGTTTAGTATAGGTAAATTTCTTTAATTTAGATAGTATTGATTTTTAAACTTCCATTAAATTGATTGATTCGAAAAAATCTGAGAAATCTTGGTATCAAATTAGCAATATACTGTATAAAATGGTGCACATTTTTACTTTTTTCGTCCAAAATAACTTTACTCACACTAATAGATTATTTTTATAGCTATTTTTGTGTTTCAGTTGGGTTAATTAAGGCCCGAATTTATTTAATTTCCCTGCGTGCGCAAGAACTGTAAACATCAGTTCTTTTGCTTTGATAGGGCCTATTTCAGAGTTTCTACAAGACAATTCTGTAAATACTCCTGTACTATTTGGTTGAGAATATTGCGATTTTATAATAAACGGAACCGGGTGCCAGCTATGGGAACCCATATACGATGGTGTGGAATGATCTCCACATACAACTAATACATTAGGATTTATATCTAAAATTTCCTCTATATATGAATCAAGATCTTCTAATGCTTTAACTTTCTGTTCAAAGTTAGAGTCCTCCCCTGCACTATCAGCAGGCTTATAGTGTAAAAAGAAAAAATCATATTCATTAAAATTAGATCTTAAAGCATTGATTTCCTCATTAAAATCATTCAAACCCTTTATAACATCCATTCCCATTAAATTAGCAATTCCCCTGTACATAGGATATGAAGCTATTGCAACAGCTTTCAATTTATATGAACTGTTGAAATCTGGCAAAGAAGGCAACGAGGAAAATCCCCTTAGCAATAGTCCATTTGCAGGCCCGTCATCATCTGTAAATAAAGTGTTTGCTTTAGAAACAAATTCATTTACAGCATTTGCAGTCTTATCAGCATTCTTTGATTTAGCCTGAGACATTAAGGGATTCACACCTGTAATTTGAGGGTCCGTATCTGTAATTAAATCTGATAGTCCATCACCTTTGAAAACTAAAACAAATCTATACCCCATAACATGATGAACATTCACATTAAAATTATCAATAACAATAGAATTAAGTTTATTTGTAAGGGATACTCCTTGCTCATTACTTATTCTACCTGCTCTCCTATCTAATATATTCATTTCTTCATCTAAGGTACAAAAGTTTCCCCTCGCAACTACATCCCCATGCTCAATCGGAGCATCTATACCAATACCTTCTAGTATACCTCTACCTAATAAGTATTTAACCGGATCATATCCAAACAAACCCATGTGACCAGGACCGCTACCAGGAGTTAATCCTGGCAATACTGGCGTAGATACCCCACAAGATGAAATAGATGCTAATTTGTCTAAATTAGGTATCTTAGCTGATTCTAATTCAGTTGCAGCATAATCAGGATGATACATGCCGCCTAAGCCATCTGCTACTAACATAACTATTTTAGAATTAGTTGACTTGCAAATATTAGAAATATACGGAAAATCAATCATAAATTAATCACCTTCACTGTTTTTTCTAAGCAATGGTTCTATACCTGGTAATAATTGCCCCTCTAAAAATTCTAACGAGGCTCCTCCACCTGTAGAAATATGTGTCATGAGAGATTCATATCCAAATTTACTGATCGCATCAACAGTCGAGCCTCCTCCTATTACGGAAATAAATTTGTCTTCAGATACTTTCTCAGCTATTGCCCGAGTACCTTTAGAGTAGTTATTCCATTCGTAAACACCCATAGGGCCATTCCAAAATATAGTTTTAGATTTTTCTATTTCTTTTATATATGAGTCTATGGTCTTGGGTCCTATATCCATAATCATTTCGTCTGTCTTAATATCATTAACAGAACATATTCGAATATTACCCGAATCTTCAAATCTATCTGAGACTACTACATCCAAAGGAATATACAAAGAATCAGATGCCAATTTATTGACTACACCAATAAATTGATCGTCAACAATAGAATTTCCAACCTGCAAACCTTTAGCTTTTAAAAATGTCGCCGCCATTCCTCCGCCTACGAATATTTTATCAACAACATTTAATAACCTTTTAACAATATTTATTTTGTCTGAAACTTTCCCCCCGCCCAAAATAATAGATACGGGATGAGAATGTGATTCAAAAATTTTACTTAACGAAATATATTCTTTTTCCAATAAAAGTCCTGATACAGGCGTAATCCAATTAGTTATACCGTAAACAGATGCATGAGCTCTATGTGAAACGCCAAAAGCATCATTAACAAACACGTCCGCTAGGTTCGCAAGTTTTTTTGAAAAATCTTTATCATTCAATTCTTCTTCAGGGTAAAAACGTAAATTCTCTAATAACATTACTTCTTTTGGTAAAAGCTCTGAAATACCTTTTTTTATCTCTGAAAAATCTAAGGATGATGAGAACTTAACATTAACTCCCAATAACGCCTGCAATTTAGGTAAAACAAGGTTTAAGGATAAATCTTTGCGAAATACTCCTTTAGGGCGACCAAGATGAGAACACAGTACCACAGATGCATTTTCTTCAATTAAATACCTTATAGTGGGCAAAGAAGCTATAATTCTATTAAGGCTTGATATTTCATTGGTATCAGGTTTGAAAGGAACATTGAAATCAACTCTTACAATTACAATTTTCTCCGATAGTTCAATATCTCTTACAGTTTTATCTATCATAACTGACCACTACTACCATTTGTTATAAAAGAAATGATTTGACTAGATAAATCTGCATTAGAATTATATTTATTTAAAATTTGTTCTACCTCAGCAATACATACATCAAACCTGTCTTCTGCTTCTTTTTTTGAACCAATATTTTCAACAATCTCTCTTACCACATTAATGTCTTCTGGCTCTAGAACACGTTTAAAATAGACGTCTCCAAGTTTCCTTTTTTCTGTAGGGGTTGCCTTTTGCATAGCTAATACAACAGGGTATAATTTTTTCTTATTTAAAAAGTCTACACCCTCGCCTTCTGGTATATTCCATAATTGATCTAAATCAGACTTTATTTGGATAGCCTCACCTAACAAACAACCTGAATACATTAATTCAGATTGAGCCGAACTATCCATATCATTTAACAATCCAGAAACAGCTAAAGCTCCTCCTAATAAAGCTCCTGATTTTTCAGATGCCATTTTAGTATATGCGGCAACAGAAACATCTAATTTCTCTTGCATATCTAAATCTCTAAATCTTCCTTCACATGATTTAAGAGTAGCTTGATCAAGTAATTTTATAGCTTGATACGATAATTCAGATGAGAATCCCTTTTCAGGCAACAACAATAGTTCCATTCTAGCTAAAGCATGCATCCCATCTCCAGCATTAATAGCTTGGGCGGGTCCCCATACCCACCACAAAGAATCCCTACCAGATCTTGATGGCCTACCCGACTGAACATCATCATGTATTTCACAAAATCCATTGATTAATTCCAAGGCAACTGCAGCTGACATAGCAACATCTGAAGAAGAACCAAAAAATTCTGAACCTAAAAGTAATGATACTCCATGCAAATAATCTGGTGAAAATTCTATTTCTGATTCGTGAAAGCCAAAATGATATGACATCATGCCGTAAAGAGGTAAATCTCTCGAATCGAATACGTGCCTTAAAGATTTTGAAAGTTTTTCTCTATATATAGCTTCATCCATTAAATTTAACCTCAAAATCTATATGTTTAGATATCGCCGAAAAAATATCTTCTCGGGTTATAGCCCCTTCCCTAATAATATTAATTATTGAGTCTTTACATTCAATAATTGTTGAAGGCTTAGTAGACTTTGAATCTCCACCATCAATAATAAGGTCTATTCCAGAATCTTCAAACTGCTCTAAGGCCTCTTCAATATTAGTAACCGGAGATAATCCTGATTTATTTGCACTAGTTCCAGTAATACCTTTGTTTATCCTGTTAGTTATAGCCAAAGGAACAGCATGATCAGGTATTCTACAACCAACAGTAGATAAATTACCTGTAAGATTTCCAGGAACTAAGCTAGATTTATCTACAATTAAAGTAAGAGCTCCAGGCCAAAATTCAGATGCCAAAGCTTTTTCTAAATCATTAACTTTATCTGTAAATTGATTAATCTGTGGAAAAGATCCAATTAAAACTGGTAAAGGAACCCCAGATGATCTTTCTTTAATCTGAAATACTTTGTCGACAGATATCGAGTTTTCAGCTAATGCAGCTAGCCCATAAACAGTATCTGTTGGAATACAAACAACTCCGCCATTTAAAATAACATCAGCAGCTAAATCTAAAGATTTATCATTTTCAAATAATACTTGTGTTATGGGAACAAACCTCAGATAAATTTTATACGTGATTCGAGTATAACATGATGAAATAGTTGTACAATGATACCAAATGGAAAATAGCAATGATAATAAATATACCCGTCGCATATCATCCAGTGATGACTTAGAGGTATCAGCGTATTTAGAAATTTCTCAAGAGAAGGCAGGGAAAACAACTCCTGGGGAATCAAATATGATGCCTCAAAGAGAATCTTTAGTAGTCATTGATTTTGGTTCCCAATACAGTAGACTGATAACCAGGCGAGTCCGAGAAAATCAGGTGTATTGTGAAATAATACAACACACATCATCTTGGGAAGAAGTATCCAAATTAAACCCCAAAGGAATAATTTTATCTGGAGGCCCAGCTAGCGTATACGATGAAGATGCACCCCTGGCACCTGCTTGGGTATACGATTGCGGATTGCCAGTGTTAGGCATATGCTACGGGATGCAAGTAATGGCTCATCAGTTAGGAGGTAAAGTTGCACCTTCAAATTCTCGTGAATATGGCCATTCAGTAGTAAATCAAAATGGTGCTGGAGAACCTTTATTCTATGGTTTACCGACATCTATACCTGTATGGATGAGTCATGCGGATTCAATAACTGAATTGCCACCAGGTTTTACATCCAAAGCATATACAGATAATGCTCCTGTTGCGATGATAAAAAACGACAATAATTTATTAGGTATCCAATTCCACCCTGAAGTTGTCCACACGCCTGATGGCACTAAAATAATCAATAATTTCCTTCATAAAATATGCGACTTTAAAAAACTTTGGACTTCTGAAAATTTTATTTCAGAAACAATATCTAACATAAAAGCACAAGTCGGGAATGGAAAAGTAATATGTGCATTATCAGGAGGTGTTGATTCAACTGTAGCTGCAACATTAGTTCACAAGGCAATTGGGGACCAGTTAACTTGTATATTTGTTAATAACGGTTTAATGAGAAAAGAAGAACCTGAAAGGATCCAAAATACATTCGCAAAATATCTAAATGTAAATCTTATATTTAGCGAATCAAGTAATAGATTTATAACTGCCTTAAAAGGTGTAACTGACCCTGAACAAAAGAGAAAAATCATTGGAACCGAATTTATAAATGTGTTTGATGAAGAAGCAACAAGGCTCGGAGAAGTTAATTTCTTAACACAAGGAACCTTATATCCAGATGTGATTGAAAGCAAAACTTCCGACAATACAGTATCGGCAACAATTAAAACCCATCATAATGTTGGTGGATTACCTGAACATATGAAACTAGAATTAGTTGAACCCCTAAGATATCTATTTAAAGATGAGGTTCGAAAAGTAGGCATTGAGCTAGGACTACCTGAGGAAATGGTAAACAGGCAACCATTTCCAGGACCAGGATTAGCCATTAGAATAATGGGAGAGGTCACAGAAGAAAAATTAGATATCTTAAAAGCAGCTGACTGGATAGTAATGGATGAAATAAAAAACAATAATCTATACAATGATTTATGGCAATCTTTTGCTGTTCTAACAGGCTCAAAATCAGTAGGAGTGACTGGAGATTTTAGAACATATGGACATGTAGTGGCTATAAGAGCAGTCTCTAGTGATGATGCGATGACAGCTGACTGGGCTAGATTACCTTATGAAGTATTAGCTAATATTTCTAATAGGATTTCAAATGAAGTTCCAAATGTAAACAGAGTAGTTTTTGATATAACCAGCAAACCGCCAGGTACTATTGAGTGGGAATAAAATAATATGTTGAATGTCCAATAAACAATATGATGTGGTTGTCCTTGGAGCTGGTGCAGCTGGCCTAATGTGTGCTATTACAGCAGCACAAAGAAGTAAAAGCGTCTTAGTATTAGAAAAGTCTAATAAAGTAGGTAAAAAGATACTCATGTCTGGAGGAGGGCGCTGTAACTTTACTAATCTCTTTGTAGAAGCAGAACATTTCATATCAAAAAACCCGCATTTTTGTAAATCGGCATTAAAGAGATTCACTCCTCAAGATTTTATATCAATGGTAGAAAAGCATAAAATCGCTTATGAAGAAAAAAAGCATAGTCAGCTGTTTTGCATAAATTCTTCAAAAGATATTCTTAATATGTTGCTTGCCGAATGTAATGATCTAGGAGTCCAGATACTTACTGATATTGATGTGGAATCAGTAAAAAAACTTGAAGCTGCTGATCAAGGTATGCGATATCAAATAGTAACTCAGTCGAAATTAAATCAGTCAATAATTTCGTGCATATCTTTAGTTGTGGCTACAGGTGCATTATCCATACCAACTCTTGGCGGCAGTGGATTCGGGTATGAATTAGCTAAACAATTTAAGTTACCTTTGGTCCCTAGGCACGCTAGTCTAGTCCCATTCATGTTTACAGAATCCATAAAAAATATTTGCGAGCAATTATCTGGCGTTTCTACATATGTAATGATTTCATGCAACAAGAAATCATTTGAGGAATCAATGTTATTTACTCACAGAGGTATAAGCGGCCCTGTAGTACTGCAGATTTCTAACTACTGGCACCCTGGAGACGAAATCTACATTAACCTAATGCCCAACATAAATGCTCAAGACATACTTTTAACTGAAAAAGATAAACATAATAAAATAACTCTCCAAAAATATTTAAATTCCCACCTTCCAAAAGCCTTAGTTTTACAACTACAGGAGTTATGGTGGCCAATTCATAAAGATAAGCCACTCTCTGAAATAAGTAATGCTGAATTAAGATCTATTGGCAATCGACTTAATTCCTGGAGCCTTAAGCCATCATCTACTGAAGGTTATAGAACTGCTGAGGTCACTTGGGGTGGTGTAGATACAAACGCAATCGACTCAAAAACCATGGAAGCTAGAAGTCATCCTGGTTTGTACTTCATTGGAGAAGTAGTTGATGTTACAGGACATCTTGGCGGGTATAACTTTCAATGGGCATGGTCCTCAGGGTACAGTGCTGGGTTAGTAGCATAATTATTACTCATAGTTACAATTTGAGTAGGAATAAAAAGTCTAGTAAAATAATTGCCTAATAGCCGTTATCGACCAATTTATTTTATAAATACTTCACACTACAAAAGGTTATATTTATGGGTCTACAATACCTAGCTCTCTTGGGGGCTATCATAGCCGAAGTTTGTGGAACCATGCTGATTCCTACTACAAATCAATTTACAAAAATACCTAATACCATAATCATGATTCTTTTATACGTTCTTTCTCTTTGGCTTTTAACGTTTACACTTAAAAGTATCCCTTTAGGAATTGTATACTCAACATGGAGTGCCTTGGGAGTCTTCTCTGTAGCCATATTATCGTATTTTTTCTTCAAACAAGCATTAAGTTGGCAGGCCATAGTAGGATTAATACTAATAGTTAATGGAGTCATATTAGTAAATATATACACTAGTCAATAGGAGCCCAATGAAAGTATTACTTATAGGAAATGGCGGACGAGAAAATGCTATAGCATGGAAGATTTGTCAAAGCAAATTATTAAATAAACTTTATGTGGCACCCGGAAATGCAGGAACTGCACAAATTGCAGAAAATATAAATATAGAATCTGAAGATTCAGAGTCAATTATTAACTTCGCTCTTGAAAAGAAAATCGATTTAGTCGTAATAGGACCAGAGATTCCTTTAGCAAGAGGATTATCCGACAAATGTAAGGAAAATGGAATTCAATGTTTTGGGCCATCACGGGTAGCTTCTCAATTAGAATCTAGCAAACAATTTGCTAAATCGATCATGAATGAATGTGGTATACCAAACGGGGTATCTGTTTCAGTAAATTCTGTTGAAGCTGCGATGGATTCTTTAAATTCATTCAGCCTTCCTGTAGTAATAAAAGCTGACGGGCTTGCAGCAGGAAAAGGAGTCTTCATATGCAATTCGAAAATGGATGCTGAAACTGCTATAAAAGACATACTAGAGAAAAAAATATTTGGCAAATCTGGTAATAGTTTAATAATCGAAGAATTTTTAGAAGGTCCCGAAATTAGCGTATTTGCATTTACAGATGGAAAATCAATATCTCCTTTGATAGGAGCTTGTGACTATAAGCGTATTGGAGAAGGTGACACAGGGCCAAATACAGGCGGTATGGGAGCTTACTCCCCTGCACCATTTTGGAATAAAGAGTTTGAAAAAAATATCTCAGAAAATGTATTCAGAAAAATTATTAATTACATGGATTCACAATACTCAGGCTATGTTGGGGTATTATTTGCTGGATTGATTATTACAAAAGATGGTCCCAAAGTCTTAGAGTTTAATTGTCGACTTGGAGACCCAGAAACCCAAGTGATATTACCTCTTCTTGAAACTGACCTACTGAATGTAATGCAACACTGCGTTAACGGTACATTAGAATCTAAATTTGTAAGATGGAGTACTAAATCCTCAGTTACAGTTGTAATGGCTTCTGATGGTTATCCTGGAAAATACACTACAGGACATTCTATAAGTGGCTTAGATAATATAAATCATTCTGATACTATAATATTTCATGCAGGAACAAAAATATTGAATGATAAATCTGTTATTACAAATGGAGGAAGAGTATTGAGCGTAACAGCGGTAGATATTAGCATTGAAAAAGCCCGTAAGAATGTATATAAACATTTATCTGAAATTAAGTTTGAAGGCTCTTATAATAGAACTGATATCGCGTTAATTTAAATAGGATTTTAGTATGATAGAAAGATATTCTAGGCTTGAAATGGCATCTGTATGGTCTGAAAAAAACAAATATTCAAAATGGTTAGATATTGAATTAGCCGTATGTGAAGCTTGGCACAAAAAGGGCTTAATCCCTAAAGATGATATTGAAAAATTACGTTCTTCGTCTTACAGAAAAGACATCTTCGAAGAGACTCTAAAAATCACTAAACATGAAATGACAGCTTTTCTTAAATCAATCACTATTAACTTAGGAGATGAAGGCAGATGGCTTCACCAAGGCTTAACTACAAGTGATGTATGGGATACCTCGACAAGTCTTCAATTAAAAGAAGCTGGGGAATTATTATATAGAGAGCTTACTGCTTTAGAATCCGTTTTAAAAAACCAGGCTATCAAACATAAAAACACTTTAATGATGGGTAGAACTCACGGAGTCCATGCTGAACCAATAACTTTCGGTTTAAAATTAGCTTTATGGTGGGAAGAAATCAAAAGAGGCAAAGTCAGGCTTAAAGATGCAATAAAAATTATATCTGTAGGACAAATATCAGGACCTGTTGGCACTCATGCTACAGCCCCTCCAGATATTGAGTCTTATGTATGTAAAGCTTTAAATATTTCCCCAGCACCAATATCAAACCAAATAATTCAACGTGACAGGCATGCACAATTTGTCACAACTTTGGCTTTAATAGCTGCGAGCCTAGAAAAAATAGCCACCGAAATAAGAAGCTTGCAAAGAACAGAAATCAGAGAGGTAGAAGAACCATTTACAAAAGGTCAGACCGGCTCCTCATCAATGCCTCATAAAAGAAACCCTGAGTTGACAGAACGTATATGTGGCCTAGCTCGATTAATTAGAGGTCATTCTGTAACTGCAATGGAAAATGTTGCTTTGTGGGGAGAAAGAGATATAAGCCATTCCTCTACTGAAAGAATAATACTACCGGACTCGTGCTTAGCCCTTGATTACATAATAGATTTACTAAAGTATGTGATAGAAGATCTTGTAATTCATGAAGACAGAATGCTAGAAAATATGGAACTCACTAGAGGATTACTTTTTTCTCAACGTATCATGCTTTTATTAGTAGAAAAGGGAATTAGTCGAGAAAACGCATATAAAATCGTCCAAGAGAACTCAATGAAAACTTGGGATGAAGGAAATGACTTTAGAGCTTTAATTAGCAACGATGATCGAGTTAAAAAAGTTTTAAATAACGCTGAAATAAAAGAAATCTTCGATTATAGTAATTACACAAAATATATCGACGACATATATAAAAAGGCTGGGCTATGACATCTAGCCTAGGGATTCTCACAGAATCTACTTTACCCAATATGATATATAGAGGGAAGGTAAGAGATTCACATGAAATAGATGAAAATAGTCTATTAATAGTATCTACAGATCGTATTTCTGCTTATGATGTTGTTATACCCACAGCAATTCCTGGAAAAGGTGCAATATTAAATCAAATGTCAACATTCTGGTTTAATAAAACGAAATCAATTATAAGTAACCATCTAATGAAACCTGCATTGGGGGACGATTCTTTACCTGAATCAATTCAAAGAAGAGCAATGTTTGTCCGTAAGGCAAATCGCATAGACATAGAATGCGTTGCAAGAGGTTATATAACTGGTAGCGCTCTTGAAGAATATAACGATACCCAAACTGTTGCCAAGATAAAAATGCCAAAATATTTAGTAGACGGAGACAAATTCCCTGAACCTATATTTACTCCGGCAACTAAAGCCTCAGAAGGTCACGATGAAAATATAAGCATCGAAGATATGAAAAATATTATAGGAAATGATCTTACAAATCGACTTAAAGAACTAACCTTAAATATATATAAATATGCCCATGACTATGCTATTGAAAGAGATATAATTATTGCTGACACTAAGCTTGAATTTGGTTTCATTGATGGCAAATTATCTTTAATCGATGAACTGCTAACACCTGATTCTAGCCGTTTTTGGGATTTACATGGGTACAGCCCGGGAAAAACTCAGCCTAATTACGATAAACAATTTGTAAGAAATTGGCTCTTATCACAAGACTGGGACAGGCAACCACCTGCACCAAAATTACCTGATAACATAGTAACTAATACTATTGCTAGATATCATGATGTATTTAACAAATTAACTAACCAAAAAATACAATAGAGGTAAAAATGGTAGCACCCAAAAATAAATTAACTCCAACCCAATTAAGAGCAGCAAGAAGAAATAGGCAAGAAAAGAAAAAACGATTTACTCGATGGTTAATAGGATCAGCATTTGGGATAGTCGCCGTATTACTTGTAGCAGGACTAATTCTACCGTCGCTACAAGGTTTATGGAGCTAAAACATGCAAATTAAAGCAAATATATACATAAGCCTAAAACCCAGCGTAAGTGACCCGCAAGGACTAACAATATCTCAAAGTTTGCATCAATTGGGTTTTAAGGGAATCAATTCCGTAAGAGCAGGTAAATATATAGAGGTAACAATTGAATCTCCATCAATGAAATATGCTGAAGATGAAATTAATCAAATGTGTGAAAAGTTACTTGCGAATCCAATAATAGAACATTACAAATTTGATTTAATTGCTTCTGATTAATTATTTGCTAATAGTTCCTTTTGTACTAGCAATTTTGCCACCTCTTCGAGTATCAATCTCTAGTGCTTGTTTCAGAGATCGAGCTAAACTCTTAAAAGTAGCTTCAGCAATATGATGGTTATTCATTCCAGATAAAACTTTAACATGAAGGTTAAATCCACCTTCTCTAGAAAATGATTCCATAAAATGTCTAATTAAATCAGATGGCAACCCACCCAAGTCTGATTCTGTCAAAGGCGCATCAATAACTGAATATCCTCGACCACTATAGTCAACTACTGTAAGAACTAAAGCCTCATCCAAAGGCATATATGTATTACCTACTCTATTGATACCAATCCCATCCCCTACTGCCTCTTTTAATGCCTTGCCACAAACTATAGCCGTATCCTCGACTAAATGATGCCACCCTACGTGTGTATCACCTCTAGCTGATATATCTAAATCAATCAACCCATGCCTAGAAATTTGAGCTAATAAATGATCAAACATTCCGTTGCCAGTATCTATTTTATAGTTACCTGAACCATCTATATCTACAGAAACTACTATCTGAGTTTCTTCAGTTTCACGACTTTTTTTAGAAAATCTTTTTACTTTATCCATGATTATCCTATAATTTCAGTCAGCGCATAAGTAAACGCACTCATTTCTTCTGGTGTTCCAATAGACACTCTAAGACAATCTCGTAACCTATCGGAACTATATCTTCTAACGAATATACCCTTCATGCACAATTGTTCATATACATTCATAGGCTTATTTTTATCAAATTCTATTAATATAAAATTAGCATTTGAAGGATATGGAGTTACGTATGGCATATTTTTTAATTTATTAAATAGATTATTTCGTTCTCTAATAATCTTATTCACATTAGTAAGTAAATAATCTTTATCTTCAAGAGAGGCCAACAGAGCTTCTTCAGCAGCATTACTGACACTGTAAGGTGGCTTTATTTGCATAATATAGTCAACAATCTTAGGATTCATTAAGCCATACCCTACCCTAAGTCCAGCCAAACCTGCCCATTTACTCATAGTTCTCAAAATTATTAAATTATCATAATGTTCAATTAAGTGAGTCATACTATTATTCCTTGAAAATTCATAGTATGCCTCGTCTATAACCACTATTAATCCTAAATCAAGCAAAAATTTAACTTGATCTTCAGTAATGGCATTACCAGTAGGGTTATTAGGAGAGGTAAGAAACAATAGTTTTGCTTCCTTAGGAATATTCCGTTTTACAAAGTCTAAATCTATATTAAAATCAGAATCTCTAGAAATATAAAAAACATTTGCTCCGGCTATTTCAGCACAAAAACTATACATTCCAAATGTAGGTTCAAAATCAACAATAATATCTCCAGGAGAGATAAACAATCTAAATATAAGATCTATTAATTCATCTGCTCCAGCTCCTACAATTATTGATTCTAACGGAGCGCCAGAATATTCAGATAATGCTGCTCTGGTTCTATATTGCAATGGATCGGGATAAATGTGTAATTTTGAATTTTTTATAGCATTTATAACTTTGGGAGAAGGCCCAAATGGATTTTCATTACCATTTAGTTTAATAATATCCTCTTTCAAAATCCCGGCTTTCTCTGCTAGAAGCTCTGGAGCATCTACTGCTTCATATGTATTGATATTTAATAGATGAGGTCTTATAAATTTTTTAATATCCATAACGTAATATTAGATCAAAGTGTTAGAAAATGCTTGTTTATTCTAATTCTTTTCGTATTTCAGCAGCTTCTGCATGAGCAGTTAACCCTTCTTCTTTAGCTATATATACTACTGATTCGGTAATAGATAATGAGTCTTCTTTACTTAAATTTACAAATGGAACAGATCTCAAAAAAGTACTCACTCCTAATCCAGAATTAAACTTAGAAGTCCCTGACGTAGGCATGACATGACTGGGCCCAGCTCCGTAATCTCCTATAACTTCATGGGAAAATTCCCCTGTAAATACCATTCCAGCATTTCTAATTAAAGGCAATAAGTCATCAGGGTTTTCAGTATTAACAGTTAAGTGTTCGGGAGCAAATTCATTAGATAATTCAATACCTTCATATAAATCATCTACAATTATTGCAAATCCTTTATCTGATAAGGATCTTAATATGATTTCGGATCTATCTAATCTTGAAACTCTAGAATCTATTTGAGAAATTACTTCTTCAGCAAAATCTTTAGAATTTGTTATTAGTATTGATTGAGCTAACACATCATGTTCTGCCTGAGCAATTAAATCCGCTGCACAAGCCACTGGATTAGCAGAATTGTCTGCTAAAACTACTGTTTCAGTGGGGCCATAATGACCGTCTAAACCAACATCCCCATAAACCATTTTTTTTGCCATAGTCACAAATATATTGCCAGGACCACAAATTAAATTAACAGCATTAACAGATTCCGTTCCATATGCAAAAGCTGCAATTGCTTGGGCTCCACCCAAAGTGTATACATCTTTAACCTCAGCAATAAACGCAGCAGCTAATACAGCATCCGTAGGAATTCCTCTAGAATTGGGACAGGTAATTGAAATATTTTTAACTCCTGCAACTTGTGCAGGCAAACAAGACATTAAAACTGTCGACGGATAGCTGGCAGTCCCACCAGGAATATAAGCCCCAACTGAATCAACAGGTATAAATTTCTGCCCATACCCTTTTGAAAGATCATTCCAATCGTTTGGCATAGCAGAAATATGGAAAGTTTTTATCCTTTCTGCAGATACCTCTAAGGCATTTCTTAAATCTGAAGATATATTATTATAAGCATTTTCTATAATATCTGAAGGAACTTTTATATCTTTTAATAAAGTCCCATCTATTTTTTGTGTTATATCTCTTAAAGCTAAATCACCCTTGTCTTTGACTTCAAATATTATAGTTTGCACATATTCTGATAACGTCATAGGCTTTCCGAATATTTTTTCTGCTGATTCAGAAACCCAATCAGGGGTACTTTGAGCATCAAATCCTCTATTAGTTAGCAATATGTTTTTTGCTTTATTAAATCCAAAAATTTTATTCATTTAATAAACCTATTAACTATAGACACAATGTTTTGATTACTTTTTTCTTCAAAGTCGCTTAATAAATTATTTGGCAATTTACTTAATATATTATCTATTCCCTTTTGAGGGTTTACTAGGAATTTATCAACAGATTTCAACAACTCTGCCTCATCTAAATTATCTCTGCGAGCAATCCTTTTACTCATTGAAATGAGTCTTTCCCAATTAAACACAGAATCTGATATCAATCTAAACATTAGATCTTTCCATTCATTAATTGGTTCGTCAATCAAAAAATCAACATCTATCTCAACCTTATAATCTTTCAATAGATTTGATTTGTATTTAACTTGATCCGTCCAGTATTTCATATCAAGAGATAATTGAAATGCCCTATCCCAAATGCGCCTTTCAAAAATCACTGGGAAAATAGCATGATCCTTAAAGTAAGGTCTAAAAACACTAGTAATATATGTTTCATCTAATACTAAATGAGAGGCATACCCAATCATAAATGCTTTAGTTTCTTCTGAACAACTAGATAAATCTTTCCATTTAGGGTACTGAGATTTTAAGTTAGATATACCATCACCAACAGATTCAAAATCTAACTCTACAAAATGATATAAGGATCTATTTTTTTTGGTTAATGCTCTAATGTCAGGTGAGGTAGAACCTAGCATGAATGCTTCAACATTAGCATTTAAAAAATTCACATGTAAATCATCCATAGCATTCAATGCAAAGTAGATGTGTGTAGGTAAATTAGGCAAATATAATACTCTTACTTCATTAAATATTACTTAAATAAACTTTAATTTTTGAAACAAACATTTCGTATGATTTTTCTTTAACTGAGTTGGTAAAAATAGTATCTGAATTTCCAATTAAACAAGCTTGAGAATCCATAATTACCCCCCCAGAAATTATCTTTAAATGATTCTCACGCATAGTTGTACCTGTAGCAGTTACATCAACAATAATATCTGCAAATCCCATTTCTGGAGCAACTTCTAGAGTTCCACTAGATTGAACTATAGAAAAATGAGCTATCCCTTTTGATAGAAAAAATTTCTCCACTAATCTAGGAAATTTTGTAGCAATTCTAATATTGTCTCCTGATTTACGAAAATCAGATGCGATATCAGCAAGATCGCCTATATTATCGACGTCAATCCAGGAATCAGGAATACCAATCGATAATGCACAGTCACCAAAACCTAAAGATTCTATCAAGAGTGTAGTTGGAAAAGTATCTTGGTACAATTCAAGATAGCGATCATACCCTAGAATACCTAGATCAGCTGACCCTTCCTCCACTTTACTTGTGATATCAGCATTTCTTTGAAACATAACCATAGTATTTTCTAAATTAGCTATTGTTCCCATATAGCGTCTTGCATTAGTCCTTTGTACTTCTAAACCTGCATTAAGTAAAAGTTCTAATGTGTCAGCTTGTAAAGCTCCTCCACTTGGAATTGCTATTTTTAAAATTTTATCTTTATCTACCATATAAGTTATATCTCATTAATTTTTAACACATTCCAATATGGATTCTATATTTACGGCAAATCCAATAGCTGGTAAATTTATATCACTACCCATTGATTTTACGAGTCCATTATATCTACCGCCACCACCTAAATTCTTTCCTGAATATGTTCCATTAGCTTCAATGTCAAATATTAATCCTGTGTAATATGTCAAACCTCGTTGAATTGCAAAATCGACTTTATAGGTAACGTCTAAGTCAGCAATTGGTCCTACTTTTTCCATAAGAGAATTCATATATCCGCTCACAATTGAGTCCGTATCTCTTGAAGTATCCTCCGAAGCAATATTTAAAATATTGGGTCCTGCGGAATCATGAACGACTATATAATCTTTATTAATAAACATAGCTAAATCATTTATTGCAGATCTAAACTGATCTTTATTTACACTGCCAGTATTTCGTTTATTTAGAAACCTATCAATTACTTGGTCGACTGTTCTTCTGCCCAGGTTTTCTGATAAAAGTTCTTTGAAAGAAGATTTAACTAAATCATATGTCCATTCTGGTTCAGATGAGTTCAAGTCAGGATTTTGAGAAGAAATATCAGATATAAGTCCAATATTAAAAGCTTCTTCTAAAATTTTAGAAAGAGATATTTCAGAATTAGAAATATCTTTCAAATACGAAAAAACAAATAATTCCATCGCGTCTGTTAGGTTATATTTCTTAAGTATCTCTTTTATAAATCCCACATGTCCTATTTTCACTGATACAGAGCCTATGCCGGATTTAGCTAAACTCTCTAAAGACAATCTTAATATCAGTGCATCAGTATCAATCTCATCTTTGAAAAGCTCTGGATAAGCTTCATGCAAAGAGCCTATCAATTCACAGCCTTGTTGAGTAAATTGTCTAAAAGATGGCTCATCTATAAACGTCTGATACCTAAATACAGGACCTGCGTATTGTCTCCTCACTGGCAAAGAATATTGGTCTTTATCTTCTAAATACGACCTAATTACTGACGTGGTAAATTCAGGCCTCAAACTCACTCTATTTCCACCAGGATCAATAAAAGAATACAGACTATTCGTAATTTCTCCTCCTGATTTTCTGACGTATAATTCTGTGGGTTCTATTAAAGGATAGTCTGATAAATCAAAATCAAATAAACTTAAATGATTAGTTATTGAATTAATTAAATTTTGTTTCAATTGAAAATAGCTTGGAGAACTGTCAAACTGTCCAAGAATAGATTTAATTTGATTATTTATTTCATTCATAGTCATTCAATCTTACAATAGTAAGTATATTTGTACTAATATCTATTTTAGATAATTTTATAGTGATTTAGGAGGCTTATAATATGGCTAATCAACCGGACGCCCCAATAGTATCTGTTTTGGGAGGAAGCAAATCTGATTTCCCATTTTTGAGTAAATCAGTTGATATATTGGCTGACCTTCAAATCCCTAATGAATTGAAAGTTGTATCTGCACATCGAACTCCTGATTTGCTATTTGAGTATGCTGAAAAAGCTGAAGGTAAGGGTATTAAAATAATAATTGCAGGAGCAGGAGGGGCTGCTCATCTGCCAGGTATGTTAGCTTCTAAAACACTATTGCCTGTCATTGGGGTGCCTATTCCATTACATAACTTAAACGGGATAGATTCTCTGCTTTCTATCGTACAGATGCCTAGAGGAGTTCCTGTAGCTACTGTTGCTATAGGAGGTGCTGAGAATGCTGCAATATTGGCAGCGGAAATTTTATCTATATCAGACCCAAAAATTAAACAAAACCTCACTAATTGGAGAAATAATATGACTGAAAAAATTATCCTAGATCATGAGCATAATTAATTTATGAAGAAGTCATCAATTATCCCAATAGGTAGTACCTTAGGTATGATAGCTGGAGGTCAAATAGGTGGATTTTTCACCGAGGCCGCATTGCGAATGGGATACAAAATATCCGTATGGGATCCTGATATAAACGCTCCTGCAAAAAGATTGGCAACAAACTCTTTTACCGGTGACTTTAAGAACAAAGACTTAGAATCTAAATTTGAAAAATCAATCTCTGCAGTGTCTATTGAATGGGAAAATGTTCCAAGTAATTTAATAAAGAATTTAGAAAAAAATGTAGTTGTTAAACCTGGAAGTAAAAGCTTATCTTTAGCACAAGATCGAATCAAAGAAAAAACCTTTCTTATGCAAAATAAGTTTCCAATCACAGAACATTTAGGAATCAATTCATTAAATGAAATCACTAAAGTATCTTTTGGATTTCCATGGATAATAAAAACCGCAACCTTGGGATATGATGGGCACGGGCAATGGTACATTAAAAATATCGATGATGTTTACAATACATCTTCTTTACAATCTAACGATACTCCGATGGTCGTAGAGAAAGTAGTCGAATACAAATGTGAATTATCAGTTGTTATAGCAATAGATGATAATCAAAATTTAATAGCATACCCACCTACAGAAAACATTCATGAAAACGGAATCCTTAAAATGAGTATATCACCTGCTCGTATTTCTAACCAAATAAAGAATAATGCTGTCGATTTAGCTTCTAATGTCATAAAGTCAATTGGCGACCCTGGCGTTTTTTGCGTAGAAATGTTCTTAACAAAAGACGACGATCTTCTTATAAATGAAATCGCTCCAAGACCACATAATTCAGGGCATCACACAATTGATACATTTACAATATCTCAGTATGAACACCAGGTACGAATATTAACTGGATTACCTGTAAAAACTCCTGTTATGTTAAGTAAATCAGTGCTTTTAAATGTATTAGGAGATGAATTTACGAACTTAATAAATAATGGAAACATAGTAAAAATATTAAAGTCATTAGACGCAAAACTATACCTTTACGGTAAAACTAGTGTAAGACCTGGAAGAAAAATGGGTCATATTTTGTTCAGCGGATCGTCACTTAAAGACTTAATAATTCAAGCTCAAAAATGTCAAGAAATTATATCTATAAAATAACCCAGTACTCATAAGGACAATCATAGTGATAAGTTTAGTTGGATTTTCTCAATGCGTACCTCACTCACAAGCCATAGGGCAATGGAAAAACCCTGAAGACCAGTTTTCAGAAGGCTATCGGCAACTTGAATCTTGGTGTCACATAGCAAAAACATTAGAAAAAGGATTAGTAGATGGATTTTTCTTAGCAGACATACATGGTATTTATGACGTTTATGGTAATTCTAGAGATGCAGCTCATCGGTATGCTGTTCAGACCCCGGGCGTTGATCCAATGCTACTTACTTCAGCCATGGCAAATGTAACTACTCACCTAGGATTTATAAATACATACAGCACAACTTTTCATGCTCCTTACGAATGCGCTCGAGCTTTTTCTTCACTAGACCATTTCACTAATGGTCGCATAGGCTGGAATATAGTCACATCTTATACACATAGTGCTGAAGCTAATGGCATAGGGAAAATGCTTAATCACGATAAGCGCTATGATAGAGCTGACGAATTTATGGATGTTGTTTATAAATTATGGGAGTCAAGCTGGGAAAAAGATGCCGTCATACAAGATGTCGAAAAAGATGCCCACACTGACCCTTGTAAAGTTCATGAAATAAATCATATAGGAGAACATTTTTCAGTCAAAGGGCCTCACATGTGTGAACCTTCCATTCAAAGAACTCCAGTACTCTTTCAAGCAGGAGCCTCTAAAAGAGGATCAGAATTTGGTACTAAGCATGCTGAAGGTATTTTCATGGAATATCCTCGTTTTTTTGAAGATGCTGAATTTATGACAAATAAAATATCTAAATTAAGAAAACAGGTTTCTGAACACGGAAGAGAGCCTCATTCGGTCAAAATTATGATGGCTATTACGCCTATTGTAGCGCCTTCTGAAAAAGAAGCATTAGAAAAAGAAACTTGGCTCAAGCAATTTAATTCACCTGAAGGTCATTTAGCGTTATTTGGTGGCCACACAGGCATTGACCTAGAAGGTCTAGACTATGACACTCCCATTGAAAATATAAATCTAGAAGGAATGCAACATATTGCTTTAAAATGGAAAGGAAAAACTATAACCCAGATGTTATCCCAAAGGCCTCCCACTTGCGTGGGAAGTACCAAACAAGTAGTAGATAGAATGGAAGAACTAATCTCATATGGAGTTGATGGATTTGTAGTCCATCCTATGATACAACCTCAATCGCATGAAGATTTAGTAAATTTAATCATACCTGAATTACAAAAAAGAAAGCTGTTTAGAACCAAGTATGACCACAGCACACTCAGAGGGAATTTACTAGGTAGTGAGGATGGATTAAGCGATTCCAATCATCCTTCAGCTAAATATAGACCATAATTTTCAATCTTGGCACGCCTGGAGGGATTCGAACCCCCGACTCTCGGTTCCGAAGACCGAAGCTCTATCCGCTGAGCTACAGGCGCGCATGATTATAAATTGTACTGTATTATTCGAATAAAATAAAAAAGGAGTCAATCATGACAGCCCAATATGACATTCTACTAAAAAATGGTCATGTACTAGATCCTACACAAGGCATTAACCAAAAAAAAGACATAGCTTTTTTAGATGGGAAAATTGCACTTTTAGAAGACAGCATACCTACCAAACATTCTAGGAAAACTGTAGATGTTTCAGAGAATATAATAACTCCAGGGTTAATCGATATTCATGGACATTATTTTGAACATATTGTCCCATTTGCAACTCGTGCAGACTCTGTCTGTCTGCCAAACGGAGTTACTACAACAATGGATGCAGGAAGTTCTGGGTGGACTCATTTCGACGGATTTAGAGAATTTATTATAGAGAGTCAACAAACAAGAATAATGGCCTTGGTAAATTTATCTGCTCTAGGAATGATGGCTTCAAAACGTAATATTGGAGAAAACTTTGGCCCAACAATTGGGATAAGTGGTGGTCCTTCAACTATGTTAAATCCTGAGCGAGTAGGAGAATTACAAGACTTACGGTTTGCGCAGGTTGAAGAGGCAATCAAATGCATTAAAGATAATCCCAATACCGTATTAGGGGTAAAAATACGAATTGACCAGGATATCAGTGGGGAAGCAAATGTTATTCCTGCACTAGAACGAGCCCGAATAGTAGCAGACGCAACTGACTCATTCATAATGGTTCATGTAGCAAGGGTTCCTATTCCATTATCAAAAGTTTTCGAATACTTAAACCCTGGAGACATTGTAACTCACATATTTCATAGTGCTGAAAACAACATTCTCGATGAAAAAGGATACGTAAGATCAGAAGTAAAAGAAGCTAAAGATAAAGGAATCATATTTGATATAGGTGCTGACCGAAAAAATTTTGGAATAAATTTATCCAAATCAGCTATTGAACAAGATATATTACCCTCAACTTTAAGTAGTGATATAACTAAAACAAGACCTGGAGCTGAAATCATATATACGCTTCCTGAAGTTATGTCTCTATATATGAACTTGGGAATGACATTGGAAGAAGTTATTGAATGCAGCACAAAAACTTCTGCAAAAGCAATCAGACAAGAAGGACTCCTAGGCACACTAAAACCCGGATCAATAGGTGACGCATCAATAATTAAAATAGAATCTGGAGAATTCACCTATTCGGATGGTGAGAATTATGAAATCTCAGCTTCCAGAAAAATCTCCCCTAAATTAACAATTAAAGACGGTAAAATTTGGAACTCTGAATAATGATTTATTATGGGGTGAGCGAAGGGATTCGAACCCTCGATCTCCAGGGCCACAACCTGGCGCCTTAACCTACTTGGCCACGCTCACCACGAAGGTAAGATTTTAGCATTTACATAATGATATAACAATGAAATATTTAGTATTAAAATATTCTTATTATTTCTCAGAAGTAAGAGACTCTAATAGGTCTTCAACCATAATATCTGTTTTAGTGTGATGCCTCAAAGGCAGTTGAGGGTCAACACTATACACATTTCTTCGACCTATTTTATTTCTTTCAATGTAACCTGCACTTTCCAAGTCAGCAATTATTTTATGAGTAGTTCTCTCGGTGACTCCAATATAATTTGCAATCTCTCTAGCGGTACTAGTGGGGTTATGAGAAATATAACTTAAAACAAGTCCATGATTTGTAATAAAAGTCCACTGAGGGGACTGAGATTGTTGCATATTATATTACTCCACATTGGATTTTACAGTCCAATGAAGGTATCACATAACCGTAAACATGACAACTCAAAATTACTTATTGAACCTTAATTTACTATCTGAAATTAAGGTTCAATAAGTAATCAAAAAATACTCAATTTTTTGATTGACTATGATCAATCAACCTATTAACTTAAATATAATTACCTGTGGCACACTTTCGTTAGGGGTGAAATATACTATGAACAGCGGTGAAAATTCCGTTGATTTGGTCAGTGATGGAACTTTGATGATTGATGGCGGAACGGCATTTGGTCAGGTTCCAAGAATTGAGTGGGAAACTCAAATTAAACCAGATCGACGTAACAGAATACGTATAGGCATGAATAGCATGCTTATTAAAACACCCGATTCAAATATTTTGGTTGACACAGGAGCAGGTAGCAAAAGGATAGACACCCTTAAGGAAACTCATCATATTAATGGCAACAAGTTGACCCGTAATATGAAAGAGTTAGGATTAAGTACTCGAGATATAGATATCGTATTACTTACACATCTTCACTTCGACCATTCAGGTGGATGTACAAAATTAACTCGTTCCGGAGATGCTATCCCTATTTACCCAAATGCTCGATATATAATCCAACAAGACTGTTGGGAAAGTGCACTAAATCCAAGTGAAAGATATCAATCTACCTTTTTCCATGAGGATTTTTTACCTCTGGAAAAATCTAATCAATTAGAACTAGTAAGAGGTGACAAAGATATTACCCATAGCGTAAAAGTCAAAATGACAGGTGGTCCTTCCAAAGGGCATCAAGTAATATTTGTAAATCTTGGTAGTGAAAAATTAGTGTTTGCAGGTGACTTAATTCCTACTCCTTATCATCTACAACCAGAATGCATATCTGCAGTAGATGAATTTCCTAATGATACGTTAGTTCAAAAAAAAGAATTATTAGATATGATTATGAAAGATGGTTGGATTATCGTATTTTCTCATGGGCAAGACCAAAGATCTGGCTATGTAGAAGAATGGAAAGGGAAACCACATCTTCTTCCTAAAGAAATTTAAATAATATTTTTAGTGTACATAGGACCATATGGATTTATAGCATCAAAGGTTAGTTCAACTGACTTTAATGTATTTTCTTTTTCTATCTGATTTGACCTAACTCTAATATAATTATTAGTAAGCCCTGAGGAGTATTGTTGGTATGATTTAAGCGATTCGGGACTTTCCCATAATACTTCCATATTTTTCCCGTCATAAGATTCCCTGAACTTTGCGTATGATTCTTGTGCAATCTCTATTAGTTCACTTGATCTTCGATTTTTAATCTCGGGAGAAACATTATCTTTAAAGTAATGAGCTGAAGTACCTGGTCTGCTAGAAAACTTAAATATATGCATATCTGAAAACCCAACCTCTTCACATATCTTTCTAGTATTTTCAAATTGATCCTGATCTTCATCTGGAAACCCAACGATAACATCCGTAGTAATAGAAGCATCATCAATTACACTTCTAACCTTATCTACTGACGCTAAATATGTTTCCCTAGAATATCTTCTACGCATTTTAGCTAAGATTCCATCATCTCCACTCTGAAGAGGAATATGGAAGTGAGGGCATAAGCGCTTATCTTTCCATAATGACAAAAGATCCTGATTTAATTCCTGAGGTTGTAAAGATGAGATACGTAGTCTTTTTATATTAGTTTTGTCCAATATTGCTGCAACCATTTTTGTAAGATTCATATCTTCTAAATCAAATCCATAGCTTCCCAATTGAGTCCCGGTTAAAACAACTTCTTTAAAACCATCGTCTACAAATGAATTTATATTAGATATTAAGGTGCCTAATTGAACACTTTTCTCACGTCCTCTAACTTTAGGAACTATGCAATAAGAGCAAATTTGGTTACATCCTTCTTGAATTTTCAACATGCCCCTAGTGCGAGATAAATTAAAATTTAGATAATTACTTGAATTCTCAAATGCTAGATCATTAAAATCATAATTAAACTCTTCAATAATAGTTTTAACAATATCTTTCTTTTTAACATTCCCTAACACCATATCAATTTCAGGAATGGTATTTAATTCATTTTGATCTCTTTCTGCATAGCAGCCTGTAACAATCACTTTTGAGTCAGTATTTTTCTTCTTAAAAGACCTTACTGCTTGCCTAGCTTTTCTATCAGCAACATGCGTAACAGTACATGTGTTCAGTATATAAACGTCTGCATTATCTTTAGTCTCAGACAACACAAATCCAAAATCTATAAATTCCTTTGCTAGCTTCATAGAGTCAGCTTGATTTAACTTACATCCATGAGTTTCAATAAACACTAGTGGGTTTGATGAATATGTTGTAGACATAATATTGTTCGCAGAATATGTTGATGTAGATTAATGGTTAAGGATTCATTTTAACAATAGTCTGCGTTATATTCCATTACAAAATATTTTTTCAATTGTTACAATCTATTGATATAAATATTAGAACCTTTAACACTTGCAGGAGACTTATAATGTATGGCACTATAGCAACTCTTAACATCAAAAATGGTCATGAAGATCAACTAATAGACCTATTTAATAATACGGGAAAAGCGCCTGGGCAAATTGCATGGCTTTTAATGAATCCTGATAACCAAAAAGAATGGATAGGTGTAGCTGTTTTTGAATCCAAAGAGGTCTATTTTAAAAATGCAGAAAGACCAGAAACAAATGAAATGTATGAAAATTTTGTAGAGCACCTTGAAGCAGAACCTACATGGACAGATGGAGAGTTTGTAATTACAAATATGTAATTATAAACATATGGATATTTATCAGGCAGATAGATATTATTTAAGAATATGGAACTTGTAAAATTCACAAATCCATTTAGGGGGTAGTAACATAATGGAAAAAGTTTTCATTACTGGATATGGAGCCATAAGTCCTCTAGGGCTTAATTCGAATCAAACATGGTCTGAATTAATCAAGGGGACATCAGGAATAGATTTTATACAATCATTTGATGCCTCATCATTTGAAACTACATTCGCAGCAGAAGTTAAAAATTTTGATCCAGAATCATATGTAGGACGGAAGGAATCTAAAAGAATGGATCGATTTGTACAACTTGCTGCATGCGCAGCTTTAGAAGCACTTGAACACAGCGGTTTAATAATTGATTCTTCAACAGCTGAAAAAATTTCAGTTATGGTCGCCAGTGGTATAGGTGGAATAATTACTCTGTCAGATCAAATTAATGTACTAGCAGATAGAGGTCCAAAAAGAATTAGCCCTTTCTTAGTACCTATGATGCTTCCTGATATGGCATCAGGGCAAGTATCTATGCTAACAGGAGCAAAAGGTGCAAACTACAGTACGGTATCGGCATGTGCAAGTGGTGCTGATTCTATTGGAATGGCATTTGAAGCTATACGCAGAGGGGATGTTGATGCAGCAATTGCAGGAGGATCAGAAGCAGCTATATGCCCGATAGGTTTAGCTGGATTTAATTCATGTCAGGCTTTATCCAAAAGGAATGACAATCCTACACAAGCTTCAAGACCATTTGATTCAGAACGAGATGGATTCGTATTAGGAGAAGGTGCTGGTATATTAATATTGGAAAATGAAACATCAATAAAACGACATGGAGGAGTTCCTATAGCAGAAATGGTTGGATATGGGTCCACAGCAGACGCTTATCATATTACTCAGCCTGGACCTGAAGGAGAAGGTGGCGCAAGAGCCATGAATAAAGCTTTATCTCAGTCATTAATAGAACCAGAAAAAATTGACTATATCAATGCTCATGGTACCTCTACTCCTTTAAATGATAAATTCGAAACAATGGCAATGAAATCTGTATTTGGGGAACATGCGCATATGCTTTCCATTAGCTCTACAAAATCCATGACAGGCCATTTATTAGGTGCAAGCGGAGCTCTAGAAGCAGTATTATCAATTATGGCTCTAGAAAAATCTGAAATACCCCCAACAATAAATTACGAAAATGCAGATCCAGATTGTGACTTGAATTACACTCCTAACACAAAAATTAATAAACAAATCAGTTATGCAATGAGCAACTCTTTTGGATTTGGAGGACATAACGCCTCCTTAGTATTCAAAAACATCATATAAATCTCGTGAGATATTCAAGATGGTCATTAAAACCAACAGTTCCGAAATCCATCTTAGAACAAATAAACTTACCAGTTATAGAGTCCACGATACTATTTAATCGAGGGATAGTGTCTCAAAATGATTCAAATCATTTTATAACGCCTCTCGAAGATGATTTACATGATCCATATTTATTACCCGATATGGAAAAGGTTACAAATCGAATTTCTGTAGCATTAAAAACAAATGAAACTATTGGGGTATTTGGAGACTTTGACACCGATGGGCTATCTGGTACTGCACTTCTAACTAAAAGCCTACAAACACTTGGCGGCAGCGTAATCCCTTACGTACCACATAGAACTGAAGAAGGTCACGGGGTTAGCCTAAAGGCTATAGACTATTTTATTGCTAAAAATGTCACCTTAATGATTACTGTCGATTGCGGAGTAACATCAATACAAGAAATTGAATTAGCTAATAAATCAGGTATAGACACAATTGTCACAGATCATCATATCCCTTTAGATGAATTCCCTGATGCTATAGGAATAGTTAACGCTCATTTAGATAATTCAAAATATCCTTTTAAACATCTGACTGGTGTAGGGATAGCGTTTAAAGTTATTGAAGCTCTTTATGATTCTCATAAAAAGGAGCTCCCTGAAGAGATATATGCATTCTGTGCTCTAGGGACATTGTCCGACGTAGGAATATTAGAAAATGAAAACAGGTACCTAGTACATAAAGGAATGGAATCAATACGAAACATTGAAATGTTTGGTATTGATTCTTTAATTAGTGAAGCGGGACTATTGAAAGAAGAAATAACAACTGAAGACCTATCATTTGGGATTATACCTAAACTAAATGTGTCTAGTAGGCTTGAACACGCAAATACTAGTTTACAACTTTTATTGAGTTCTACTAAATCTCAATCTGTTCAAATAGCTAAATATTTAGCTAAGCTAAACAAGCAAAGGCAATTAATAACAGAAAACGCTTTAATAGAAGCAAAACGACAAGTAGTTGCAAATAAAGAAAAAGGTGAAAATAATATATTATTTACTGGAAAGCCTGATTGGCAGCCTGGGATTTTAGGATTAATAGCTGGACAGCTGTCCGAAGAACACTATAGGCCTTCTATTTCTGTATCTGGTCGAGGTGAAATACTGAGAGCAAGTGCTAGAAGTATTTCTGAATTTAATATGATAGAAGCATTAAATTCTTGTGGAGATATATTTGAACAATTTGGAGGTCATGCTATGGCAGCCGGATTTACAATAAAAAGAAATAATCTTAAAAATTTTCGCGACATCATATCTTCAATTGCAAATGAAACCTTAGATAATGTTCCGGAAGGACCTGAATTGGTAATTGATGCAGAGATATCCCCTAATTGGTTAAACCAAGAAACTATGAATTTCCTTGCATCTCTTGAACCTTATGGTAACGGAAATCCAATGCCTGTATTTATAACAAAAAATGTACACGTTGTCAGTGCAAAAAAAGTTGGTCGAAATGGAAATCATTTAAAATTAACTATTTCTCATAATGAAAATATATATGACGCTATTGCATTTAGACAAGGCGATAGAATCAAAGAAACAAAAAATGAATTAGAGATCGCATATACTGCAAAGTTCAATTCTTGGAACGGCAAAAAATCAATTCAATTAACAATAGAAGACTTTAAGATCTATGAATAATATATTTAACTCTTTGATCTCCTGCGTCGTTCAGCCCTACTCAACTTTGGAGCAGAATCAGAGAATTCTTTCATAATAGTTTCAGGATTTCCAAATCTACCCCATATAAATAACACTGGTATAGTAACTATCAAGACACTAATCGCAATGAAGTGAGCTTCCTGCATCCCGTAAATCCAAATATTATCTTCTCTAAAAAATTGTATTGAAAATCGTAATACCGAATAAAGTGTTAAGTATAAAGCAAATAACATTCCTGCTGGACGAAGTCTATTTCTAAGATTCCAAAGAATAAATAATATCAAAAAGTTGCCTAAAATTTCATAAAAAATGACAGGTTGCACTGAGGCCCCTACCCCATTTAAACAGTATGCAACTGCACTTGAAGGATCAGTCCATATGTATCCAAAAAATAACTCTGTTGCATTCGCACAATGCTCTCCATTAACAATATCTCCTAATCGCCCTATCGACTGAGCAAAAATCATAGCCGGAGCTGCAATATCTGCGATTACTCCGATTGGATATTTCAAAATCTTGCAATAAATTGCCCCTCCAAAAAATCCCCCTAGCAAACCTCCCCAAAGCCCAATGCCTCCTTTCCAAATAGCGAATATCTGTAAAGGATTTTCAGAATATACATCAAGATTATCTATTACATGTACTAATCTTGCCCCTATGATTCCGCCTACAATCCCCCAAACTGCAATAGAATAGATGTCGTCTGGGTCTATATCTCGCAAGATAGCCCAACGTCCAACTAGGAAGACAGCGGCAGCAACGCCTATAAAACTAAAAAGCCCATGCCAACTTAAAGCAAATGTTCCAAACTGAAACAAAAACGGACTAGCTTCAATTTCTATCATGATAATAAGGCCTCATTTCAAATAAACTTATATAAAATACTATATTCACTTTACCGTATGTCAAGATATCATTTATATATGGAAATATCTAATAATTTGACAAAGAATACAGAATTGACAATTTATATTGAACAATTCCTAGATTATTTATCTGTAGAGAGAGCCGCGTCAAGTAATACAATTGAATCTTATAAAACCGATCTTTTTCAATTTGCTCAATTTATTTTAAAAAAGACTCAATCCTGGGAAAAAGTATCCCCTGATGATATATATAAATTCATGCAAGAATCGCATATTACTGCCATGAAACCCGCTTCAAAATCCAGAAAGTTAGCTACCATAAGATCTTTCTTCAGTTTTTTACATAAGGACGGCTTAATAGATTCTGATCCATCACAAAATTTCAAGACATATAAAATAGAAGGGCATCTGCCTAATGTATTATCAATTTCCCAAGCCTTAAAATTGATAGCCACACCTTTAGCAAAATCTACAACCCCATCCGCATTTCGAGATCAAGCTATGCTTCAAATAACATATGCAAGTGGCCTACGGGTATCTGAGTTGATTAATTTAGATGTTGGGGATGTAGATCTAACAAGCCAAAAAGTAAGATGCATAGGAAAAGGAAATAAAGAAAGAATAATCCCATTCCATAATCAAGCCAAGATATCTATACAAGAATATCTTAAAAAATTTAGGTCTCAATATAAAAATCAACGCTCTGGCAATGCCTTATTCATAAACAACAGAGGTTCACGACTTACGAGGCAAAGTTTTTGGCTAATAATAAAAAAATATTCCATAATAAACGGAATATCAGATAAAATGACTCCTCACACATTAAGACATAGTTTTGCTACTCATTTATTACTAGGAGGAGCACCTATTAGACATGTCCAAGAATTGCTCGGGCATGCTAATATTGCAACAACACAAATTTATACTCATCTAACAAAAGAATTTATTAGAGAAGAATACGAACAAGCTCATCCGAGATCAAAATTAAATAATTACAAATACATATAAAGGAGTAAATGATATGCCAAGCAAAGGTAAAAACAGAGCTGCAAGGCAATCGCAACTCAGGAACAAAAGAAAAAAAGGTTCAGCCAATGTTGTAGATTCTAGGACACAACAATCAAAAGCTTCAACAGAAATATCATCTCCAGTGATTGAGTCTAGTGCAATCCCTCAAAAAGAAGTTACTAAAAAAATGAGATCTTCTTCTTCAACTACATTGTTGAAATATCCTTACTTAAAAGGCGAACTAATTAGAATATCATCTATATCTGTCATAATATTACTGGCATTAATATCATTTAATTTCATATCACTATTTGAGTGATATAAATGATTATTTCCAAATATAAAATTAATGGTCAGTACTAATTTCACAGAAAGATTAAAACAAACTCCCAAATCTCCTGGCGTTTATCGAATGTACAACAAATCAGGAAAGATAATTTATATTGGCAAAGCATCTAACCTACAAAATAGACTAAGGTCATATTTTAATAAATCAAAAACGCAAACCCCCAAAATCAAAACTTTAATAAAAGTCTTAAAAAATTTTGATTTCACAGTAACAGAATCAGAACAGGAAGCTTTAATACTAGAATGTAATCTTATAAAAGAATATCAACCTCGATTCAATTCTCGTTTAAAAGATGATAAAAGCTATCCATTTATTAAAATTGATACTTCCGAAGAATTTCCTCAAGTATATATAACTAGAAACATATCCTTCAATAATCCTAATGATAAATATTTTGGTCCTTATGCAAGTGCTAGCAGTATCCGCAAAACTCTAGCTTTATTAAAAAAGTTATTCCCATATCGATCGTGCACAAAACCTATAACTGGAAAAGATGAAAGGGCTTGTTTAGATTATCATATCGGAAGGTGTGTAGGCCCATGTATAGGAGAGTCTAGCAAAGAACAATATAATGAGATTATAAATCAAGTAATAATGTTTCTTGAAGGAGATACAAGTAAAATTGTTAAGTCACTTAAGGCAAAAATGATGTTCTCGGCAGACAACTTAGAATTTGAAAAGGCCTCTCATTTAAGAGATCAAATCAGAGCCATAGAAAAAGTCCATGAAGGTCAGAAAGTCCTAAAAATTAATTCTTCCAATTTTGATGCCATAGCTTTATCGCAATCACAAGATGAAGCTTGGGTGGAAGTATTTTTTATTCGCCAAGGCAAATTAATAGGCCGTGATAATTATTTAATGAGTATTGGAGAAGATGACGATGAATCTTCTATCCAAACAGCTTTCATAAAACAATTTTACAAGGTCACTCCTTATGTACCACCACTAATATTAACTCAGCATGAGATTACAGAAGAGGAAGAAGATATATTAATAAGTTTTTTAAGTACTAAAAGACACGGTAAAGTAAATATACATACTCCTAAAAGAGGTGAACGCCGAAAACTTGTCAAAATGGTAGAAGAAAATGCTTCTAAAGGCATGGACCAATTAAAAATATCTAGATTTGTAGAAAGTGATAATAGTGAAACGGCATTAAAAGAAATTCAAGAAGCACTCAACCTTCCTCAAAAACCTTACCGGATAGAATGCTATGACATATCAAATATCCAAGGAACAAATGCAGTTGGGAGTATGATTGTATTTGAAAATGCGAGTCCCAAAACATCTGATTACCGAAGATTTAAAATTAAATCTGTAGAAGGCATTGATGACTATTCAATGATGCAAGAAATGCTATCAAGACGTTTTAAAAAGATTGTATATTCCGCTAAATCATCTCCCGACAATCAAAATTCATGGATTAAGAAACCTGATTTGGTGTTAATAGATGGAGGAAAAGGACATCTAGGTGCTGCTTTACAAGTATTTCTAAACCTTGGAATAACTGACATATCAATAGCGAGTATCGCAAAATCAGAAGAAGAAGTATTTGTTCCAAAAACTCCCGAACCAATCATCCTTCCTCGAAATTCACAAGGTTTATTTTTATTACAAAGAGCAAGAGATGAAGCTCATAGATTTGCGATAACGTATCACAGGACACGCAGATCAAAATCCGCCACATCCTCTTCACTTGATATGATCCCCGGAATAGGTCCTAAAAAGAAACGACATCTTATACGAAAATTCGGTTCAGTAAAGGTAATAAAGGAATCTAGTGTGACCGAAATAGCCTCAACTCCAGGAATGACGTTAAAATTAGCCAATCTACTGAAAGAATATCTATAATTTGTGAGAAAAATTAAGTTATAATTCTTCCAGCATAATCCATTCAATGTCGATGTCCTTTAACAAGTTATTTCTAGTACTAATAACTGGACATCCCATATTTTGTGCAAGCGCACATGTAACTGAATCTTCTATCAAGTCCAAGTTTGGATCTGATAGATTGAACAAATCAACTTGCCCATATGGATTTGTATCTAGAGATGCTGACCTATAAAAATATCCCGCTTTCATGGCCATATCAACAGTCAAAGAAATAGAATTTATAAATTTCAATAAACTTAAAAAACCTATCTCAGATTTTCTATCAAAAGAATTTGATTTCGATAAAACAAATAAAGAATATGCCGAAACAGATATCACAATACTCTCATCAATGGCATCGTGGATAAGCTTCTTTGCACTTAAATCGCCTTCCTTATACGACAATAATACTGATGAGTCTATTACAACGTTGTCCATCTCTCTCACTCAAATGCCTCACGTGCTATTCTTTTAGCATCTTCTTCAGATATATCAATTGGTGACCCAAGCGGCTCATTAACCTGAATACTTATAGTAGAATTATCCCAAACAGAATCCACGTTACTGCGAGCCTCTACGCTCACATTATCCGGTATATCAAGATATAAAGATAATGATTTTTCTAAAATATCTCGCATAGACAATCGTTGTTCTGTAGCCTTAGACTTAGCTTTTATATAAATATCTTCTCGAATATTTGCGAATATTTGCCTGGTGGGTCCTTCGTTTTTGCGTCTAGGCATAAGTCACCTTTATATAATAAATAGTTATATATATATATGTATGTATACGTGTGCACGAACTTTACCACATACATTAGAATATTGCATATGTTAACGTATTTATACACAAGGATATAAAATGAAAATAATAATAGCTCCACAAGCGTTTAAAGGAAGTATTAGTGCCCTAAAGGTTGCAGAGGCAATGTCTGAAGGAGCTTTAAAGATTTTCCCTAAAGCTAAAATTGTTATATGTCCTGTCGCTGACGGAGGTGATGGCACATTAGAGACTCTTGTAGATATTTCAAATGGGGAAATAAATAAATGTTCTGTTCATAATCCTATGGGAAAAATAATCGATGCTGAATGGGGTGCTATGGGAGATGGCAAAACTGCTGTTATAGAAATGGCAAGATCTTCAGGTTTAGCTTTATTAGATCCCAAAAAACTAAATCCTTTAAAAGCCTCAACATATGGATTAGGAGAATTGATACAAGACGCGTTAAATAAAGGTTTTAAAAAATTTATAATAGGAATTGGTGGTAGCGCAACAAATGATGCTGGCGCAGGAATGGCTCAGGCGTTAGGCGTAAAATTACTAGATCGCAAAGGTGTAGAAATTGCTCCTGGAGGAATCAATCTGATGAATCTAACTACAATAGACATGTCAGGTATTGATGAGAGGATTTTAGATTCAGATTTCCAAATTGCGTGCGACGTTACAAATCCTTTGACAGGACCGGAAGGTGCTTCTGAGGTATACGGACCTCAGAAAGGGGCAACACGCAAAATGATAGATGATTTAGATGCATCTCTTCAACATTTTAATGAAATAGTGATAAAAACATTTAATAAAGATATTTCAAAAGTACCAGGTTCTGGTGCAGCAGGTGGGCTAGGTGCCGGAATGATTACTTTTACAGACGCAACACTACGTCCAGGAATAGATATAGTATTGGACGCGGTCGCATTAAATGAAAAGATTGCAAAAGCCGACCTTGTTATTACAGGAGAAGGTGCTATGGATTTTCAAACTATATACGACAAAGCTCCTATTGGTGTAGCTAAAATAGCTAAACGACACGGAATACCTACAATAGGAATATCTGGAATGCTTGGTAAAAATTATCAACTAGTTCATGAACATGGCATTGATGCTGCAATGTCTATAGTAACAGGACCAATGACTTTGCCAGAAGCGTCTGAGAAATCTTATGAACTAATATCCAATTCAGTCTCAGAATGCCTTAGATTGATTAATATAGGTTTTAAAATTAAGAATCCTGGAAAATAACATGAGAATCAAAGACTGCTACAATTCAGATGATTTCAGAAATTTAGCCAAAAAAAGGTTACCTTCACCTATTTTTCACTATATAGATGGAGGAGCAGATGATGAAGTAACCCTGACGCGTAATCGTAAAGCATACGAAACCTGTGATTTAGTGCCTAATGTATTAACAGGTGTAGAAAAAGTTGATTTATCCACTACTGTAATGGGACAAAAATTAGAAATGCCTCTATTTTGTTCTCCTACAGCATCCCAGCGATTGTTTCATCATGAAGGGGAACATGCTGTTGCAAAAGCTGCTGAAAAATTTGGAACTATGTTTTCAATTTCATCACTGGCCACAATAGATTTAGAATCAGTAAGTTCAATCAATACTCCTAAAATGTTTCAAGTGTATTATCACAAAGATAAGGGTTTGACCGAAAGTATGTTAGAAAAATGTCATGAGGCAAATTTTGATGTCTTAGCACTAACAGTAGATACTGTAGCATTAGGAAATCGAGAAAGAGATTTAAGAACAGGATTTACTGTTCCACTTAGATTATCTTTATCTAGTATATTGAGCTTTATAACTCATCCTTCTTGGGGTATAAATTATCTTACTCATTCAAAATTTGAATTACCTATCTTAAAAAAACATATAGAAGAAGCTAATTTTGCGATAGCCCTATCTGACTATTTTTCAAAAATGATAGACGTTTCTATTAACTGGAAGGACGCTGAAGAACTCCGAAAAAAATGGGGTAGAGAATTCTGTATCAAAGGAATTATGAGTGTTGAAGATGCCCAAAAAGCAGTTGATATAGGCGCAACAGGAATAATAGTTTCAAATCATGGTGGGAGGCAGCTAGATGGAAGTCGTGCTCCTTTTGACCAATTAGAAGAAATTGTAGATGCTGTCGGAGACAAGATAGATATTATTTGCGAAGGAGGAATTTCTAGAGGGACTCATGTACTAAAAGCTTTAAGTTTAGGTGCTAAGGCTTGTAGTGGAGCTCGCATGTACTTATATGCATTAGCTGCGGGGGGTCAAAATGGAGTAGAGAAAGCTTTAAGCAATATGAAATCTGAACTAATCCGTGACATGACTCTGATGGGATGTCAAAATATAGATTCACTTTCTAGAAAAAATATCCGGTTTAGGAATTAATTTAATACTAATCCCTTAATCATAAATCCTATAATCCAAGCAATAATTAGAATTGGACCACCAGAAAAAAGAAGGCCTTCTTTTTTTTCTTCTGCAGGACCGGCTAGTTTCATGAAAATTAAAAATCCTACTAACAATAAGGTTAGAAGTATAACTGACGTATTATTAGCACCTAAAAAAGCTCCAATAATAAATCCAAAAAGACCCCAAACAAATGGAAATCGTAATACCGTCATTAAATACATTTATTTATCTATAAAGTCGAATTGCTCAAAAGTACCATTTACTATCGGTACAGAATCTAATCCAAACCATCTTTCAACTACTGTTGAATAAGTAGACCGAAAATCATTGTTATAGTGTAAGTCACCCTCAAGTTGATCTGCCTCTTTCAGTGAAGGATACTGTCCGTATAATCCACCTTTTACATCACCACCTATAACGAAAGCAACTCCACCTGAACCATGATCTGTTCCCGAACCATTATCTTTTATTCTTCTGCCAAATTCAGAGAACACTAATATAATAACTTCATCTTCTCGGCCATGTTCTCTGAGATCGTCATAAAAATCGCCTATGGAACTTGAAACTTCATTCCATAACTTCGAATGTGTTACTAGTTCTCCAGAATGTGTGTCAAAGCTACCATGCTGAGTATAAAATACTTTTGTACCTAAATCTGCAAGAAAAACTTGAGCAATACTTTTCATGTTCTGAGCGAGTGGGTTCGCGGCATATTCTATAGTTGAAGAGTATTTTGCCGGAGCCGTTCTTAATATATCGGCTCCTTTAAGAGCATCAGAACCAGTTTGGCCTAGAAAATCCATTACAGGGTCTTTTCCTTGTACAGCTCCATACATATGAGAGAAAGCCCTTAAAGCCAACTCTCTAGTCGATTCATCAGCAATATCTGTAAACAAGCCATAATTTTCTAAATTTCCAACTGATGCCACTGGAACTCCCCGTACAGCTAAAGCTCTTGGCAAACCTCTTCCAAAATTAACACCAGTTAATACATTTTCAGACTTAGGATCTAAGTCCCTTATAACTCTGCCTAACCATCCTTCAGTTCCTATCTCATCAGGTAGAGCTGTATGCCATATATCCATGGATCTGAAATGAGATCTATTTGGAGTTGGGTATCCTATCCCATTTATTACTGCCACTTTACCTTCATCATAAAGTCTTTTAATAGCATGCATATCAGGATTAAAGCCATACATGTCATCTATTTTCAAAACATTTTCTTGTTCTATGTGAATAGTCTTACGAAAGTCGTAATATTCATCATCACCATATGGGACTAGAGTATTTAGATAATCGTTACCACCACTCAATTGAACTACAACTAATGCTTTTTCTTTGGACGCAACCATGTTTATTAACTCCTAAAAATTAGGTAAAACGAGTATTTACAACTGAGGTATAGTATACATAAATTTTATTTTAGATTCCAATATTAAAATAATTAGATATTTTTCAAAATGCATGTATGTCTATAAGTAGGTAAATATGGCTGAATTATCATCAAATTCATTCGAATTTGAAACTGACTCTGACGTAATAGAATATTTCATAACAAAAGGATGGACTGACGGGCTGCCAATAATCCCTCCTACAATAGAAAGAGTCACAAAGTTTCTAGAAACAATTCCTAATATCTCTTCAGATGTGATCGGACATGAACCTGTTAAAAATAGAGAAATAACTGTTGAAAAAATAGCTATAAATGCTGTTATGGCTGGATGTCTGCCAGAATATTTTCCTGTGATACTTAAAACTGTAGAATCAATTTTAGAACCTGACTTTGATCTACATGCTATAACATCTAGCACAATGGGAGCAGGGATATTAACTGTTATTACAGGACCAATTGCCTCTCAAATAAAATTACATGGTGGAACCAGTGTATTTGGCCCTGGACACAGAGCAAATGCCACTATAGGAAGAGCAGTGAGATTATCTATCATAAACACAACTGGTTCGAACTCAAATCAAATAGATAAGGCAACTTTAGGACATGCAGGCAAATATACATGGTGTATAACTGAAAACTCTAACTCCCCATGGGCAAGTCTACATGAAGACAGAGGATTTAAGCCTACTGATAGTACTACAAGCGTATTTGCAGGATTATCTCCGATACAAGTATCAAATCATCATTCTCAAGAACCAGAAAAAATTCTGAGGAGTTTCCGAGACGCTTTATTTACAATTGGGCCCAATCAAGGTGAAATCGTAATAATTTTATGTCCAGAGCATGCCACTCATATAAGTAATTCTGGGTGGGATAAAACTCAAATTAAAGATTACTTGTATGACATATCCATAAGATCGAATGATGATTGGAATCAAGGTTCATATGCTCCTTCTGCTTCACAAGGCGGTGTAGCTAATGACACAAAGTTAACTAATGTTGCCCTTGGACCAGATGCATTTACGATAATGGTAGCAGGCGGAAATGCAGGAGCATTTTCTTCTGTTATTCCATTGTGGGGTGGCGGCAGTCGTTCCAAATCTATAACTAAAGTTATATAATCAAAAAATATTCTAATCTCTAGGAGGATGATATGGTGCAAAAACTAACTGTTCTTGACCCTACCATAGAGGCCAAAATTGAAAACTCTATTCTTTCAGATCGCCCCGAATCACTAGACGGATTAACTGTTGGGCTTTTAGCAAATGGTAAAAGAAATTCTGAAGAATTACTTCAATATGTTTATGAAGTAATTAAAGAAGAGTATAAGTTAAATGAACCTATCTATGCTAATAAAGGCAATGCCTCAAAACCTTGCCCTCCAGATCTTCTAGAAGATCTGGCAGACAGATGTGATCTTATCATCACATCTTCTGGAGACTGAGGCTCCTGTTCATCGTGCAGTGTGCACGACGGCATAACTTTTGAAAAACAAGGTCTCCCAACAGCAGTTATATGCACTGAGCCATTTGTTACAAGCGGTGTAGCCATGGCAAAGATGGGAGGAATACCTGACTATTCTTTTGTAGTAACTGACCATCCATTAGGAAGCTTAACCCAAGATGACCTTAAGAAAAGAGCACGAGATATTGCTCCTGAAATAATATCTTTACTGCTTAACTAAAATATACTGTTAACCTGTTACCAAGGACCAATTTGACTATATATGTTCCTTGGTAACAGGTTAAACTGACAATTTAGAATTCTTTACTAAGAACATATGCTGAAGTTTTTCTTCAGATTTTATATCTGCTAAAGAAACCATTTTAGAAAATGTTTCATGTGCTTTTATATCAATCATATACCTTCAAAAAGAGTTATAAAGTTCCTACGATAACTTAGAAAGAGTAAAGGGACTCTTGGAGAAGAAAAAGGCCATCAAAATTTAAGTGATGATTTTTATAAAATTTTTCCCGTCCCACTTATAATGATCAAATGTAAAATTATCTAATTCATCTAACCCTTTAGCTTGTGTTTCACATAAAAATTTTATGAATTGTCCCTTTACTACTTTACCCATATGACCAGCAGATTTTAATTTTCCATCTTTAATTATCTTAAAATCTATCCTAACGATATTTTCATGAGAGTATGATTTACTATGAATTTGAGGAAGTAAATCAATTATTATATTTTCTTTACTTAAGTGTTTTGTAAGAATAGGGAACCAAAATTTAGTTAGAGATAAACTATTCATTTTTAGTTTGTAATCAGGTATTAGTGTTTTAGGTGTAACTATTCCAAATAAACCACTAAATATTCTTATATTTTTCTCAAAATATGACTTTGATTCATCAGATAAATTTTGCCAATCAATTTGGTTGTAAACAACTCCAGTGTATCTTTCAATTGAATATGAACAATTATTTTCCATAGCATTCAAGTTTAATTCATTGAATTGTTTTGCTTTTTGAAGTGTTACTCCATATATTTTTTGCAATTCTGCATCATCACTATTAGAAAGTTGTTTCTGAATAGCCTTAACTTCATTTTCAAAAATAAAATTCGTATCCTTGAATTTAATATTACTGGAATTTTTACTTGATTTACCTTCGCTTGGAGGAATAAGAATTAACATATAATTAAACACATAAATGGCGGGAGCGCGAGGGAGTCGAACCCACTGCACCAATCGAAGGATTGCTGCCAACGGATTTGAAGTCCGCGGAGGCCACCAGGCCTCATCCGCCCCCTTAAATTTAAATTAACTTTATTTTATTTTGACAAAACTTCTTCTATTTTTTTCTGTATTATAGACTTAGGCACAGCTCCTACAATTTGATCAACGGGTTTCCCGTTCTCAAAAATCAAAAGAGCAGGAATTCCTCTAATGCCATATGTCATAGACAAATTACTATTGGTGTCAACATCTAACTTTCCAACTTTAACCCTTCCATCGTATTCCTCTGCTATTTGTTTTACAGACGGTGCAATCATACGACAAGGTTGACACCAATCAGCCCAAAAATCTACAAGTACTGGAATTGAAGAGTTTATAACTTCTTCATCAAAATTATCTTCATTTATTTCTACTGGCTCTGACATATAAACACCCTCCTTCTTAAGGTATAAATCAATTTTCTAAGTAATTAACAAAGTCTACAGGAATATATTCAACCTCATCCCAAAATAATGTACCTAATAATAACCCTTTAGGTACATCAAAAATCAAAAATCCTTGAATCTCATATCCTCGCGCTAAGTCAAATGAATCCCATAAAATTGGAGACACATTTTTAATTCCTTCATTTGTACTAATAGATTCTACAATAATTGAGTCTTCATAGGGGTTAACTGGAGGATATTTTTTCCCTCTCCTGTCTCCCAGCATAACAGTCTCAGTATCGACTATGATAGGAATAACCGTAGTCGTTCTATTAGTAATCTTAGTGTTAACAATTACTATTTCTCTATTAGATGCTCTTGGCGAAATAATTCTTTTTTCACCGTTTATCTCAAAAAACGCTTGATCAACAATAAGAGGAAATTCAGAATATATTTCTAGATTTCTACCTTTTGCTGAAGATCCCGTAATATCATCCTCACAACCTAAAGTAATCATGAGCATTATTGGCAATATCGATAATAATGAAATTATATTAATTTTTTTAATGATCATTCCAATTCTCAAGCAGTTATTGAAGATGGCATATTTTTCAATTTATTTACAATATTAGGGAGTAAATTTAACATATACTGAACATCTTCATTTGTCGTAGTTCTCCCTATAGTAATCCTAATAGTGCCTCGTGCTTGTTCTGCAGACCTACCAATTGCCAGTAAAACATGTGAAGGTTCTATAGAAGCAGCCGAACATGCACTTCCACTAGAAGCACTTACTCCGCCCAAATCTAATGCTAACAAAATTGATTCTCCTTCAATCCCTGGAAAAGAAATATTTACATTATTAGGTAGCCTATTGATTTGGTCTCCGTTAATTAATAAATCATCTACATTTTTTTTCAAATAATCAAAAATGTGATTTCTAATTTTGATTTGGCGAGAAGACTCTAATTCCATTTCTTTTACTGATAATTCTAAAGCCTTGGATAATCCGACTATACCAGGAACATTTTCCGTCCCGGAACGTCTCTGCCTTTCTTGTCCACCGCCTATTATGAGTGGTTCAAATGGAGTACCTCGTTTAATATAAAGAGCTCCAACACCTCTGGGGCCATAAAACTTATGTCCTGATATGCTAAGCATATCTACCCCTAAATCTTTAACATCAACTGGCAGATGACCTACAGCTTGAACGGCATCTGTATGAAACACTATAGTCTTTCCATTTTTATCCGAATATTCTCTAATTTTTTCAGCAATCTCTTTTATTGGCTGAATAGTACCAATCTCATTATTAGCTAACATTACACTAATTAAAATTGTTTTATCAGTAATCGCATCAAGTATATCTTTAGCAGATACAAATCCTTTATCGTCAACTGGAATATATGTAACATCAAATCCAAATTGTTCCATTTGATGACAGGTATGCAGTACCGCATGATGTTCAATAGAAGTTGTTATTATATGATTCCCTAAATTCTTCATTGACATAGCTACGCCTTTAATAGCAGCATTGTCAGCTTCTGTCCCTCCGCTTGTAAAACAAATCTCACTCGCCCGAGACCCAATAGAATGAGCAACAAATCTTCTAGACTCCTCTACAGCATTTCTAGTTTCTTGAGCAAGAGTATATATACTAGATGGATTTCCAAAACTTTCAGTAAAGTAAGGCATCATAGCCTCTAGAACTTCTGATCTCATAGGAGTAGTAGCCCCATGATCCATATAAATAGTATTCATATTAAATATTAATCCTAGTATATATAAGTCGATTTATTAGTTATCTATACTAGCATTATATAACTAAATTAAGAATCTGATCAGGTTGGATATCTAATAATTTTATAAACTACGTTAGTTGTAGTATATACTGAAATAGTATTAGAGGTTACAGGTGCCAAAGCAACAATATATACACCTTTAATATTGAATTTTATAGCAACAGCTTTAAGTAAAGTAATCATTCTTTCCCACGATAATCCAGATAGTTTTGAGGTTCCAGTATCAAATATTAGTGAAGGGCCCAAAGGTCCAAATCTATAAATAAATACACATCATCTCCTAGATTTTCTATTATCTGTCCAATATCCCTATCACTAAAGTGCCCATTTTCAACTATAGGATATATAATATGTAACCTATTATTAACTTGAAGATGATATTAAGTTGATTTAAGATCGTTGAGTTATCGTTGGATTGTAGTGAAATTTATTACTTAGTAGTTGAATATTTAAATTGATAGAAGTATCTGAAATAACAAAATATTACGGTGATTTTCCTGCCGTTACAAATCTCTCTTTTAAAGTAGATCAAGGAGAGATTTTAGGGTTTTTAGGTCCTAATGGAGCTGGTAAATCAACTACCATGAAAATGTTGACTGGATTTATGCCACCAACAGATGGAACAATACAGATAGCAGGGTTCGACATTGTAGAACAATCTATTAATGCAAGGAAACATATAGGTTATCTACCTGAAACTGTTCCCTTGTACTTAGACATGACTGTCTCTGAATATTTAAGTTTTATGGGAACGATACGTGGATTAGATTCTAAAAAAGTTGCTCTGAGAAAATCTGAAGTAATTGATCAATGTAATCTTGGAGACTATTACTCAACTTATATTGGGAAGTTATCAAAGGGGTACAGACAAAGAGTTGGAATATCTCAAGCAATATTGCACGAACCAGATGTGTTGGTATTAGATGAACCGACTATAGGAATAGACCCAATACAAGTGGTTGAAACAAGACAATTAATAAAAAGTTTAGGTCAGTCACACACATTAATACTTAGTTCTCACATACTTCCTGAAGTAAGTATGATATGTGACCGAGTCATAATAATACACGAAGGGAAAATAGTAGCCATAGATAATCCAAAAAATCTTGGCACTAATCTATCAGGAGTTGAAAGAGTAGAGCTAGAAATAAAAGGTGTAAATAAAAAAATAGTCCCAGTCCTTAAAAATGTGGAAGGGGTTCAAGATTTAGAAATAATACCTGTTACTAGCGGAGGTGGTTATCATAGATATCAATTAACCGTTGATTTAGGTTCAGACATTAGGCATCTATTAGCAAAAACAGTTATTGAAAATGATTGGGAATTATTAAAATTACAATCTATAGGGATGACTCTTGAAGAAATTTTCTTAAAACTAACACTAGAAGAAGAAATGCTATGAAAAATCTATTAGCAATCACACTAAAGGAAACTAAGACTTATTTTGGTATGCCTTCGGCTTACATAGTAGGTGCTATGTTTTTAATGTTAACCGGAATATTCTTTGTATTTGAAATAACCAGACCTTTTTCAGAAGCTGGAGTAAGAGAGTTAATAGAATGGGCAAGTTTTTTTACTGTTTTCTTAGCACCTCTAATTACAATGCGATTACTAGCTGAAGAACAAAAATTAGGCACACTTGAATTATTATTAACATCTCCTGTTCGCGAATGGGAAGTTATTGTAGGAAAATATTTGTCCAGCTTATTTGTACTTCTAGCTATTCAAGCTATAACTTTATATTACGTGTTAGTAATATACATATTTGGAAATCCCGATACCGGTCCAATTATAAGTGCTTATATTGGTCTAGTATTGCATGGGGCAACAGCGCTTTCAGTAGGCTTATTAGGTTCGTCATTATCAAGCAATCAAATTGTTTCAGCAGTGTTAGGAACTGCAGTACTGTTGTTTTTTGCTTTTATAGATAGAGTCTCTGGTTTGGCTGATGGTGCAGCAGCAGAATTTCTGAATGGATTATCTATGACATCCAGATTATCGGATTTCACAAGAGGTATAGTAGATACAAGTCATTTAGTTTATTTTTTAAGTTTGATAGCTATATTCATATTTTTAACCATTCGGTCATTAGAAACGCGAAGGTGGAAATAGATGTCTACTAATCAGAATAATGATTCTTACAAAGAAATTATCCTATCTCTAATTTTATCAACAAATTTTTGGAGTATTATATCGGCTACAGCAGGAATAGCCTCTGTTGCACTAGGTGGATCTATATACTTTGCTTTTGAAGGCTTATCAAGATTGTCTTTATGGGTTATTTTAGTAGGGTCTGCCCTAATATTCTTAGCAATTTTGATATCCCCAAGAGCAATAGCAATTTTTGTAGTTGGCCGTAGAGGTAGATATGGAGTTAATGCCGCTGCGCTAACTATAGCTTTTTTCGTAATCGTTTTAGTTGTCAATTTTATAATGTATACAAACCCAACTAGAATTGACGTTACAGCCACTAGAGTATTTTCATTATCACAACAGACAATCCAAGTATTAGACGAATTAGATAACGAAGTTATGGCAAATGCGTTTTTTGTATCAGCAGATACTGACAATTCTGTCAGGCAACAAGCCGAGGATTTATTAAATGAATTCTCAAGAAAAACACCAAATTTCCAATATAGATTCCTTGACCCTGAACTAAACAGAGCCCAAGCCATTAAATATAACGTTGTGTCATATCCTTCAATAGTATTTGAAGATACAAAGACAGGAAAGGTCCAAGGAGTTATTAATTTTACTGAGCAAGATTTCGTTACTGGAATTTTAGTTTCCACAGATAAACAGCAGAAAATAATCAGGATTTTGACCGGTCATGGTGAATCAGAAGTTAATAAAAATCCAACTGCTGAATCTTTAAAAGATACCGGTTTTGATTTAGCAATATCAGGGTTGCAAAGAGACAATTATCAGGTACAAGTCTTAAATTTAAAACAATCTAATACCATACCTGAAGATACAGCTGCTCTAATAATACCTGGACCAAAAGACGATTTAGACCAAAATGAATATCAAACAATAAAGGATTATGCTGATTCTGGTGGCAGAGTTCTTGCTTTATTTGATCCAGGAACTCCAAAACTTTTTAACAATATCCTCAACCCGTACGGAATTACAATGGGAAATGAATTAATATCTGACGCAGTAAGTAATGTTGCTGGTGAAATGCTTACTCCAATGCTTCAAAGCGCTAATGGTCAATATGCTAAGAGCGAACAAACTGGAATAGCCATAGCTGACAAAATATCAGTCTCTTTTTACCCTGAATCTACTTCTATTGACTTAACTATACCTCTAGAAGATACTCCACCTCATGTCAAATTTACACCATTAGGATTGACAACTCCTGCAAGTTGGCTAGAGTCAAATATAGATGATTTGGGATATGATGAAAATAAAATGACTGGGCCATTTATTCTATTTGGAATATTAGAAGCTAATGGGTCAATTGAACAATCTCCACTCGAAGTTTCAGGCAACCCGACAACCAAAATAATTATATTTGGAGATTCGGATTTTGCGACAAATAAATATTTCCATAGCAGTGATAATTCTGATGTTTTCTTAAACTCGGTAAATTGGCTTGCTGATGATTATGAACTCGTATCAATAAGACCAAAATTAACATCCTACCGGGAATTAGTCGTTAACAGTAGCGAACGTAATTTCATTAAATGGTCAAGTTGGGTTATTCCTCCAACAATTATGCTTATTTTTGCAATTATTGTTTGGTGGCGTCGACGTTAGTAATAATAGAGGTTTAATTTGAACTATAAAATTACAATCTTTTTTATATTGGCAGCAATAATCGCTGGTGTAGTATATTACATTAATCCGTTTGCTGAGGTTGAAGAAAAGCTAATAGCTAAACCATGGTTTTATCAATTATCAAATGACGATATGGTATCAATTAATATAAAACATATGGGACAAGAAGTTAGTTTCATAAAGACTACTTTGGATACATGGGCTTTTGAAGGCGAAGAAGGAATCCCGCCTGACATGGATCGATTCGGTGGTATCGCTTATATTCTGGGAGGTCCTCAAACCACTAGAGATCTAACAGAAACTCAAATAATCATAGAGGACCCTGCTCAGTATGGATTAGACAATCCTCATACTATCGTTGATATAGGGCTTACTTTAGATAGAAATTTGAAATTTCGCCTTGGAGACAAGACGACTAATGGTCGTAATCACTATGGTCAGATCGAAGGGTTCCCTCAATTATTCTTAATAGCAGATTCGTGGGGTAATGTGTTATCAAGGTTGGCTGAAGATATCCCGTATCCTAAATGGTATACATATCGCGACCCATTAACTATAGATGAGCTAAATATACTACCTGAAAATATCAATGAAGATAACCAAGCTTCTGTAACATTTAAAAAACAGATGGACGGCATATGGACAGTAACTGATTACAGAAATAATTCAGAAGCTTTAAATGTAGACATGGATAAGTGGGAACAAATACTTCCATTATTAAGTAGACCCGAGGGAGTAACTGTTGATATACCTAATGTCAAAGATAAAGATTACTCTCCTTGGGGTATGACGAGTAATTCTGCTGAAATTGAAATAAGGTTTAAGGGAGCTACGCAAGAAGGAATTATATTTACTGATGGGTTTACTTTAATAATTGGCAATAAAAGCGAGAATGGGGATTTTTATTATGGAATGCCAGATTATGGTGGAATATTAGAACCTGTTCTTAAATTGCCCTCTGATTGGGTGGAAACTCTATTAAATTTGTCTGAAGATATACCTTTATAAATACACCCGTCAACAAAATTTTTTATATCTTTAATTTACTACTTGGACTCTTATAAATTTCTTTGACAAAATCGACCATATGATCTCTTATAGATATTTTGTTTATATCTTTTATGGGAATCCATCTGCAATCACTAATGTCTTCTTTAGTATCAGGAATCAGTAAATCATAATTATTGGCTGAGTAACTCATTTGATACCAATGAATAAATTTGTTGTAATTTATTCCATCATATTTCTTAATATAATTAGTAGTACCAATAAACTTTATTATCTCCAAATAATTTTCTTTCAATCCTGTTTCTTCAGAAGTTTCACGTATTGCACATTGAGAAAAAGTTTCTCCAACATCTAATTTACCTTTAGGAAATTCCCAATTCATTTTTTTCTTAATAAATAAAAGAGTATTATTCCTCAGTACTACCCCTCCGGCTGCATTAAATATAGGTAAATCAGATAATTTATTATTCATATGTGATTTCAACTTTCATAAAAGATTAATATATGTAATTGGTCGGGGAGACAGGATTCGAACCTGCGACCTCTCACACCCCATGCGAACGCGCTACCAAGCTGCGCCACTCCCCGAATTATATGATTTTAAATAACTGCACCAAGTTTATATAATATGAAATTATCATAAATGTTATGATACTCATTATCACATAAATTTAAATTCCTGTGATATAAATATGGAAAATAATAACTTTACATCATCTCCAGCAGAAATAAGACAAAAAATACGCCATGGTGAGCTAGTAAGGCCAACAGCTGGTTTAGCACCGGGATATGTACAAACAAATGTCGTTATATTACCCAAAGAGTTATCTTCTGACTTCTTATTGTTTTGTAAAAAAAACCCAAAGGCTTGCCCCTTAATAGAAGTTATAGATCCAGGAAAGTTTGAGGCTATTTTATCTGCCCCCAATAGTGATATTCGTAGTGACATACCTTTATATAGAATTTATAAAAATGGCATTCTTTCTGAAGAAACCTCAGATATCAAAACTAAATGGAGAAAAGATTTTGTTACATTTTTAATTGGTTGTAGTTTTACATTTGAAGCAGCATTGATCGAAAATGGAATACAACTTAATCATATTAAAGAGGGAAAAAACGTATCAATGTTTGTAACTAACATACCGACAGAAAGGGCTGGAATGTTTTCAGGTCCAATGGTAGTTTCAATGAGATCTATTCAGATAGATAAAGTAGATCAAGTAATACAAACAACAGCAAAATTTCCTAGCATGCATGGAGCGCCGATACATGTAGGCAACCCAAAAAAAATTGGGATTTTAGATATTACCAATCCTGACTTTGGTGACAGAACTTTAATAAAAGAAAATGAGACACCTGTATTTTGGGCATGTGGAGTTACCCCACAAAGTATTGCAATGAGTTCAAATCCTTCTATTATGATTACTCATGCACCTGGGCACATGTTTATTACAGATAAAAAAGATGAAGAATATGCGATTATTTAATGACAATTGAAAAAATTATCCTTCAAAATGATGTTCGCGGAATCTCAAAATTATCAAATTTCACAGACCCAGAGAGTTGCTCTAGTGCATCTAATTTAATATTAAGAAACCCAGGAACAGTGTTCATAACAACTGGTTTCTTTATATTAAGTGCACAAGCTCCGGAAACAGATGGGCCCCCAGGAGCCATATTTTTAGGAAATGCATTAGAAATGTTAGGGTATAAAGTCGTTTATGTAACAGATAAACATTGCTCATTTATATTGGATAAATTTAAATCCTCACAATCATCTATCATAGAATTTCCTATTTTTGACTTAACTCAAAGCAAAAAATATTCTAAAAAAATCTTAGAAAAAGAATCTCCTAGTATTCTTATATCAATCGAGAGGTGTGGGGCTTCTTTTGATCAAAAATATCGTAATATGAGAAATCAAGACATATCTGATAACACAGCTAAAATTGATTGTCTGTTTGATCTCCATCCCAAAACAATTGGAATAGGAGATGGCGGAAATGAAATAGGAATGGGAAACATTGAAACTTATATATCGAAGACAAAAACATTAGTCGAATACCCTACACAATCAAAAGTTAATAATCTGATAATTGCAAGTGTATCTAACTGGGGCGGATATGGATTATTAGCTGCTCTATCAATAAAAAGTAACCGAAATTTATTACCAAATGTGGAATACCAAGAAGAAGTAATCAAAAAAACAGTAGCATCTGGAGCGGTTGATGGATTTTCTGGATTAAAAGAAAATAAAGTTGATGGAAAAGATTTAGAGGAAAATTCCTATATTCTTAATCTGTTACATGAATTAGTCAAAAATAAGCTCAATTTATGAATTAGGTTCTTCTAATCTTAGATTATCGATCCCTCTTCTTATCTGACCTAATGATTCAGATAAGGTTTCCTCTAATGAAGAAAGTACTTCCATTGCATACCTGTCAGCACCCTTTTTCTGGTCAGTAGCTTTTGTTTCCATTTCGTTAACAATAGCATATGCTTTTCGTTGAGCATCTTGTATTATAGATTGTGCCTCGTCAGCAGCGTTTGAAGTAAGGTCGTCACCCCTGTTTTCTGCTTCTTTTGTTATAGATGCTTCAGAAATTTTTTCTTCATAAGCAACAGTAGCAGCAACATCCATATCTTTAGCAGAATTTTCTGCTTGTTCTCGAATTCTTTCAGCTTCTAACTGTGCTTGATTTATGATGCTATCTCTTTGCATTATTATCGTCTGAGCTTCCTCAAAATTAGAAGGTAGCCCTGATTTTATTTGATCATATACTTCAGTAAGCTTATCGGCATCTACCATTATCTTTCCTCTAAACCCAGGAAGTTTACTACCCGAATTTTTGAGACTTTCCATCTTAGACAATATTTCGTCCATGTTCATACTAATAACCTCCATCAACTTTTAATTTAAGATTATAAAACCTTTATATTTTATCTTGAATAGCATCTACAACATGTTTAGGGGCTAAATTATGTATGTCAGCACCTAATCGGGCAACTTCTTTAATTCTGCTCGAATAAATGAACTGATGCTCAAGCGCACTCATCATACAAATAACATCAATGTCTGGGGTAAGATTACGCCACATAAGAGCCATCTCAAATTCTTGTTCAAAATCAAATCCTGCCCTAAGACCTCTAAGAATAACTTTGGCTCCAACTTCTCGTGCAATATTAGGCGCCAAGCCTGTAAAAGGTATGATTTTCACATTATTTATACCTTTTAATGAATCTTCAAACAATTTTAATCTCTCGTCAATATCAAACATTAAATTTTTGGGTGGAGCATCATATATACCAACAATAACTTCATCAAATAATTTAGAAGCTCTAGTTGCCACATCAACATGTCCATTGTGGACAGGGTCAAAACTACCTGGGTAAAATGCTTTAGTCATTAGATACCTCATAAAAAGAAACTTCCGAATCACCATAAATTTTATGTGAAAATCTCTTAGCATTATTATATTGATGTTTCAGTTCAACACCAGATTTATGTTCAGCAACTAAAATACCTGAATCGTAAATAATTCCATCTTTAGTAACTGAATCCATGAGATTATCCCAATTTGGTATATCAAAAGGGGGATCCATTAACACTAAACCGAAACCACCTTTTGTTAATTTTAAAAACTTATTGCAGTCTTCAGATTTAATTTCTGATTTTTCAGTTACATCTAAAGCAGCAACATTACTTTTTATAAGTTTACAATTTTTATATTTTTTTTCTACAAACACGACACTCAAAGCTCCTCTGCTTATAGCCTCTAACCCTAATGCTCCCGTACAAGAAAACAGATCTAATACCTTTTTTCCTTTAACAAATTCTTGTCCGATTACTGAAAAAATAGCAAGTTTCACTTTTTCAGTTGTAGGCCTAATCCCAGGACCTTTATCTGGAGAATTAATCCTTCTACCTTTTAAATATCCTCCTGAAATCCTCATTGCTAAAACCTATTCTATCCTTTACTTTGAAGCGATTTTAGATCTAGTTAATCGCATAGTAGCAACGAATATGGTTATATCAAAGAAGATTTAGAACAAATTTCTAAGCAATTTAACATTGTTCTTTATAAATAATGCCTATTTATGCATTATTTATATTGTCCCAAAAAAGTTAATGCGTTAGCATACTGAGTAAATAGATTTTAGAATTTTTGGTTTGAGAGGTTTGATGCCTAGTTCTGAACAAGAAGAATATATTAAGATACGACTTGATAAAGCTAAACAGTTAATAGCAAAAGGAATAAATCCGTACCCTAGTAAATTTGAGAAATCACATACTAATTCTGAAGCTATTGAAAAGTTTCTAGAGTTAGAAATGTCTGACAACTCAGATGATATGGCTCCGGTAACTCTCGCTGGTCGTGTCGTTGCTCGCAGAACAATGGGTAAGGCTACCTTTATTGATATATCAGATTCAACAGGTAGACTTCAAATCATGCTGAGACAAAATAATCTAGCTGAAAAATACGAATTGCTAGATCAATTAGATATAGGTGATTGGATAGGCGCAACTGGAATTATATTTAGGACAAGAACCAAAGAAATAACTCAGCAAGTAGATAGTTTTGAAATAATCTGCAAGGCACTCAGGCCTTTGCCTGAAAAATGGCATGGCTTAACTGACATTGAAACTCGATTTAGGCAAAAGTATTTAGATCTTATCGCAAATGAGAAATCTGTATCTAATGTATTGATTCGAAGTAAATTAATAAAATCTATACGTAATTTCATGGAAGAGAAAGGGTTTATAGAAGTTGAAACACCTATCTTAGTCCCCATTGCTGCTGGAGGTATGGCTCACCCATTCATAACTCACCATAACTCACTAAATAGAGATTTGTACTTAAGGATTGCTACAGAACTTCATTTAAAAAGACTAATAGTTGGCGGATTTGATAAAGTATTTGAAATAGGAAAAGTATTTCGAAATGAAGGTGTTGATCACCAGCATAACCCAGAATTCACAACCATGGAAAGCTATGAAGCTTTTGTTGATTATAAAGATGTTATGCAAATGGTAGAAAACTTAGTTGCTTATTGCGCAACAGAGTTAACTGGATCTACAAAAGTTAAATATTCAGATAATGAATTAGATTTTACTCCTCCATGGCCTAAATTTAATTTGAGAGAAAAGATCATTGAAGTAAGCGGTATAGACTTTTTAGAACACACAGAGACTGAATCGTTAAAACAGGCTATGACCAACATAAACATAAACATTAGTAATCAAGTCAGTTGGGGCGGCTTATTAGATAAATTAATTTCTGAAAAACTAGAACCAACTTTAATACAACCTTGCTTCTTATTAGATTATCCTATCGAAATGTCACCTTTGGCAAAAAAATCTACAAATGACCCTCGAATAGTTGAGCGATTTGAAGGTTTTGTCCAAGGAATGGAATTATGCAATGCTTTTAGCGAATTAAATGACCCTGTAGATCAACGAAACCGTTTTGAGGAACAAGAAAAGTTAAGGCAAACTTTTTCCCAAGAAGAAACTGATAGATTAGATGAAGATTTTCTTACCGCAATCGAATACGGCATGCCTCCAACAGGAGGTTTAGGCATAGGTATAGACAGACTATCGATGCTATTAAGTGATAATGATTCCATACGTGAAGTTATTTTATTTCCTCAACTAAGAAATTAAACTCTATAGTTTTCTTATTGAGATATGTAAAGAATGTCCTTCAATTTCATATTTCCCGCCATACGAGTCATCCGGAGAAATTTTATCATTAATTTTCTTAGCCAAAGTTTCCAAACATATGTAATCGTGATGCTTATTTATAGCATACTTGATAGATTCTGAATCATAAATCCATAAGTCAATATGATCTGATATTTCAAACCCAGCTTCTTTTCTCATATTTTGAATATGGTGAACTAATTCTCTAGCAAATCCTTCATCTTTCAAATCTTCTGAAATCTCTGAAGATATTGCAACGGCATAACCTGAATCTACAACAGAAGAAACGCCCTCAAGTTCAGTTGCTGAAATTAATATATCTTCAACATTTAATATAAATTCATCTAATGCTATATTTTCGCCAGATTCAACCATCTTTCTGACTTCAAGGGGATCCATTTCCGAAAGTATAGTTTTAATCTTATTTATATCTTTACCATACTTAGGGCCTAATAATGGAAGATTTGGTTGAATTTTAAAGCTGACAATGTCTGATGCATCAGAGACTGGAGTAATATTTTTCACATTTAATTCATCGAGAATCTGCTCGGATATTAAAGGCAACATATCGGTTTCAATAGAATTACGAGTATGTACATATAAATGTTCTAAAGGTTGCCTGACCTTTATACCAGATTTACTCCTTGCCGCTCTTCCCATACTAGATAATTTCATAGCAAGTCTCGTACGATACGATAAGTCTTGATCTAAAACCGAAGTATCAGCTTCTGGATAAGTTTCTAAATGAACACTCTCTTTGCGGTCTGATAGTGAAATAGTTAAATTTTGATAAATTGATTCAGTAACAAATGGAATCACAGGAGCTAATAATTTTGTCAAGTCTAACAAAACCTCATATAAAGTTGCATAAGCCGATAATTTATCTAAATCAATATCAGTATCTTGAAGAGAGCCTGATTTCCAGAATCTTCTTCTACTTCTACGGACGTACCAATTTGAAAGAAAGCCCATAAATTCTTCAACATCTCGGGTCATTTTTTCAGGCTCAAAATTTTCCAATGATTCGGTTACAGAAGCAATCAAAGAATGCAATTCACTTATTATCCATCGATCAAGCTCTGACCTTTTGTCCAATTCAGGAAAAGTTATATTTGGATCAAATTCATCAATATTCGCATATGTAACAAAAAAAGAATATACATTCCAAAGTGGTATTAAAAATTGTCTTCTAACTTCATCTGCAGTTTCAAATCCAAAATTTAAATTTAATGCAGGGTTTTGCCTAGAAAATTGCCACCTCATGGCATCAACGCCCATTTTATCTGCTGCGTCTTCAAACCAAATTGCATTTCCTTTGCTCTTATGCATTTCATCACCGTTTTGGTCTCTCATAAGAGCATAACTGAAAATATTCTTACAAGGCGCTGAATCAGCCAAAACTGTACTCATTACCAATAAAGAATAAAACCAGTTTCTATATTGACCTGGGAAACTTTCTGAAATCCAATCCGCGGGAAACCAATCATTCCAATAGTCTTTATTATTTCTATAATTTAGAGTGGAGAATGAAACTATTCCTGCATCTAACCATGGGTTGCCTACATCAATAATTCTACTCATAGAATTGTCACATTCAGAACAGGCTATTTTAACGGAGTCAATCCATGGCCTATGAGGAGAATTCCCTTCAAATTCATTCCATCCTTCTACAGCTTTTTGCTTAAGTTCATCCTCACTACCCATTACTTCAAAATGGTCACAACAAGAACATTTATAAATAGGGAGAGCTAGCCCATAATATCTTTTTTTAGAGATCATCCAATCGTCCATATTGCGAATCCAGTCTAGTTCTCTTTTCATTCCAAATTCTGGTACCCAATTTATTTCTTGGGTAACCCTTGATAAATCTTCCCTTAAAGGATCCATACGTATAAACCATTCATCAACTAGTCGAAATACTAATTCTGATCCACATCTCCAACAATGAGGATATCTATGCTTATATTGATCCAATCTGTAAAAAACATTTTTCTCTTTCAAATTTTTATAGATAAGATCATTCACAGAATAAACATTTAATCCTGTAAGCCAATCAAATCCATCAATAAAATTCCCAAGATCATCTAAAGGGGCAATAACAGACAAGTTTTCTTCTTTACCTAAAGCAAAGTCTTCTTTTCCAGCTCCAGGAGCTATATGAACAATCCCCGTACCTTCTTCCTCAGATACTTCATCCCAACTAACAATTCGGTGAGTAACATCTTTTTGAACTGGCAATTCATCAAATGGAGCTTTGTATTTCAATCCAACTAAATTAGTACCCTTCATTTCATCTATAATTTCATAATCGCCAATTAATGAAGAAATTCTTTGTTTGGATAGATAATAAAATTCTTTGCCTTGTTTAACTTTCACATAATCCATTTCTGGATTTACGGCTGCAGCACAATTTGATGTTAAAGTCCAAGGTGTTGTAGTCCATATTAAAATAGATTCGTTAATGGTAGTCTCAGAATTATCTTTATCATATATAGGGAATTTAACAAATAGCCCCGGATGAACTATTTCTACGTATCCCTCGGTAACAATCTCATGTTCTGATAAACCTGTACTGCATCGCGGACACCATGGCATCACATCTCTACCTTCATAAAGCAACCCTCTCTCATGGCAAACTTTAAGAAAATTCCAGATAGTATAGTTATTCTCATCAGACATTGTGTGATACGAATTATCCCAATCCATCCAATATCCTAATCTTTTAGATTGGTCAGTGATAATATCAGAAAACTTCTGAACCCTTTCCTTACAAAGATTCACAAATTTACCTATTCCAAATTTTTCAATATCAGTCTTAGAGGAAAATCCTAATTCTTTTTCTACTTCTACTTCAATCCAAAGGCCCTGGCCATCAAATCCATTTTGATATCTCTGTCTATAACCTTGCATAGTTCTGAAGCGAGAGAAAAGATCTTTATACCCCCTACCCCACGCATGATGAACCCCCATCGGGTTATTGGCTGTTATGGGCCCATCTATAAAAGAATATTTCTTACTAGATTCGTTATTTCTATTCATGTATTTGTCTGGAATACTATTAGAATTCCACCATTGCAATATACTGTTTTCAAGAGTAGGAAAATCTACTTTAGAATCAACTTCTTTAAACATATTTTCTCCAATTTATTAAGGGCAAAATAAAGCCCGTCCCTTAACTTATAGGGACGGGCTTTATTTATCCGCGGTACCACCCTAATTCCTCAAAAAGAGGCTCTTAGCTTACTCTATAACGTTGAGTGAATACGTTGTAACTTAGTAACAAATGTTTTCAGCACAAAGCTCCGAAATGATATTCTCTAATGTCCAATAATCCTCTCACACCATACAGGACTCGCTTTTATCGGATAAACTAGATACTCCTTTTCATCACAGCAATATAATTATTTTTGATATCAAGATTAGAAAATCATTACGTTAGTGTCAAGCTGATTATGAATCATTGGTATAGACATGGTATACCTACAAAGATATAATTAGCTGCTACTAAAGCAATAATAACAATATTATTTTATTATTAGCCGAGGTGGTGGAATTGGTAGACACGCAGCGTTGAGGGCGCTGTGGCCGTATAGGCTGTAGGAGTTCGAGTCTCCTCCTCGGCACCAGTAAATAAATATAAGGCGACGTAGCCAAGTGGTCTAAGGCGGAAGTTTGCAAAACTTTTATTCGGCGGTTCGAATCCGCCCGTCGCCTCCATTATTTAGTAGTTTAATTTTGTATCTTTTCTTTGAACCAATCTTTTAAACTCTAATTACTAAACTATCTACTAATAAACCAATAAATCTTTTGCAACTCAACCTAATGTAATGGACTCTCGTGTAATAAATCATGACTTATATTTCAATTAAATTATTTGCAATCATGATCCTAATACTTTCATTATCATTTTCATGTAGCGATTCGGGTGACGATGGGTATAGCAAAGCTCTAGCAATCGCTGCAGTTAACGAACAAATAGTAGACGACATAACTATATTTTATGGCCCCTATGCCCCTGATTTCCCATCTCATCCATGTAAATTTTTATCAGCATACATTGTAAACAAAAAAACCGTATCTGAATTGTATCCTGAAAACAACGATACCCATTTTACAGTTCAAAAGATTGATTCAAAAAATTGGATTGTTGAACTTATAGATCCAGAAGGTGAAAAAATCGAATATGGGCCTTATAAATGGAAGGTATCTATGGATTCTAATGTAGCTAAAAAAGCACGCGTGCAGTGGCAGTTATATGTAAAAGATGCTTTAGTTGAAAATAAAGCTGACACCTTAAAAGAACTTCATGTTGTTCGCCTGAATACTAATAGAGATTATTGTTAAGGAGTTAATCATAATTTATCAATAAATTCTAATTCTTGTATCAGTTGATTTTCAGAATAGTAATGCTCTAATAAAATTGTTGCGTCAAGACTTTTAACAGCCTTATGAAAATCAGTAGGTATAGTACCGGACCCAACTGTTAAATGAGAATCATTTCTACCTCTAATGTCATATAAATAATTATCGCTCCAATGGACATGGTTTATTAAGTCAGGCCTACTTAAAAATTTCATTATTTCTTTTTTTCTATCTTCTTTTGGAAATCTTTGAGCATACGTACAAATATGACTCGTATCTAAGCATAATTTTACATTTGAGTTATTTATATCTTCACACATTGAAATCCACTCATCAGGGTAAGTCGCAAATGGTTCACTTTTATCTGACCAGTCAATTTCTAAAGGATCTGTTTCTGGTAGTATCTGATTTGCACTCCAATAAGAATTCAAATTTTCCATTACAATTTCTATTTCATATTCAGAGGCATGGTCTGCAATATCTCTAACTGCCATAATATGATTTTCATAATCACCTATCCTGCCCTGAATCTGAGCCTCAGCAAACCACCTTTTGTAACCAAAATGTAAATTTAACTGAGTTAAATTTGGAAACATCGCACATTTATCTATATAAGTTTTTATTACATCAATACTATATTCCCTAAAATCTCTATCAATAGATGCAACATTTAGTCTTTGTCCATCAATTTCAATTGGAGCATGAGCGCTAAACAAAACATCTGCATACTCAACATAGTCATCTACGTGGTCCTTCAAAGATGTTTCCGATCTCAAGTTATATTTATTAATCAATTCTAATCCAGCTTTTACAGGTATAGCCAAAGGATATATAAGTTCACTCATCAATAGACCTCCCAAAGAATAATCAGAACCAAAAAAATAGAAATTCAAATCAGACCAATTAATTAAAACATAATACTTAAATTAAATAACTCCTAACAAAAGGTTGACACAGACAAAAAGGAACGGTATCGTTAATACGCATTAATTTAGTAAGTATATACTTACTTAAAGATTAAGGTAACGTTAATTAGTAAACTATAGGAGGACTATATAAACAATGTTTACTGAGCTAAAAAGAATCAAATTTGTACCTTTTGCCATAATGGCAATTGCCGCAATTTCAATTCTTACTGTAATCTCTTGCTCTTCAGAGACCGAAACGGTAGAAGTGATTAAAGAGGTAGAAGTAGAAAAGGTTGTGGAAGTACCTGGCGAAACAGTCACAGAGACTGTAGAAGTTGAAAGGATTGTGGAAGTAGCTGGCGAAACAGTCACAAAGACTGTCGAAGTAGCTGCTGATCCAGGAAAACTAGTTGTTTATTCTGGTCGTAAGGAAAGCCTCATTGGAAACATAGTTCAACAATTTGAGGACGTAACAGGAATAGATGTTGAAGTTAAATATGGAAGCACAATGCCAGTAGCATTAATGATCCTTGAAGAAGGTGACAATAGTCCTGCTGACGTTTTCATCGCTCAGGACCCAGGGGGACTAGGGTTCTTATCTGATGAAGGCAGACTCTCAGTATTATCTGCTGATATAACTGGTCCTGTGCAAGAATGGGCAAAGCCATCAGATGGAACTTGGGTTGGTTTATCAGGAAGAGCTCGAGCTTTAGTTCATACAGCTACTTTAAGTGCTGATGAATTACCTACTTCATTGGAAGACCTAACAGATCCAAAATGGAAAGGTAAAGTTGGATGGGCTCCAAAAAATACTTCATTCCAGACTATGATCACAGGAATGAGAGCTATGTGGGGCGAAGAAAAAACTCGAACTTGGTTAGAAGATATGCTAAAGAATGACCCAATTGTATATCCTAAAAACACACCTCAAGTTGCTGCTGCTGCTGTAGAAGAAATAAGTATTGGACTAGTTAATCATTACTATCTTCACAGATTCTTGTCTGCAGAAGGTGACGACTTTAATGCTCGAAACCTATACTTAAGTAATGGTGGACCAGGAAGCTTGGTTATGGTTGCTGGTGCTGGAATAGTAAATACAGCATCCAACACTGAAAATGCCGCAAAATTCATTAAATTCATGACTTCTCCTGTTGCACAGCAATATTTCACAGGACAGATATATGAATATCCAGTAGTGGATGGAGTAAAAGCCTCAAGGCTAATCCCAGCCTTTGCTGATTTGAATATGGCTCCTCTAACTCCAGACCAGTTAAGTGACCTTACTGGTACACAGGCAATATTTACAGAATTAGGTATGTTGGAGTAAAAAATTAAATAAGAAATACTTCCGGTGACGAGCATGATGCAATTGTTGTTAATAAACAATATCCTCAAAACGGTAACAAAATTCACACGCTCAACTCACAACTCTCACACTCGACACAAAACATATCCGAGAATATATACAACAAATCAAAGCGAGTCACCGGAAAGTTAAAACTAGAGTAATCTAGGTGTTCTTTAGCCCTGTGCGGGAAACTGCACAGGGCCTTGTTATTTTATTTTATAATATATGGTATCGATGCATATTACTTGCACCGATACCATATCAATCCTAGTATATAAGACAGGGATTTAATCAAAGCTAGTGTAAAGGTGAATTAAATGATTTTTAAAAAACCGTCTAAGTACAATTTAATACCTGCATTATTAATAATTTCTTTATTCATATTTGCTTGCAGCGACGATGAAGAGCTAATTGTTGAACCAGCTGCTGATGAACCAGCTGTTGATGCAGTCGTAGAAGTAGTTGAAGAAGTAGTTGCTCCCCAAGTTGAACAAGTTGTTGATCCAATCGCAGAAGTAGTAGAAGAAGTAGTAGAAGAAGTAGTTGCTCCTCAAATGATAGAAATAACTGATGCTTTAGGAAAGCCTATGTTTTTTGATACAGTACCTACATCTATAGCGGCAATAAGCCCTAGTGCAACAGAATTATTGTATGCAGCAGGAGGAAAAGCAATATTACGAGATAGAGCATCGCTATACCCAGAGGAAGTATTGAATCTGCCTGACATAGGTAGCTCATACGAGCCATCTATTGAAGGTATTTTAGAAGCAAACCCTGACCTTGTAATTATAGAGGCTCTCACTCAAGCGAGATTTATTAACAGTCTAAGTGCAGCAAAGTTAAATGTTATGGCTATAAAAGCTGAAAATCTTGATGATATCAAAACAAACATACGTAACATCGGTACTGTGATTGGCACAAGTGACATAGCTGAAAAGAGTATCGCAGATATGGAAACAAGATTAAACGAGGCAAAAACAAATGACGCTGGTAGTGTCTTATTTTTAATATCTGATAGAGAACAAAACTTATATGCAGCAACATCAAAATCTTATACAGGATTAGTAGGTGAATTAGCAGGATTAACTAATGCAGCTGATGGTTTAGAAGAAAGTGGCCCTTACCCAGGTTTTGCCCTAATGGCAACTGAATCCATACTGATAGCAAATCCTGATTTTATTGTAACTATAACTCCTGCTCCTGAACCCGCACCTAGATTATCTCAATCAATAACTAGAATTCCACCATTTGCTGGGCTGAATGCAATAAGAAATAATGCTATCCTAGAAGGAGATAAAGATATATTTCTACAATCTCCAGGACCTAGAATTGTAGATGCAGTTGAGGCATTGGCAAATCACATTGCAGGAATTAGATAGTTTTAAAAAACAGCACTATTTTAAATTTTTAATACTAGGAATATTCCTGACGAGCACATCGTTGTTCGCAGGAATATTCCTAGGCAATCTAGATGCACCACTATCTGAATTATTTAAAGGATTAATAAATAAAGACGATGGAATTGTCTCCACTATAATGTGGCAAGTCCGTATTCCACGTTTACTTTCGGCTATCATATCTGGAGCGTGCTTAGGATTAGGAGGACTTTTAATACAAACTTCAACTAAATCTCCTTTGGGGGATCCGAATCTATTTGGCGTTGGAGGTGGAGCTGTATTTTTGATGTCCTTTGCAATTGCAGGTATAGTCCCTACAGGCAATCTCTCTTTATTTTTGTTATCTTGCCTTGGTGCCTTAATAATTGGCATCGTTTTCGCATTCACAACTTCAAAAGAAAGCTTAACTCCAATAAAACTAGCCTTAGTGGGTATAGCATTGGGGGCATTATCATTATCACTTAGCGCTGGAGTAATATCATACGGTAACGTGTTCCCTTCTCAAGTATTAGCCATAATAACTGGATCGTTTTCGGCTAGTACGTGGGAGTCTGTTCAAATTTCAAGTACTGGATTCATAGTATCTATTTTTTCAGCATTAATACTAGCTAATAGCTTAAATGTATTGCTTCTAGGAGGAAATATACCTAAAACCCTCTCGGTAAATCCTAATAGAATGAGATTTATAGCAATGGTTTTAGTAGGAATACTAACTGCTTCCTCAGTCCATCTGGGAGGAATTGTAGGATTTGTCGGATTAGTTGCACCTCACATATCAAGAAAAATAATTGGAAACAATCCATTCAAACTTGTTTTAATGTCTTCCTTTATTGGAGGTTATTTTGTTCTTACTGCAGATCAGATAGCCAGATTATTATTCTCACCTGTCGAACTACCAGTTGGATTAATAACTACGTTTATTGGAGCACCAATGATGATATATATAGGAGTGAAATTGAAATAATGATTTTTGAAGCCAAAAATATATCATTCAACATTGATGATGTACAAATATTAAACAACATCTCGTTTAATATACATTCAAACAAACTAACCTCAATAATGGGTCCAAATGGTTCAGGAAAATCATCTCTTTTAAAATTGATTACAGGTGAAATACAACCTACTAATGGAGTTGTTAAACCTATACCATACAACCAAATAGCTTACCTCCCCCAAGCAATGATAGACCCTCCATTCGTAACTGTATTAGAAATAATAAATATGGGGATGAGGTTACGCAAATTACCTAAAGACAAAAAAACAGAAATAGCATATGAGATATCCAAAGAATGTGGGATAAATACATTACTAAACCGCAAATTTGATTCTTTATCCGGAGGCGAAAAACAGAGAGTTTGGTTAAGTTTTTGTCTTTCTCAGAATAAGGAAATTATATTACTTGATGAACCTTTATCCTCAATTGACCATAATTCAAGAGAGGAATTCTACAAGACATTACACAAAATTTCTAAAACATCTAAAACATTAATAATAGTTACTCATGACAATCAATTATCCGTGAAACATTCAGACCAAATAATCTATATAAATAAAGGGCAAATAGAATTTGATGGATTATCTTCAGATTTCATTTCAAATTAAAGTCTAAACTGCTATTTATTAAGGCCTCTCAACATACCTCTGATATATGAAACTTGCCCTAAATGCTGAGACAATTCAGTTATTAATCTACCCAAAATAAAGTATCCTGTTACTTCTTCTGATTTAAACTCGTATTTTAGATATAAATCTTTCTCGGTCATATTTCCTAGTAATTTATTTGTATTATTTCTCACCACATCATAATAATTAATTAACCATTCGATATCCATGTTCGGAAATTTATCTAATTCTTCTTGAGAGAACCCATATCCTCGTTTCTCTTTTAAATCAGGGAATTTTTCATAGTATTTATCAATTATCCATATTTTCTCATTATTTAATAAGATTTCATTGGTTAACCAATCTTCAACCATTGCCATATGCCAAACTAAAAATACAATACTATTTGAATGGATCTGAGGTCTAAATATCAATTCTTCTTGAGAAAGCGTATCTAAAGATTTATTTAGGATTTCATAATACTCATCTAGTCCACTTTTTATAGCTAATTGAAAATAATTCATATCATTGATTGTTACTTAAACGTTCCATTTAGCAAATGAAGCACTTGCGCCTCCATCGACTAACAAAGTTGACCCAGTAACAAATGCAGACTCATCCGATGCAAAGTATAAAGCTGCATAAGCAATATCAAAAGGGTGCCCCATTCGTTTTAAAGGTTGCAATTTTTCCCTTTTTTCAATAATACCCTTATTACTTAAATCATCCCAGGGTATTCCAGATATCTCAGTTGCAATCGCTCCTGGTTGAATCGAGTTGACCCTTATATTAAAGTCAGCATAATCCACAGCTGACTTCTTCGTTAACATAGAAACTCCACCTTTAGATATATGATATGCAGTAGATCCACCTTTCATTGCCTGGCTATCTAGAACAGAGGAATTATTAATAATTGAACCTCCAGCATTTTTAATCATATGAGGGACAACATATTTGATACAAAAAAATGATCCTTTAATATTAATATCCATAATATTATTTAATGTTTCTATATTCTCATTATGTACTTCACCAGCATCTCTACTATTAATGCCAGCATTATTAAAAAGAATATCTATTTTCTCAAATTTTAGGATAGACTTTTCTATCAATCTTTTAACATCTGATTCAATAGAAACATCAGTTTTAACAAAAATAGCTTCGCCTCCTTCTTTTAATATTTCATCAACCACTATGCTACCTTCGTGCTCTCTACGACCGCATATAACAACTTTTGCCCCTTCCTGAGCAAACAAAATAGATGTCGCCCTACCCATCCCGGAACCTCCACCAGTTACTATTGCAACTTTATCTTTTAATCTCATATATCTACCTTTTTATTAAGTTATTTATTTATTTGATGATTTCTAATTCTTTCAGTATCTCTCTTGGTGTAATGTGGCTCAAGTTTAGTGATCAATTTCTCTAGAGTTCCTGTAGGAGAATCAAATGAAGTATCAATTTTTATGACAGGGCCTATCGAAGACATAGATATCCATTCTTCATACTCTTCTAAAATAAACTTAATATCTCCTATTTTCATAGGGCTATTAGAATGATCTAAAGTTTCTGATAGTTTAAGCATACGTTCTTTAATAACATCTTCATTAGCAACCATATGAACAATTATTATGGGATCGTCAGTCATTTTTTTAATATGGTCTTCTACTTCATCAAAAACTCTATTTTTTCTATCAAATTCAGTACCATCTAACCCATACCCATAATATTTACGAGCTAATATAGACTCTTCTATGTGAAGTCCAATTGTTAAATCATCATCTTGCATATAATGTCTAACATGGTAGTAAATAGCATACCTGTGATACATTTCTTTTAATTTAGGTGATAGGGCTAATATCTGATCTTGTTCTTCAAGTGTTGTGTTATCAGGATGGCCTGAAGTATGTGGGATTTTAAAATGATCATGTGAGATGTCTAAATAGAACGGGTCCCCCATAACATCCTTTTTCCATTCTCTTAAAAGATTTGATAATGTGGTTGTCCCTACATATTCGATTCCAGCCAAAATTATCTTCATGAATTAACACCTTAAACTAAAAATATATTAGTGTATTAAAGCTTAGACTCTAACAAAGATGCAAATCCTTTTACCCAATCTTCAGAATCGTTTAAAGATGGAATTAGGTCTAATTTCTTTCCACCTATAGATTCAAAAAACTCAAAGTCTCTAATCGAAATCTCTTCTAATGTTTCTAAACAATCTGCAACAAAAGATGGACATACAACTGAAATTTTTGTTATCCCTTCATCAACAGATTCTTGTAAAACATCTAGTATGTCTGGTTGAATCCATTTGTCTAACCCAAATCGACTTTGAAAACACATTTTATACGGCTTTGATCCCCCTAAACGATCCATAATTAATTTAACTGTTTCTGTAGCATGGAATCTATAACAAATTTGATTGAATTCAGACGACGCTGAACAGCAGTCATCTTTCATTAAGCAATAAGAAAATGATTGGTCTAATTTTTTAACTTGCCTTTCAGGAAGTCCATGAAAGCTAAAAAGAATCATCTCGCTATCATGATATTCTTTGTTAGATTTTATTTTATTTACGACAGATTCAATAAAAAATTCTTCTCTAAAAAACCCTGTGATCGTTTTATATTTAATATTTCTTGAATCTAATATTTTAGATGCGAAAGTAATGCATGATCCTATTGTAGCTTGAGCATATTGTGGAAACATAGGGCACAATATAATTTGATTGACACCTGATTCCTCTAGCTTATTTATTGCTGATTCTATAGAAGGAGACCCATACCTCATACCTACTTCAACAATCATGGAATCTAAAGACTCATTTAAAGCATCTTTAAAGTTCAGTGAATTAACTAATAAAGGGGATCCTTCATCCATCCATATACTTTTATACTGGGGTAAAACTCGTTTTGGTCTAAATGGAACAACTATCAAATTAACTATAGCCCAACGCAAAACAGGATTAGAATCAATTACATCTGGATCAGACAAAAATTCTCTTAAATAATCTCTTACGCCTTTAATGGTTGGAGATGAAGGAGTACCTATATTCATCAATAAAACGCCCGTTTTTTGTTTAGCCACAATTCACTCCTTAAAAAATATCACACTTCCAATATATCAGTTGAGATATATTTTAAAAAGTCACATTTAAATTAAAAATACTAACCATAAATTTTTTCAATCTCTCTGATATAATTTCAAGGTTAAATTTAATACTTCAGGAAATCACATTGACAACACCAGAATCAAAACTTGATATAGATAAAATAGCTTCATTGTGCAAAAGACGAGGATTTATATTTCAAAGTAGTGAAATATACGGAGGACTAGCAAGTACATGGGATTATGGCCCATTAGGGGTAGAGCTCAAAAGAAACATCAAAGATTCATGGTGGAATAAAATGGTTTGGGAAAGAGACGATATGGTTGGGTTAGACTCTGCCATATTAATGCATCCTGATACTTGGGAGGCTAGTGGCCACGTTGAAAGTTTTACTGATCCATTAGTTGAATGCACTGATTGCAATAAAAGATTCAGGGAAGACCATTTAATAGTACCTAATGTCTGCCCTGACACTGATTGCTCCGGGCCTTTATCTTCTCCCAGAATGTTTCATCTCATGTTTAAAACTCATATGGGTCCAGTTGAAGAAAGTGCATCAGTCGTTTATTTAAGACCTGAAACGGCACAAGGAATATTTGTTAATTTTAATAATGTAATAACCTCATCGAGGAAGAAATTACCATTTGGTATAGCTCAAATAGGAAAAGCGTTCAGAAACGAAATAACCACAGGAAATTTCATATTTCGTACTCGTGAATTTGAAATGATGGAAATAGAGTATTTCGTGAATCCGGGTGAAGATGAAGTAATCCACCAACAATGGTTAAATGATTGCCTTGAATGGTTCTATAGCTTAGGAATATCTGAAAGTAACCTTAGAATAAGAGAACATTCACAAGATGAATTATCACATTATTCAAAAGCTACCTATGATATAGAATACAATTTCCCATGGGGATGGGGTGAAGTTCAAGGAATCGCAAATAGGACTGACTTTGACTTAAAAGCTCATGAAGCCAAAAGTGGTGAAAAATTAACATACTTTGATGAAAATACTAAATCTCACATAACCCCATACGTTATAGAACCCTCTATTGGTGTTGACCGTACATTTATGACAATTATTTCAGACGCATATACCGAAGAAACTATAGAATCTTCAAACGGGAAATCTGAGACAAGAATCTTATTAAAATTGGCTCCTAGCATTGCTCCAGTTAAAGTAGCTGTTCTGCCATTAAGTAGAAATGAGAGATTAATTCCCACAGCTAAGAAAATATATGATTTGATTCGTAAATCTCCCTTTATAACTGGTCATGTTCAATTTGACGACGCGCAAAGTATCGGAAGAAGGTATAGACGACAGGACGAAATTGGGACTCCATTATGTGTGACTGTAGACTTTGATACATTGGATGATAATGCAGTAACAATAAGAGAACGCGACAGCATGAAGCAAAATAGAATACCAATCGACAATCTAGTCACTATTATTTCTGAAAAGTTATCTATACAATAACTATATATATCAAAATAGTCCTTATAATTTAATTTTATGCTTATAGTTCATACTGCAGACGTTCACATAGGAGTAGAGAATTATGGATTCCCTGATCCTTTAACTCGAACGTCAACAAGATTAAATGATTTTCTAAGCAGCTTCGATGAGGTTGTCAATTACTCTATCGACAACAAAGCTGACTTAGTACTAATGTGTGGAGATGCTTATAAAAGTAGAAATCCAAACCAAACTCATCAGAGAGAATTTGCAAAAAGAATAGCTGAAATCACAAAACATAACATCCCAGTATTTTTATTAGCAGGAAATCATGATTCTCCTAACATTAGAGTACAGGCTACCGCGTTAGACATTTTTAACACATTAGATGCCCCTTATGTGAATATTGGTGCCGAACTTAAAACACATCTTATTGAAACTAAGAATGGCCCTATACAAATAATAGCTTTACCTTGGATAAGAAAGGGAGATTTTATAACTTCACAAGACACTAAAGGGTTAAGTAATACACAAATCAATAAAGAAATACAAAAAACTATCACAGATATTATTAAGTCTGAGATTGAAAATTTAAACCCTGAAATACCTGCAATATTAGCCGGTCATGTCTCGATAGATTCTGCTAAAACCAGCTCTGAGAAATCAATGATGCTTGGAAAAGATTACATTTTATTAAAAAGTTCTATAACCAGTAATAAACTAGATTATGTAGCTTTAGGTCATATACACAAGCATCAGATTTTGAATGACAACCCAAAAATAGTATATCCCGGAAGTTTGGAAAGAGTTGATTTTGGAGAAGAAAAAGATGTAAAAGGATTTTGTTCAATAGTTTTAGACCCTAACCAGGAGTCAGGTAACAGAGAACAAGAGTTTAATTTTATTCCGGTTGCTGCTAGAAGATTTATTACCATAAGATCTAAAATAAAAAATTCTGACACATCTCCTACTGAAACAGTAATTTCACAAATAAAAACCCATGATATATCTGATTGTATAGTTCAAGTAATTATCGAAATACCGGCTAGTAAAATAAATGATTTAAACGAGAATAAAATACGAGAAACTTTAAAAGAAGCTCATTTTATTGCTGCTATCAATAAAAATATAATCGAAGAAACACGCATACGACTTGATAAGCCATTATCTGAAACAATTACACCTAAAGAGGCACTTGAAGCCTACTTAGAGGAAAGAGCCTTAGATAAAACGCTCAAAGCACAGGTAATGCAACGTGCGGAGAATATTATAAATGAATCTCCAATTGATGAAGACCAAATTGGTTAATTTAAATAAATTATTAGAAATTTACACTTCTAAGTTTTTATTAAGCATATTAATATTGATCATATTCTTGATTTCAGTAGCATGCTCCGAAACAACATCAACCTCTTACTCTTTTGAACTAACTTTATATGAAACAAAAGATTATTCTGATGGTCAGAAATATGTTTTTAATCCTGAAGATAAGAAACCAACTGTAGTTAATTTTTGGTTCCCGTCTTGCCCACCTTGTATCAGTGAGATGCCTGATATAGACTCAATCTACTTGGAATACAAGAATCACATTGACGTTATAGGCATTCAATTAATCGGAATAGACTCTGTATCCGACGGTAAACGTTTTGTTTCGGAAGGTGAATTTAGTTATGCGATAGGCGGAGATCTCGAAGGAGATATAGTAGTTCGGTATGATGTGGCATTATTCCCTACAACATTGTTCATAGATCAAACAGGAACAGTAGTTAAATCTTGGCAAGGAATAATTACTAAACCAGAAATGGAAAAAATAATAAACTCTATGATTAACGTGGAGGATTAGTTGGAAATAACAGAAATTTTCCACATATTAGTAAGATGGGCTCACTTCATATCTGCCACAATATGGGTAGGGGGAAGTATATTTTGGTTGTTAGTCATAAATCCAGCTAGTAAAAAAACTTCTTCAAACTTATCTGATTTTGCAAATAAAATGTCTTATGAGTTTCGTTCTTTAGTAACAACATGTATATTTATCATGATTATCACAGGGGTAATTATGACTTTTGACAGAATAACCCCTGGTAGCCTTGGTCCGAATTACGTGATACTTCTTGGCATTAAAATAATACTAGTATTGGTAATGATTTATTTGGTAAGAACAAAAAGAAAGCTTCCAGAATATTTAACAAAAGATGATAAAAACACGATATCTGGTAGTAAAACTTTTAGGATAAGTAGAATATTATCAAGTTATAATTTAATAGTACTCATTGGATTGATAGTCTATTTGCTATCTGACATATTAAAATTTATTTACGAGACATCTCTGACATAAGAATAATTAATGAAAAAGAAAATACTCAAAATACTGATTTGCCCCATATGTAAAGATTCACTTGAACTAAACATATTAAAAGAATCTCAAGAAGGTAATATTGTTGAAGGAAATCTTGATTGTGCTAAATGTTCTGCCAAATTCGAAATCAAGAATTCTATTCCCAATTTAATACCTTATAAAAAATAACTCCGATCAATATAACTTCATCAGGTCTTCTGCTTGAATTGATTCTTCACAAACATTAATAAAATTTGAGCCTAAAAGTCTAAAATCTCTATTTCCTAAAGTTAATTCTAATATCGGATTCATAACGAATGTTCTATTCATCATTTCTGGATGAGGTACTGTAAGCGTCGGGGTGTTAACCGCTACACCTACATCTGACCAAATTATAATATCAAGATCTATAATCCTAGGAGCATTTTTAAATGTTCTAACTCTTCCCATCTCATCTTCTATACCATTTAACATCTTAAGAAATTCCCAATAATTTAATTCTGTGTAAATTTCACATACAGCATTAATAAATGATGGTTGGTAGATAAATCCAACAGGACTAGATTTATAAAAAGAAGAACAACGTAAAAATGAAGTTTTATCAGCTAGTTTGTCCAATGCTAAATGTAAATTTTTTATGGGATCGTTTACATTAGATCCAATTCCTACATAAACGTGCGATTTCATTTTATACTCCAGACCATCCTCTAACGATAGCATCGCTCATTTTTACAACTCTTCCCATTTCTTTTACGTCATGAACGCGAACAATGTCTACTTTTTTTGTAATCGAAATTGCAATAGTTGCAGCAGTACCTTCAATCCTATCCTCAACTGGCAGATCTAAAACATAGCCTATTGTGGACTTACGAGATGTTCCAATTAGAACCGGCAGATCAAATTTTTTATATTTTTCTAATTTACTCAAAATTTGCAAATTTTGTTCAGGATTTTTACCAAATCCAAATCCCGGATCTATAATGATGCAATCTTTATCGATACCTGCATCCAATGCTAAGACAATCATATTTTCAATTTCTAAAATAGTCTCATCAACTACATCATTATAGTTAATAGAGGTTCCATTGTGAGTTAAAATAAGGCCAACACGATTTTGGGCGACAACAGATGCCATATTAGTATCTTTTTTTAATCCCCATATATCATTAACAATAGATGCTCCCGATGCAATTGCTTCTTTTGCTACTTCAGATTTCCATGTGTCTATGCTAATTGGGATATCCGACATGGATCTTATAGCTTCAATAACAGGAATAACTCTACTAAGCTCTTGATCTACATCAACAGGAGTTACCGAATCATATATACCTTTAGGTCTAGAAGACTCCCCCCCTATGTCTAGAATATCTACCCCATATTCAACAAATTCATTAACTTTTTGTATAGAAGCATCTATATCAAATGCGGTTCCGTCGCCGGAAAAAGAATCCGGAGTAGCATTTATAATGCCCATCATAAAAGTTTTAGTTCCCCAAGGGAATTTTTTATATTCAGTCATAGTTCATTTTGTTATTATATATATTAGATTATTAGAATAAACAATTATATAAACAAATGTACATATTTCAGCAGATGAGATTAATAGGAAGTAATTAAAATAATGAATTCAAAAAAATCTACTCAGCAAAAAATAGAAGATTTATCAAAAAAAAATCAAGAACATTCATTAGGTGGTGGACAAAGTAGAATTGACGCTCAACATAAACGAGGAAAATTAACTGCTCGCGAAAGAATTGAAATGCTCTTTGACACAAACTCTTTTGAAGAAATAGATGCTTTTGTATTACACAACTCAACTGATTTTGGCTTAGAAGATAAAAGATACTTAGGTGATTCTGTAATCACTGGGTATGGGAATATAAATGGGAAATTGGCATTCGTTTATTCACAAGATTTCACAGTATTGGGTGGGTCTTTATCTCAAGCGGTAGCTCAGAAAATATGCAAAGTCATGGATTTAGCTATAGAAAATGGAGCTCCCATAATCGGATTAATAGACTCCGGTGGAGCTAGAATACAAGAAGGAATTGATAGTCTAGCTGGATACTCTGACATATTCCATAAAAATGTTATGGCATCAGGAGTTATCCCTCAAATATCTGTCATGCTTGGTCCAGCAGCAGGTGGAGCTACATATTCTCCTGCTCTAACAGACTTTATTTTTATGGTCAAAGGAATTGGGCAAATGTACATTACAGGACCTGATGTAATTAAAGCCGTTACAGGGGAATCTGTTAATCATGAAGATTTGGGGGGAGTAGAAGCTCATGCTAAAAAAAGTGGGGTAGCGCATTTTTCAGAAGATTCTGAAGAAATATGCCTGCAAAAAGTTAGAGATCTACTAAATTATATTCCACAAAACAACATGGAAACATCCCCAACTGAACCAACAAGCGATACATCAAATAGAGATATACCTCTTTTGAATGAAATAATCCCCGACAATCCAAATATGCCGTATGACATGAAGGAAATCATATCAGCTGTTGTTGATAATAAAGAGTTTTTAGAGGTTCATGAAAACTTTGCAGGTAACATATTAGTAGGATTTTCAAGAATTGCAGGAGATACAGTTGGAATTATCGGACAACAACCAAATGTTCTTGCAGGTGTTTTGGATATAGATGCTTCAGTAAAAGCAGCGAGATTCATTAGATTTTGTGATGCTTTTAATATTCCGGTAGTAACTTTTATAGACGTACCCGGATTCATGCCAGGAACTACTCAAGAATACGGAGGCATTATTCGTCATGGGGCTAAATTGATATTTGCATATGCAGAAGCCACAATACCTAAAATAAGTGTTTTAACGCGAAAAGCATATGGTGGAGCATATATTGTCATGAGTAGCAAAAACCTACATGGAGACATTAACTATTCTTGGCCTACAGGGGAAATAGCAGTAATGGGAGCTGAAGGAGCTGTAAATATTATTCATAGATCCAAATTAAAGGAATCTGATAATCCAGATGAACTTAGAGCCGAATTAATAGATGATTATGAAACAAATCTTATGAATCCATATGTTGCTGCTAGCAAAGGTATGATAGATGAAGTCATAACCCCTTCTGATACAAGAAATAAAATAATAAAAGCCTTAAGCATGCTGAAAAACAAAAGAGAAATTACTCCTCCTAAAAAGCATGGGAATATGCCTTTATGAAGAATCATCCCTCAGAAATTGAAATCGCAGCTATATCTGCAGCATTAAATTATTATTTTGATAACCAATCTAAAAAGCATGTCAAAGATACTAGTTCAAATAAAAATTATTTGACCCCATGGCAAATAGGGGCACTAGATACAATTGATGTGGGTTCTCAACGTAAAATATTAGGATGGACAGGAAAGCAAATATTATGAATAAATCCAACGATTCAAAAATATTGCAGATAAGTGATACTACATTTCGAGATGGCCATCAAAGTCTATTAGCAACAAGACTTGAGTTTGATGATATGGAATGCTTAGCCCCTCAAATGGATGAAATGGGGTTTTATTCAATGGAAGTCTGGGGAGGCGCTACATTTGATGCCACTACAAGGTTTTTGAATGAAGATCCTTGGGAAAGATTGAGGAAATTTAAAGCCCTAATGCCGAAAACTCCATTGTCCATGCTATTAAGAGGACAAGCTCTTGTAGGGTATAGAGCATACGCTGATGATGTAGTTAAAGAATTTGTAAGTCGTTCTGCATTAAACGGAATAGATATATTTAGAGTTTTTGATGCCTTAAATGATACGTCAAACTTAATTCAAGCATCTGAATCAGTCAAATCAGAGAAGAAACATCTCCAATTAACTCTTTGCTACTCTACAACAGACACCAATGGCCTGAAAGGTCCTATATACAATTTGAAATATTATATAGATAAGGCTAAAGAATTTGAACAATTAGGTGCTGATAGTATCTGCATAAAAGACATGGCAGGACTATTAAGTCCGTATGATGCATTTGAATTGGTATCTCAATTAAAAAAACAAACAAATATACCTTTACAGTTACATACTCATTATTCTAGCGGACTTGCCTCTATGACGGCATTAAAAGCGGTAGAAGCAGGATTAGATATTTTGGATACTTGCTTATCTCCTCTTGCTTTAAGAACATCTCAACCTGCTACAGAAACGATGATAACAGCCATAAATAGTGGTTCTAGAAATGTTCCAATTAATATAGATAACATACTTGATATAACTGATCAGTTAGAAATAATTTTGAAAAGGTATCAACATTTAATGAAAACCACAAAATCATCAGTAATAGACCCTAAAGTTTTAAGTCATCAAATACCAGGTGGAATGGCTAGCAATTTAATTTCACAGCTGAGTGAGTCAGATTCTCTTGATAAGTTAGATGATGTCTTAAAAGAAATACCTGAAACCAGAAAAGATTTAGGATACCCCCCACTTGTAACTCCAATGAGTCAAATGATTGGTTCGCAGTCAGTCAGTAACGTTTTATTTGGACGATATAAAATGATATCTCAACAAGTTAAAGATTACATGATGGGCAAATACGGAATCCCTCCTAGTAAAATAAATTGGGATTTAATAACAAAAAATCAAGATAGCGCTAACTCGATTTCAAAAGACTCAATCATTAACGGTAGACCTGCTGATCTGCTTGAACCGGAATTACCTGAAGCAACATCAAAAATTAAATATATCGCTAAGGACAATATAGAAGACATACTTATATATACGTTGTACCCGACCACAGGTGAAAAATTTTTAAAAATAAAATATGGTTTAGAAAACCCTAACAGTAATCAAAATATATTAGAACCTAAATTTTCTAAAAACTCATCTGAACAAAAAAATGTATCGCAAAATAAGAGCAGTTCAGCAAAATCATTTAATGTTTTTGTAAATGATAATTTTTTTAAAGTAGATGTCGATCCTTTAGATAATTCAATAGTGTCTATAGATGAAAAAAATTCTTATCGTACAGAAATAAGCAAGAATGATGTTCAAGATAATGAAAAAGATAAACAAATAGAAGGTGCGCTAAAAGCCCCAATGCCAGGAATATTAATAAATTATCTAGTAAATGTAGGCGATAGCGTTCAAGAAGGAGATACAATAGCCGTATTAGAGGCTATGAAAATGGAAAACCAATTACCTGCTCCAACTACAGGTATCGTCAAAGAATTAATGTGTGATTCAGGATCTACACTTGCTAAAGGAGATGTAATAGCTATAATCTCTCCTGAAACAACCAACTAAATTAAAGTTATTACTAAGGAAATGCAAAATGAGAAATAAAGTTACTATAGTAGGGGCCGGTAATGTAGGAGCCACTACTGCTCAAAGAATTTTTGATAAAGGTTTATCTGATGTTGTTTTAGTAGATATAGTAGATGGTCTGCCACAAGGTAAAGCATTAGACATGTTGGAATCAGGACCTGTAATCAAATCTGATGCTCAAATTATAGGATCTAATTCTTATGAGCTAACTGCCGACTCCGATGTTGTTGTTGTAACATCCGGATTAGCAAGAAAACCAGGTATGAGTAGGGATGATTTATTGATAACTAATATGAACATAATTTCTGATGTTGTCAGTAAAACATCAGAATTGTCCCCAAACAGCATCCATATAATAGTAACCAATCCTCTTGATGCAATGGCTCAGCAATCTTTAAAAATAAGCGGTTTCCCTGATGAACGTGTAGTTGGGATGGCAGGCATACTTGATACTGCTCGGTACAGAACATTTCTATCTCAAGAATTAAATGTATCAGTTAATTCTGTATCTGCATACGTACTTGGAGGACATGGAGATACGATGGTTCCGGTAATAGGCAGTACTAGTGTAGCGGGAACCCCTGTAGATAAACTGATCCCAGCCAAAAGGCTTGAAGAAATTGTCGACAGAGCCCGAAACGGTGGAGCCGAAATAGTTAACTACTTAAAAACTGGGAGTGCTTATTATGCCCCTTCTGCATCAATAGCTCAAATGGTTGAAGCGGTATTATTTGATACCAAAGAAATCCTTCCGTGTACGGCATACTTAAAAGGAGAATACGGAATCAACGATCTATATGTTGGGGTTCCTGTGAAACTTGGTGCATCTGGAGTAGAAGAGATAATAGAATTGGATTTAACTAAATCAGAGTTAGAAGCACTACAGAAATCTGCTGAGTCTGTTAAAGAATTAGTTGATATTATGAAAAATAATCAATAATAAATGGGAATTTATGGTTAAAATAGCAGACATAAAATCTCGTGAAATCATCGATTCACGTGGGAACCCTACAGTTGAAGCATCTCTAACGTTGACTGATGGTTCCTCAGGTACAGCAGCTGTCCCGTCAGGAGCCAGTACAGGAAAGCATGAAGCGGTTGAACTAAGAGATGGCGGCCAAAGATATCAAGGTAAAGGAGTATTAAAGTCTATTAATAATATTAATAACTTGATACTGCCATCAATAAAAGATGTTGAACTTAAGAGACAAGAAGATTTAGATCAAATTTTGATAGACCTTGATGATTCAAGTAACAAAGCTAATATAGGTGCAAATTCTACACTAGCAGTATCTTTAGCATTTTCTAAAGCTCTTTCAAATAATGCATCAACACCATTATTTAGACATTTAAATTCAGATAATAAATATATGCTACCTGTACCAATGATGAATATATTGAATGGTGGTAAACATGCAGAAGGGTCTACTGATATTCAAGAATTTATGATTGTCCCAATAAAATTTAATACATTTTCTGAATCATTACGTGCCGGATGTGAAGTTTATCAGACACTTAGATCCCTTATACATAAAAAGGGAATGGACACTGCCGTCGGAGATGAAGGTGGTTTTGCACCAAAACTAAATTCAAATAAAGCTGCTATTGAATTAATATTAGAGTCTATTGAGTTATCAGGCTACATACCAGGAGAACACTTTTTATTAGCACTAGACTGTGCAGCATCAGAGCTATATGACGGATCAAAATATACCCTCAAAGTAGACCAGAAAAATTTAAATGGTGTCGAAATGGTAAACCTGTATAATGATTGGATTTCAAAATACCCAATCATTAGTATTGAAGATGGCCTAGATGAAGATTCCTGGACTGACTGGAACTTATTAACAAAAACAATTGGTTCAAAAACCCAAATAGTTGGAGATGACTTGTTAACAACAAATCCAACTAGGATTCAAAAAGCTATAACAGATAATTGTGCTAATGCATTACTAGTTAAACCTAACCAAATAGGCACTTTGTCTGAGACCATCGAAGCAACCTCCTTAGCTAAAAAATCTAATTGGGGAACCATAATGAGTCATCGTTCAGGTGAAACTGAAGACACTTTTATTGCTGATCTTGCAGTAGGGATAGGAACAGGTCAAATAAAGTGTGGCGCTCCTGCTAGAGCTGAAAGAACAGCAAAATATAATAGATTGTTAAGAATTGAGGAAGAACTTTCAGGAAATTCTTCATATGCAGGGTTATATGTATATGAAACTTATATTTGATATCATCTTCTAATATTAATAAAAAGTGTTATAAAAATGACTGAAGCTAAAGCTCGTATAGGTATAAATGGATTTGGAAGAATCGGAAGATTAGCGTTACGCGCAATCCTTAGTAATTCATATCCAGATTTAGAAATTGTTGCAATAAACAGTAGAACCTCAGACCCTGAAACTATTAGACACATGTTTATGTATGACAGTACGTATGGGGTTTTCAATCAGAAGGTGTCCGTATCAGAAGATAGTTTAGAAACAAAAAATTCTTCTATTGCCTTATTGGCTCATTCTGCACCTGACTTAATTCCATGGAAAAATTACGGAGTAGACATTGTATTAGAGTGTAGCGGTAAATTTACTGATCGTGAAAGTGCTGAATCTCATATATCTAATGGTGCTAAAAAAGTCATAATATCTGCTCCGGGTAAACAAGAAGACATAACCATAGTTATGGGTGTAAACCAAAGCGATTATAACCCTAGCAAGCATCACGTAATATCTAATGCGTCATGTACCACAAATTGTCTAGCTCCTTTAGTAAAAGTTCTTAATGATTCTTTTGGAATATCAGAAGGAATGATGACTACCATACATTCGTATACAAATGATCAACAAATATTGGATAAAACGCATAAAGATCTACGAAGAGCACGAGCCGCTGCATCTAATATAATTCCTACATCTACCGGTGCTGCAAAATCTATTGGGAAAATTATCCCCTCATTAAATGGAAAAATAAACGGCATGGCATTCCGTGTGCCAACTTCTACGGTTTCAGTAATAGATTTTGTATCCACAATAAACTCAAAAGCTACTTCTGAAGACATCAATAATGCATACCACGAAGCCTCTATCAAAAGTATGAAAGGCATTCTAGATATATCATCAGAACCTTTGGTAAGTTCAGATTATAAACAAAACCCATATAGTTGCATTATTGACGGACTATCAACCATGACATTAAGTAAAAACATGGTCAAAGTCATTGGATGGTATGACAACGAATGGGGATATGCACTAAGAACAGTCGATTTAGCCCGATACATACATAGCCACAAATAACTTTAATTTTACTATCGAATTTGAATAGTTAAATAAGTACATCGTATAATTTATATATACTTCTTAATTATTCGTATTCGGAGGGCATCATGGCTACTGAAACAAAACCTGATACAGCTACTTGGACAGTTAAAACAGGCTTGGCACAAATGCTTAAAGGCGGGGTTATTATGGATGTAGTAACACCTGAAGAAGCCAAGATAGCTGAAGATGCTGGAGCTTGTTCGGTGATGGCTTTAGAACGAGTACCTTCTGATATACGAAAAGATGGTGGGGTTGCGAGAATGTCAGATCCTAGCATGATCGCTGGAATCTTAGATGCAGTTACCATTCCAGTAATGGCAAAAGCTAGAATTGGTCATTTTGTTGAGGCCCAAATATTACAATCTATGGGCGTTGATTATATAGATGAGTCTGAAGTTCTCACACCTGCTGATGAAAACAATCACATAAACAAACATGACTTTAAAGTACCATTCGTGTGTGGATGTAGAGATTTAGGGGAAGCTTTAAGACGTATTGGCGAAGGCGCAGCTATGATAAGAACCAAAGGGGAAGCCGGAACAGGTAATGTTGTCGAAGCAGTTCGTCACGCTAGAAATGTTTTAGGAGAAGTTAAAAGAATTCAAACAATGGATTCAACTGAGTTAATGGCATTAGCAAGAGACCTTAAAGCTCCGTACGAATTAATAAAAGGCATACATGACACCGGAAAACTTCCAGTGGTTAACTTTTCTGCTGGAGGAATAGCATCCCCTGCTGATGCTGCCCTTATGATGCAAATAGGCGTTGAAGGGGTATTCGTAGGTTCTGGAATATTTAAATCAGAAAACCCTTCCGAAATGGCAAAGGCTATAGTAAAAGCTACAACACATTATAATGATCCAGAGATGTTAGCAGAAATATCTAAAGGATTGGGTTCCTCAATGCCAGGACTAGATATAAGATCAATGGATGAGGTTGACAAGCTCGCAAATCGAGGTTGGTAAGTTTGCCTAAAATAGGTGTTTTAGCAATACAAGGTGATTACCAAGAGCATAAAAATATGCTTGAAGGCGTCGGAGCTGTTACTAAAGAGATTCGACTTCCTAATGAATTAGAAGATATTGACGGTTTGATCATCCCTGGTGGTGAAAGCACAACTATCATTCAACTAATTGATATATATGAGATGCGAAATCCAATTATAGAAAGAGTTACCTCTGGAATGGCAATATGGGGAACTTGCGCAGGAATGATATCGATTGCAAAAACCTTAAAAGATAAACGGCCTGACCCTCTACATCTGATGGATATAGAAGTATCTAGAAATGCTTTTGGAAGACAAATTGACAGTTTTGAAACTTATCTAGATATTAAAAATATTGAAGGGCCTCCTGTAAGAGGAATATTTATTAGGGCCCCCGTTGTTACAAATATAGGTAAGGGAGTAGAAATATTATCAGAAATAGAATCAGGCAAACCCGTAATGGTATTGCAAGATAAAATGCTAGCTACTTCATTTCATCCAGAATTAACTGACGACACTAGAATACACGAATTTTTTAAGAATTTATCATCTGCTAAGTGATTGTTAGTATGGTTACTATAAAATCAAGTAAAATAATTAATATTAAATATGATAGTTGACAACATAGACGCTGACTTGTCAGCATTAATTGAAGTAATACCTAAACCAATACAAGATAAATTGTTACTAAATAAAGAGGTTAACGATTTGTTAGAAGTTGTGTTGGACCTCGGCAGGCTTCCTGAAGCCAGATTCTTAAACAAAACTGAACTACTGGATGTTAAAGAAGTGAATTCAAAAGACATTGATTTTGCTTTATCGAAAATTGGTATATTTGGTGCTGATAACAGAGCAGGACTTGAACGAACCCTTCATAGAATATCTGCCATTAGAAATAGAAGCGGGAAAATTGTCGGATTAACATTTAGAGTTGGAAGAGCAGTATTGGGAACTATTAAAATCATTGAAGATTTAATATATTCCGGTAAAAGTATACTTCTACTAGGACGTCCTGGCATAGGCAAAACAACAATGTTGAGAGAAATTGCCCGCGTTTTATCCGATGATGCAGGCAAAAGAGTAATAGTAGTTGATACTTCCAATGAAATAGCTGGAGATGGGGATATCCCTCATCCAGCTATTGGCAGAGCTAGGAGAATGCAAGTTCCATCCCCTACAGAACAACACGGGGTGATGATAGAAGCTGTTGAAAATCATATGCCAGAAGTAATCATAATAGATGAAATAGGGACTGAGCTTGAAGCTAATGCTGCAAGAACAATAGCGGAGCGAGGAGTTCAATTAGTAGCAACAGCACATGGCAATGAATTGGAGAACCTGCTTTTAAACCCTACTCTATCCGATCTTGTTGGGGGCATACAGACCGTTACTCTAGGAGACCTAGAAGCTAGAAGACGCAAATCTCAAAAAACGGTTCTAGAACGTAACGCACCTCCCACATTCGATATAGTAGTTGAAATTCAAGGTCGCGATACTGTAACTATACATGCAGATGTAGCTACAACTATTGACAAAATGTTAAGAAAACAATCTATCCCGTCAGAAATAAGGAGTATCTCATCAGAAGGCAAAATAGAAAAAGAGATTTCAAGTCCTGCTCCTAATAATACGAACACTTATGGTAATGATAAAAATGAAACCGACCACCAGTTTAATCAACCATTATCAGTTACCAGAGTACTACCATATGGAGTAAATCGAGGAAGAATAGAACAAATTATCAATGCTATGAACGCCCCCATAACACTTGTTACTGATATGAATATGGCTGACATAGTTGTAACAACAAAGAATTATCATCGCAGAGGTACTAAGGCACTCCAAAATGCTGAAGAAATGCGCAAACCTGTATTTGTATTACGAAGGAATACAGTTAACCAAATAGAACAATTTGTTAAAACAGTTGTACGTGACAATGAAGGAAAATCCTTATCGTCAGCAGAAAGATCTCTTGCAATATTAGAAACAGAAAAAGCTATATATAGAATAAACAATGGGGAAAAAGAAATAAAACTCAAAGCCCAAAATTCGCATATTAGAAAATTGCAACATGAACTGGCAACAGAACATGGGCTAGGATCATCAAGTATTGGGAGAGAGCCCACAAGAAGAGTAGTCTTATATGCCAACTGAAAAAAAATCTAAATTTATAGTATTTGAAGGTATTGATGGCAGTGGGAAATCCACCCAAGTTAAACTTTTGGCAAGCAAACTTTTAAAAAATAATATATCTCATGTTTTAAAAAAAGAACCTGGGGATACAATAATTGGTGACAAAATTCGTAAATTATTATCTGAAGATTCAGATATGTCTTCATTAACTGAATTATTTCTGTTTTCAGCTGCTAGAAAAGAATTAGTTGATAAAGAGATAATACCTGCACTTGAAAATGAAACATTAGTAATCTTAGATCGATATATATATTCAACGATCGCATATCAAGGTTATGGTCGCAATATTGACCTAGAATATATCCATCATTTAAACAAAATGGCGACCAGTGATTTAAAACCCGACATAGTATTTTTACTTGATATACATCCAGAAATATCATCTTCTAGAATAGACTCAAAAAAGTTAGATCGGATTGAATCAGAATCAATAGAATTTTATAGTCGCGTTAGAAATGGCTATTTAGAAATAGCTGAAGCTAACCCTAACACTTGGATGATTGTAGACGCTTCGAAGCAACCTGAACAAATACATACACAAATTTGGGACAGAATATATTAAATTAATCTATATTTAACAATATCCTAGGGTTATCTGACACTAATTCCCTAGCAGCTTCTTGCCCAATAAGTTTTTTAGCCGTTTCAAATCCCTTAATCAAATCTTGTTCCCTTTGCCCAAATGCCATATGTGTATCAGATGCAATAATATGACAAAATCCATCCTTTAATATTTCATGTGAAAAAACCTTAGCTTCATTTCCAAACTTACCATACAGACTACTAGATGTAAGTTGCATTAGCATTCCCCTACCCACTAATTCTTTAAGATATTCATAATCATTCTTAAATATTTCCATTCTTTCTGGGTGAGCTATAACAGGAATCAAATCCATTTCCTTAACTTCATCTAAAACATCATCTATGTATTTTTCTTTACGCGCCTCATCCCATGGCATTTCCAATAAAATATAAGGTCCATAATTCATAGTGAGTGCATAACCAGTACGTATATCCTCAGGTAAGGTTATGTCGATATGATTTTCCATCCCTAATTTTATTTTTGTTAAATATCCTTTTTCTAAAGAAATATCATTTATTTGGTCAGTTAATTTTTTTATATGTGCAACAGAATGCAATTCTGTTACATCTTTTCTATGAGGTGTGGCTAAAATAAATTCAATATTCTGATCTGAGGAAATTCTTACTATTTCTAAAGATTCATTAATATCGCCAGGTCCATCGTCCACAGATGGCAATAAATGGTTATGTAAGTCATAAATTTTCATAATTTAATAAATACTATTCGTTTACATTTTATTTTCACTAAATTATAGTCTGATTAGCTATTATAGTTTTGAGGAATTTTTAGAATTATGCAATCTAATATATCAATATCATCTTTTAGGTGGGAAGACACAGATGATGTAGTTGAATTTTTGAATGAAATAGATGATTTAAAAAATACCGAAAAAGAAATATCAAAGGAATTTTTTACTCGATCCCACAAACTTCCCGAATCAAATCCTGAAGTAGATTCATTTTTGGCAAAAACACAACAAAACGAAATAATAGGATTTATGCATTTAATTTTTGAAAAAAAAATTAATCGTCTTGTTGTAATAACTAAAATAGCACCGGTAGATCAAAAAAATGAAATATTTATAAAATTTATGGATATAGCTCAAGATTTCGCTATATCTAATAAAATAAATGTAATTCACACTCAGATAGATAAAAAAGATTCCTTATACATCAATTATTTAAAGAAGGACTGGTCTTTAGTTAAAGAATATTGGAACTTAAAGTGTAACTCTCTAAAGTTGTCTAATCCAGAAATTTTACAAATACCTGATGAATATACTGTAGAACATTTAGACCCTAACAAGGACATATCAAACTTGACTCATATCCAAAATATATCATTCAAAGATCATTGGGGATTTTGCCCTAATACTGAAGAGGAAATAAGAGCTCGGGTAGAGATGACCAATAACAATCCTGAAGGGATATTATTGGTCAAAAATAAAGAAGAAGTAGCAGGATACAATTGGACAATATTTGCAAGTAAAAACAATCAGGCAACCGGTTGGATTAGTATGACCGGAGTGTCTCCGAAGTATAGAGGCTTAGGACTAGGGAAACTAGTTGTTCAATTAGGTATAGAATATCTATTTAGAAAAGGTGCCAATTCGATTGAATTAGAAGTCGACTCAGCAAACACCCCAGCTTTAACGTTATATGAAAATCTGGGATTCAAGAAACATTCAGAAACAATATGGTTTGAAAAAACTAATTTATAAATTATCCTGCTTTCATCATATGAAATTTAGATAACAATCCTTCATAATAATCCATTAATCTTAGGGCCGTAGTTTCCCAATTCATAATTTTTGCTTTACTTAATGCCGCATCACCCATATTTTCTCTTAGATCTTGATTAGACAATAATATTTCTAGTTTATCTATAAACGGATCCGGACATCTCATAGGAATAAGATAACCGGTTTCAGCATCATCAATAAAAGACGGAATGCCACCAACACGTGACGCAACAACGGGAGTCCCACATGCCATTGATTCTAATGCCACTAGACCAAAGCTCTCGTAATGTGAAGGAAATACAAAAATATCTGCAGCAGAATAATAGTATCTCAATTCTTCTTGAGGAACTGACCCCACAAATCTAACTTTGTTTAATATCCCTAATTTCTTCACATAAGTCTTTAGTCGTTTTAACTCAACATCGTCCCCCTCCAAACTGCCACCTACAATTATAAGTTGAGCATCCAAATTCGCCTGAATAGCATTAAAAGAATCTACTAGTATATCTAATCCTTTTATAGGTTCTATTCTACCTGCATATAAGAGAGTAAGTTTATTTGGGATATTTATTTGCTCCCTTGAAGTTATTTTATCTTCAGGATAAAAAGTTTCTGTATTAACTCCACCAGGAATAACTTTTATCTTATCTAAAGGAATTTTATACAATCTATTTATATCTAATCTTTCAGCTTCAGTTAAAACTAAAATACCAGTAGCTGAGGCCATAATTCCAAGTTCTGATTCTGACCTAATAAGTCCTTCTTCTTCCCCTGTTCTAGCCCTTACTTTTGTTTTTGCAAGAGTATGGAAAGTGACAGTGTGAGGAATATTCCATATATCACTTAATTTTCCTGCCACTAAGCCAGAAAGCCAATAGTGACTATGAATGTAATCATAAATATAACTATTTGATTTGGAGTAATCCAATACTCCTTCAACAAAATCATCAATATATTCATGTAGATTATGTTTCTTTTCAGAAATAAGTCCAGCAGGTATATGTATAACTCTAGAATTTTCGGATAATGGAACAATTTGTGGGTCTGTAATATCGTGACGTCGAGTAAATACGTCAACATTATTGCCTAATTTAGACAATTCCTTAGCCATATTAAGGACGTAAACGTTCATTCCACCTGTATCTTTTTCTCCTAATCTAGCTACAGGGCACCCATGATAACTAACAATAGCAATATTCACTAATTAAGATTCCTCCAAGTTCAATTTAGAACACTCAATTATACCAAATTACTCAATCATACATTAGCGACTGATCTTTAAATCAAAAACACTATAATCTGAAGCACCTAAATGATATTTGTATCGTTCAACTCCCTTCAAGAAATTGAATTCAGATTTATCTTTTTCAATAGCATCTTTAATGGAGAAAGCTTTGTTAATTAAACTTACGCTCAAACTGGAAAATTCTGGATTGTACCCACTGTTATAAAGTAAATATTTATTGTCATAATCAAAACAAATACACGCAGCAACCTTTTTTTTATCTATCTCCATAAAAAAAAGTTTAAATTGATCTTTTTTGGTCAGTTGTTTAGCTATATCAATAAAAAATGATTTGTTTTTAGATATTAAAAATGTTTCTTTATCTTCCATACTAGAAGACATTAACAAAAAAAAATCATCCATTATTTGTTCTACATTATCATCTGTGATAACAGCCTCATATTGAATATATTCAACATTAGAATCCAACCGTCTTATTTTTCTACGTAACTCATGCCTATATTTTTTAGGCAAATTTGCTATATACGTTTCCCAATCTGTACTTAAGTTAGACAAAGGAGTTTTTTCACTTTCAAATAAATCTACCTCGTACCCCATCCCAGAGGCCAATTTAGGTAAAATTTTCATTGTCGGAGATGATTCAGGTATAGAATTTAATGACATAACATTCCAGTCTAATGACGTTAAATATTTCCATGCCAGTTGATAGAATTTTTCTTCGTGGCCTAATGCAACAGGAAAGTCCATATAGTCATACAAATCAGGATCTCCAATGAATGTTATTTCATTTGAATCTAATAACGTAGGAATTATTCCTAATATTTGATTATTTTCTTTAATTGTATGAATTTTTAATTGTTTATCTGACACAAATCTTTTGTACCAAATTGACTGCCACTCAGGAGTTATAAAAATAGTATTAACAACACTGTTACTTAAAATTTGATTCCAATCATCAATTATTTTATGGCTCACTCCTTCAAAAAGATCACTCATTCATATTCTCCAATTCATTAGGATATTCAGAATATATCGCCATACGCAACTTATCGACTCCATCCGAATCTCCTCTTTCTGAAAATGTAGTTAAAGAAGCGCCTGGCTTTTCTACTCCCCTCAGTGTCATACACATATGTTCTGCTGATATAACAACAAACACTGACAAAGCATCCAAAGAGGCATTTATAGTATCTGCAATTTGAGAGGTCAAACGTTCCTGAATCTGAGGCCTTTTCGCAAGTACATCTACAACTCTGGCAAGTTTACTAACACCAACTACTTTTCCTTGAGGGATATACCCTATATGGGCTTTACCAATGAAAGGCAACAAATGATGTTCACATATAGAAAAGAATGAAATATTAGTCAATAACACCGGATCATAATAATTTTCAGAAAATCCTATCTCCAAAAATTCTTTTGGATCTTGACCTACTCCAGAAAATAATTCTGAATACAATTCTGATATTCTCTTAGGAGTATCTAACAATCCCTCTCTAGTAACATCTTCTCCGATAGACTCTAAAATACTTTTAATCGCAGATTGAATAATTCGATTGTTTTCTTCATTCTCATTTGATTTCATGTCAAATCTAGGGCTCTTTCAACATCTGAAATATCTGCTGAATATTCATTCATAGAAACTGGTTCTATTGTACTGGATATATCCGGATCTTTAAGTCCATTACCAGTTAAGACACAGACTATCGACTTTCCTGAAAAATCTTCTCCTGCATTAGCTTTTTTCAATAGGCCCGCCAAAGATGCTGCAGAAGCAGGCTCACAAAATATTCCTTCCATAGAAGCTAATTTTTTATACGCTTCTAAAATATCTGAATCAGATACACTATCAATAATACCGTTAGATTCATCCCTGGCATTAATAGCTTTTTCCCAACTAGCAGGATTACCTATACGTATAGCTGAGGCTATAGTTTGAGGATTTTTAACAATTTGGTTATTAACAATTGGAGCTGAACCTTCTGCTTGAAAACCATTCATAACAGGTAAAGTAAGTTTTTTATTTCTTCTTTTTGCTTCTAAAAACCCTTTCCAGTATGCGGTAATATTACCTGCATTTCCAACTGGTATAAATAAGTGGTCTGGAGCAGAGCCTATATCATCAATTATCTCAAAAGAAGCTGTTTTTTGACCTTCTATTCTGTTAGGGTTAATCGAATTTACTAGCTCTATAGGATGTTTTTCACAAAGTTCTTTCACTATATTCAATGCTTGATCAAAATTACCATCAATCATTGCAATGTGTGCCCCGTATGCAACAGCTTGAGCTAATTTCCCTTTAGCAATTTTACCTTTAGGCACAATTATTGTAGTTCTCAAATTGTAGTGAGCTCCATAAGCAGCAGCAGACGCACTTGTATTTCCAGTAGAGGCACAAGCTATACTGGACACACCCTTTTCCATAGCTTTTGCAACGGCAACAACCATCCCCCTGTCTTTAAATGAACCTGTTGGGTTACAACCTTCTAATTTAAAAAACAGCCTTTCGCATCCAACTTCATCAATTATTCTATTTGAAGCAACAAGAGGGGTATCCCCTTCACCAAGTGATATAAGGGGAGTATTACTGGTAACCGGTAAAAATTCTTTGTATCTTTCTAGAACACCCAAATTCATATTAATAAAAATACCTAATCATTATTATCCCCTTAATTTAACTCACGAATCTGAGTACTGCAAGAACAAATCGTTTTAACAATTTTTGAGAATATTACCTTGCAAAGGTAATATATATACATATCTTACTCTTGTCAGGTAATAATTATTATTCAAAAAGGATTCTGACTTATGAATTTAGATGTTATTGATCCCGAAATACATATCGCAATATCAAATGAAAAAAAACGCCAATTAGAAAATATAAATTTGATAGCTTCAGAAAATTATGCAAGCTCTGCTGTAATGGAAGCTCAGGGGAGTGTATTTACGAATAAATATGCTGAAGGATATCCTGGAAAACGTTACTATGGAGGGTGTGAATTTGTTGATGTGGTAGAAAATTTAGCTATTGATCGCGCTAAAGATTTATTTCACTGTGAATACGCTAATGTCCAACCTCATAGTGGGGCTCAAGCTAATATGGCAGCATATTTTTCTTGTTTAAACCCTGGGGATGTGGTTTTAGGAATGCAATTGGACCACGGAGGTCACTTAACGCATGGCAGTAAAGTAAATTTCTCATCTAAATTGTATACATTTATTGGGTATGGAGTAGAACGAGAAAGTGAAACAATCGATTTCACTCAAATTGAGGATTTAGCAAAAAAACATACTCCAAAACTAATTATTGCAGGGGCATCAGCATATACTCGAGTCATAGACTTTAAAAAATTCCGTGATATATGTGATTCTATTGGAGCAAAACTAATGGTTGATATGGCACACATATCGGGATTAGTTGCGACTGGAGCTCACCCTTCACCCATTGAATATGCAGACATAGTAACAACTACAACTCATAAGACTTTAAGAGGTCCAAGGGGTGGAATGATACTATCAAAGTCAGAATTAGGTAAAAGCCTTAATAGTGCCGTTTTCCCAAACATGCAAGGTGGACCAATGGAACACACCATCGCTGCAAAAGCAGTTGCATTTCAAGAAGCCTCAACGGAAGCATTTGCTAATTATCAATCTCAAATAATAAAAAATGCAAAAAAATTAGCTGCAATATTACAGGCTGGGGGATTAAGAATAGTCTCCGGAGGCACTGATAATCATATGGTGTTGGTTGATTTGACAAGTATCAAACTACCAGGAAAGTCTATCGAAGAATCGTTAAGTAGAGCAAATATAGTAGTCAACAGAAACGCAATACCATATGACCAAAGACCCCCTAGAGAAACAAGTGGAATAAGACTAGGAACGGCAGCAATTACCACACGTGGAATGACAGAAGATGCTGTATCTGAAATAGGATCGTATATATTAGAAATAATTAATAATCCACAAGATGAATCTCAAGAATCTAATACAAAAAAGAAAGTTCTAGAATTATTAAAGTCGTATCCTATTCCAAGCTGATTATTGCTCTGACCCTGAACCTGTCCAAGCCTTAGAAACGCCAGCTGCGGTAGGTTCAACATGAACATTAACAACTGATGGTTTACCGCTGTCAAATGCCCTTTGTAATGCCGGTTTTATTTCATTAGGTTTTACCACTTTTTCGCCATATCCGTGTAAAGATTTTGCCATCTCATCAAATTCTGTAAATCCAAGTTCACGGCCAGGTCTTTTCCATTGAGGATCTCTAGCAAACCAACCTTCATTATTACTCACAACTGTAACTACTGGAAGATTATGTCGTACCGCTGTATCAATTTCCATTGCATTCATCCCCATAGAACCGTCACCATGCAAAACTAGAACTTGTTTATCAGGCTTTGCAATTTTTGCTCCTAATCCATAAGGTAAGCCTACACCCATAGTTCCTGTAACTCCAGAATTTAATCTATGTCCCGGATAGTATGTCGGAATAGATTGTCTAGCAAAATGTAATATCTCATTACCATCTACTACTAAAATAGCATCTCTATCTAAAAACTCTGAAATTTCTTTACACAGCCTCAACGGGTGAATTGGTACTTGATCTGAATTCAAAATACTATGATTTTTTTCTTGCCTATCTTTTTCTTTCATTTTAAGTGTCTCGACCCAACTAGGGTTAGATGAAATATTTGCAGATTCAATCCTATTTTTCGCTTCATCAACAAGTTGCATCACTACTGTATTAGCATCTCCAACAATTCCCAGCTCTAAACTTTTATTATGCCCTAGTTCAGATTCATCTAGATCAATCTGAATGATTTTTGCAGATGGGTTAAATCTATCGCCATAACTCATCATCCAGTTCAATCTTGAACCGACAACAAGTACAGCATCAGCTTCGCGCATTGCTGTTGAACGAGCAGCCGGAAAAGAAAAAGGATTATCTTCAGGTATGAGCCCTCTAGACATGGGAGATGTGTAAAAAGGAATCTGCAATGTATTAACTAGCTCTTCTAAAGCCTCTGATGCTCCTGAAAAAAATGCACCACCGCCAGCAAAAATAATTGGCTTTTTAGCATGCAATAAAATATCTAGGACTTTATTTATTACATGGTTTTCAGTAGCTGGTTTAGAAGTTATTAAGGTTGCCGAATAAGGTGGTATAGATTCGACATCGACTTTCTCATCTAAAACATCTACCCCGCAATCAATATATACAGGGCCCGGTCTTCCTGATACAGATTTCCTATACGCCATACTGACTATCTCTGGAAATCTTGATGCTTGAGTGGGTCTATGAGAAAACTTACAAAGTGGATCCATTATCCCCATTTGATCAACTTCTTGAAAAGTATCTTTACCTCTCTCATGTACGGCGCTCGCTCCTCCTAACACAATCATTGGAGCACAATCTACAGAAGCTGCATAAATACCAGTTAATAAATTTAAAGTACCAGGCCCTGATGAGGCAGTGACAACACCTGGTTTACCAGTAATTCTAGTATATGCATGAGCAGCAAAAGCTGCAGCCTGTTCATGTCTGAAGTCTACTGTTCTGATTCCCAATTCTTCACAACCAGAGATAATATCAAAACTTGGGCCGCCAGTTAAATAAAAAAGAGTGTCTACTCCATGTTCTTTCAATGTCTTAGCTATTAAATGGCTACCCGTTACTATCGTCATTTAAATCCCCTCGTAAAATTTATTTTTTTGAGATCACATTATTATATTATGGTATCTCTTATTTTAAACAATGCTTGAGTTGCTGCTTCCATTTCAGATACTAGTTTACTAGCCCCTTCTCCTCTAGCATATTTTTCACCATTAACAATAACTTCAGAAATAAAAAATGTAGAGTGACCTTCTCCGGTCTTAGACACCACATTGTATTCAGGTACTTCTCCCGTTTGAGATTGAACAATTTCCTGAAGTTCAGTTTTAGGGTCTTTCATAGTTTCACTAACAACATTATCGATATCATATTCTAAAATGTTTAAAATCACATCACATGTTACATTAAAGCCTTTATCAATAAATACAGCTCCCAATAAAGCCTCTAAGGCAGAAGATAGAATTGATGTTTTAGCCCGTCCTCCATTTTTATCTTCTCCTTTACCTAATAATAAATAATCCCCTAGGCCAAATCTTTTAGCAGATTGTGATAAAGCTGAACCATTAACAATTTTAGACCTCATAATTGTAAGTTGACCTTCTGTAAAATCTGGATATTTATTAAATATCAGATGAGATATAGCTGCATCTAACACAGCATCTCCGAGAAACTCCAACCTCTCATTATTCATAGAAACATTTGGAGTTTCTGAAGTGTATGATGAATGAGTTAAAGAACTAATCAATAAAGACGGGTCATTAAATTGAATCCCTAAATAATTTTCTAATTGAGAGATATTATTTACTGTCATATACGTAGTTATATCGCCCCTTTTGGCCAAGGTGGTTGAGGCCTTTTTACTTCTCCAAAATATGAACGTTCTGAAAAAAGTCCCACAAAATGTTCGAAGGCCTCCAGTGAATCCTCTAGTGGAGGGATAAATGTTTTAAGATATATCGACTGCCCATTATTGAAAAGAAATGTAGGAGTCCCAAAAGCCCCATGTGTTTTTGAAGCATCTTGATGATCCCCAGCAATAATATTTACTAATTCAGGATCTAAAATATCTTTCTTAAATTTATCTACATCTAGTCCACATTCAAGAGCCACATCAATAAATATTTCGTTATCATTTAAAGGAACTCTTTGTTCGTGACGTTTTTTTAGTAAATTTAGGAAAAATTTATTGAAAGCTTCTTCTCCTTGACGCTTTGCTGCTTCCCCTGCAATTGAAGCCATAAGTGCTTTAGTTTGAGTAAAATCTGAAACTTCCCAAACTTTCCAATCGTCATCGCCTTTGTAATTGATTTGTTCTAAGGAAAAATTTCTCCAATTTATTTTTATATCGTCACCAATTAATTTTCTAACTTCATCCAGCCAAACTGCTGCATTATAGACAAAAGGTCAAGAAAAATCGTAAAAAACATCACAATGTAATTTAGTCATTTGGTCCTCCTAACTCAAAAATTCCAGACAAAGAATGTCTCATATATAGTATAAGTGTAACAATAATTTAACAATGTAATAGTAAGATTACCCAAATATAGTTCTATGATAATAGACAAGAATAAAATTCCTTAATCGAAAAAGTAATGTAAATATTAGGAGCATTAAATGGCAAAATCAGCAGCCGGAATATTAAAATTAATGAAAGAGAATAATTGCGATATCCTCGATCTGAAATTCACGGATCTACCCGGGACTTGGCAACATTTCTCAGTCCCAATTGGACAAGTTGACGATTCGCTTATAGAGAAAGGAGTCGGATTTGATGGGTCTAGCGTAAGAGGGTTTCAGTCAATTGAGCAATCTGACATGTTAATAGTCCCGGATCCTTCAACAGCAAGAATAGATCCGTTTTATACAGGACAAATAACTTGTATTGCAGATATTAAAGATCCTATTACTGGAGAAAATTACAGTCGAGACCCTAGAAATATTGCGAAAAAAGCTGAAGCATACCTTAAATCTACAGGGATAGGTGATACTTCATTTTGGGGTCCCGAAGTTGAATTCTTTATATTTGACTCAGTTCAATTTGATTATGGCTCTAACTTTGGTTTCCACAAAGTTGACTCTAATGAAGGTATTTGGAACTCAGGTGAGCCATACATGTTAGACGGGGTCACATTAAACCAAGGTTACAAACCTAGGCATAAAGAAGGTTATTTCCCTACATCGCCTACCGATTCTTTCCAAGACTTAAGAAGCGAGATGGTAAGGTCACTCGTTAATGATTTTGGGCTAACAATAGAAGCCCAGCATCACGAAGTTGCATCAGGAGGACAAGCTGAAATAGATATGAAGTATGACACATTATTAACGACAGCAGATGCTGTTATGTCTTATAAGTATGCTGTGCGTAATGTAGCTAAACAATATGGCAAAACTGTCACATTCATGCCAAAACCTCTTTTTGATGACAATGGAACAGGTATGCATACACATCAATCAATATGGAAAGATGGGGTTCCTTTATTTGCTGGAGACGGATATGCAGGTTTGTCAGAGTTAGCGTTAAATTATATAGGTGGAATAATCAAACATGGTAAGGCTTTAATGGCATTAGCAGCACCAACAACTAATTCATATAAAAGACTAACCCCTGGATTTGAAGCTCCTACTATTTTGGCTCTATCAGCTAGAAATAGATCTGCAGCATGCAGGATACCAATGTATTTCCCTGATCCAAAAGCAAAAAGATTAGAGTTCAGGTCTGCTGACCCTACGTGCAATCCATATCTGACATTTTCAGCAATGCTAATGGCAGGACTAGATGGAATCGAAAATGGATACGACCCTGGTGAACCACTAGAACAAGATCTTTTTGAATTATCTCCAGAGGAAACAGCAGGATTCCCTCAGGTACCTAGTAGCCTTGAAGAAGCCCTTCAAGCTCTTCAAGATGATCATGAATTTTTATTAAAAGGTGACGTATTCACAAAAGATGTCATTGAAAATTGGATCAGTTATAAAACTGAAAATGATGCAGATCCTGTAAGGTTACGTCCTCATCCATATGAGTTTTACCTGTCTTTTGATGCTTAAACTCAATAAATAAAGCTTATCCTTATAATATAATAAGGGTTTATACTATCTATGGTCTTCACATTTTTATTATGAGAAGACCATAGTTTTTTACAGGAATTAAATACTTATGTCTTCAATAATCAGAAATGATGATGCTATCGAATATGCTTTACGTGAAGCACACGATAATGACGTGAAATTTATACGATTATGGTTTACTGATATTCTAGGAACAATCAAAGGGTTTGCAATAACGATTGACGAATTGGAAAACTCACTAAATCGTGGAATGGGATTCGATGGGTCTTCTATCGAGGGATATGCACGTAGTGATGAAAGAGATTTATATGCTCTCCCTGACCCAACAACATTCAGCATACTTCCATGGAGACCAAGAACCAACGCAGTAGCCAGAATGTTTTGCGATATAGTGACTCCAGAAGATAAATATTTTGATGGTGACCCAAGAGAAGTTTTAAGACAAAACTTAAAAAGAGCTAATGAAAAAGGTTTTACTTATTATGTTTCTCCAGAACTTGAATATTTTTATTTTAAAGATTCTGATAATACAAAACTATTAGATTCAAGTGGATACTTTGATCAAGAAAATTCTGATTTAGGAACAGATTTAAGAAGAGAGACAGTTCTCACCCTAGAGGAATTGGGAATACCCGTTGCTTCAAGTCATCATGAAGCGGCACCAAGCCAGCATGAAATAGACCTTAGGCATACAGATGCCTTAACAATGGCAGACACAGTTATGACTTATAAAACAGTAGTAAAAGAAATAGCAATGAAACATGGATATTTTGCTTCTTTTATGCCAAAACCATTATCTAATATTAACGGAAGTGGAATGCACACAAACGTATCGCTTTTTAAAGGCGATGAAAATATATTTTATAGTTCTTCTGAGAGTCATCATATTTCTGAAACTGCAAGGCAATTTTGCGCAGGGCTATTGAAACATGCCAAAGAAATAACCCTCGTGACTAATCAATGGGTTAATTCGTATAAACGACTTGTCCCTAGTTACGAGGCTCCTACATATATAACCTGGGCAGAGGTTAACAGATCTGATCTCATACGAATTCCCTCTTACAAGGAAGGACGTGAATTATCAAGACGAATAGAATATAGAGCTCCAGATCCTGCTTGTAATCCTTATTTGGCATTTAGCGTTATTTTAGCAGCTGGACTAGAAGGAATCGAAAACGAATATAAATTACCAACATCATTCGAAAAGAATGTACATGCTATGACATCAACAGATCGAATAAATGAAGGCATCGAATCCTTACCACAGAATATGTGGGAGGCGATTCAAATCACTGAAAACAGTTCTTTAGTCAAAAATTCTCTAGGGGAACAAGTATTCAACAGTTTCATCAAGAACAAAAAAATTGAATGGGAAGCATATAGTTCGCAAGTATCTCAATATGAATTAGACCGTTATCTTACAATGTTATAGAATTCTATAGAATTTTGTTTTGTAATTAAGATAATCATTTTAGTCTACTAGATCGCTATATATCTATGATGATAAAATTTACATTTATACCTAAACTTTTATGACGAAAAATAAACAACATAAATTGCCAAAATTGGTAAAGCAGGGGCTCTATGATCCATCATTTGAACATGATGCATGTGGAGTAGCTATGATTGCACACATCAAAGGTGTTAAGAATCATGACATTATCGAGAAAGGGCTTGAGGCACTAGAGCATTTAGGCCATAGAGGTGCAGCTGGAGCAGATCCTAAAACAGGCGATGGTGCCGGAATAATGACTCAAATCCCTGATGCTATATTTCGTGATGAATTAAAAAAAGATTTGCCTCCATTAGATGAATATGCCGTAGGGATGGTCTTTTTACCCGCCCAAAAAACTGATAGAGATACTTGTATAAAATTAATTGAAGAATCTATATTAGATGAAAACATGCAATTAATTAAATGGCGTGAAGTACCTGTTAATCCTAATTCGATAGGCAATACTGCTAAAGATTGTATGCCGTATATTTCACAATTCTTTGTTACACCTAAGTCAAGTCTTAAGGAAGATGAATTTGATTTTTCTCTTTTTGCCCTCAGGCGAATTATAGAGAAAAAAATTGACCGCTCAAATATAAGCGAAGATGATTTTTATATATGCTCTTTGTCTAAAAACACTATTGTATATAAAGGTTTATTAATGACTGATCAAGTGCGGACGTTTTACCTTGATCTTCAGAATGAATCATTTGTTTCATCTCTAGCATTAGTACATTCAAGATTTAGCACTAACACTTTAGGTAGCTGGAGGCTAGCCCATCCATATAGATATGTTATTCACAATGGTGAAATAAATACTCATAGAGGTAATGTGAATTGGATGTCAGCAAGAGAAAAAGTGTTTGACACACAAAACAACAACAAAGATATTTCTAAATTGATCCCAATAATAAAAGAGGGTCAAAGTGATACAGCCTCATTAGACAACGCACTGGAATTGCTATTATCAACCGGACGAAGTATTGAACATTCTATGATGATGTTAATCCCAGAAGCTTGGGGAGATCACATCCCTATGAGTGAAGAGAAGAAATCATTCTATGAATATCATTCAAGCATGATGGAACCCTGGGATGGGCCAGCGCTTGTTATAGGTACAGACGGTAAAAAAGTTTGCGCTGTTTTAGATCGTAATGGACTACGACCTTGCAGGTATTTGGTTACATCAGATGATTTATTAGTGATGGGATCAGAAACTGGAATTATCGATGTAGACGACAAAAAAATAACCTATAAAGAAAGAATCTATCCTGGTCGAATGTTTCTGTTGGATACAAAAAAAGGTGAGATTATAAACGACACAGAATTAAAAGAGAGCCTATCTAATAGGAAATCATATTCTAAGTGGTTAAAAGAAAATAGAGTTTTTATTGAAGATCTCCCAAACCCTACAAACATTGTTAAAAATGAATCAGAGAGTTTAATAAATAGACAAAATGCATTCGGATATTCACTTGAAGACATACGAATGCTTCTGGAACCCATGGCACTAAATGCATATGAGCCTACTGGATCAATGGGAAACGACACTCCACTAGCATTCCTTTCTGACCATAATCCTTCTTTATTTAACTACTTTAAACAATTATTTGCACAAGTAAGTAATCCTCCTTTAGATTCAATAAGAGAAGAATTAGTAACTTCTATTACAGCTACATTAGGAGAGGAAAAGAACATTTTTGAAGAAACTCCTGCACATTGTAGGCAATTAACGTTAAAAAATCCTGTAATTTCAAATAAAAGTTTACAAAAATTAAAAGAATGTTCTTTAAATGGATTAAAATCCACTACAATAACTGTTCTGTTAAACGTTGCAAATGACGAATCACTTGAATCAGCAATAGATCGAATATGCAATGAATCAACTAAAGCAATAATTTCAGGGGCTTCTATTCTTATATTATCTGATCGGGGGGTTAATAAATCATATGCTCCGATACCAATCCTTTTAGCAACTTCTGCAATACATCACCATTTAATTAGATCAGGTCAAAGAACCAAAGTTGGAATTGTTATTGAAACAGGAGAAGCACGAGAAGTATCTCACTGTGCATCACTAGTAGGATTCGGCGCTGGAGCAATAAATCCTTACCTAGCATTAGAAACCATAGAGGAGCAAGTAACATCCAAAACTATAGATACAGATTTACCTGTTGAAGAATTACTTGATAATTACATAAAGGCTTGCAATAAAGGCATATTGAAAACTATGTCTAAGATGGGCATTTCTAGTATTCAAAGTTATAGAGGAGCTCAAATATTTGAAGCCGTCGGACTAAATGCCGTATTTATTAATAAATACTTTACAGGCACTTCTTCCAGAATAGGAGGGATAGGAATAGAAGAAATACAAGAAGAGACATTAAACAAGCATTCTAAAGGATTTACTGAAAGTACTATCCCAGGAAATTTAAAAATATCTCCAGGTGGCGACTATCAGTGGCGTAGAGATGGAGAGTTTCATATGTGGAACCCGAAAACAATATCTTCTCTACAGCACGCAGTTAAATCAAATAGTTGGGAAACTTATGAAGAATTTGCAAACTATGTTGATTCTGAAACCAAAAAACTAAGCACTATAAGAGGATTGTTAGATTTTAAAGATGTTCCTTCTATTTCGATAGATGAAGTAGAACCTGCATCAGAAATAGTAAAACGTTTCGCCACGGGTGCTATATCGCTAGGATCAATTAGTAGAGAGGCTCATGAAACCATGGCAATTGCCATGAATAGAATTAATGCTCGTAGCAATACTGGAGAGGGTGGAGAAGACCCTGCACGATATACTCATGATCCCAATGGTGATTCCCGAAATAGTGCAGTTAAGCAAGTCGCGTCAGGTAGATTCGGAGTTACTATTGAATATTTGAGTAACGCCAAAGATATTCAAATCAAAATGGCACAAGGAGCCAAACCTGGGGAAGGTGGCCAATTACCAGGGCATAAAGTAGACAAATATATAGGCAAGGTACGTAATTCTACACCTGGCGTAGAATTGATATCCCCTCCCCCACACCATGATATTTACTCTATTGAAGATTTAGCTCAATTAATCCACGATTTAAAAAATGCTAATCCTGAAGCTCGTATACATGTAAAATTAGTAGCTGAATCTGGAGTCGGTACTATTGCTGCCGGTGTATCAAAAGGTCATGGAGATGTTGTATTAATAAGTGGTCATAGTGGCGGTACAGGCGCATCACCCGAATCATCAATAAAACATGCAGGATTACCTTGGGAACTAGGCGTTGCTGAAACGCAGCAAGTTCTAGTAATGAATGATTTGAGAGGAAGAATAGTAGTTCAGACAGATGGGCAATTAAAAACTGGTCGAGATGTAGCAATAGCTTGTTTATTAGGAGCAGAAGAATTTGGTCTTGCCACAGGTCCGCTCATATCTATGGGTTGTATTATGCTTAGGAAATGCCATTTAAATACTTGCTCAGTAGGTATAGCAACACAAGATCCTGAATTAAGAAAGAAATTTACAGGTACTCCTGAAAATGTAATAAATTACTTTTTCTTCATAGCAGAACATTTACGAGAAATAATGGCTTCTCTAGGATTAAAAACTATAAATGATATGGTTGGAAGAGCAGATTTATTAGATTCTAGATCTGCGATTGATCATTGGAAAACTAAAGGATTGGATTTAAGTAATCTTTTACATGTTCCCGATGTTCCTAAAGAAGTTGCTAAACATTGTGTAACAAATCAAGACCATAATCTTGAGGCCGCGATTGATTATGATCTCATTAAACAATCTAAACCGGCTATTGAAAATAAAGAAAAAGTAATTATCACTAGATCTATAACAAATGCAAATAGAACTGTAGGGACCATACTTAGTCACCATATTGCTAAAAAATATGGTCTAAAGGGATTACCTGATGAAACAATAAATTTGCGATTTGACGGGGCCGGCGGACAAAGTTTTGGGGCCTTCTTAAGCTCAGGAATTACAGTAAATCTTGAAGGTGATGCAAATGATTACTTTTGTAAAGGATTATCCGGCGGTAAGGTGATAATAATCCCTCCTCAAGAATCAAGTTTTGTTCCTGAAAAAAATATCATAATAGGGAATGTAGCGTTATACGGAGCAACAGGAGGTCAAGTATTTATTAATGGCATAGCAGGAGAAAGATTTGCTGTTAGGAATAGTGGGGCAGAAGCAGTCGTGGAAGGGGTAGGTGACCACGGATGTGAATATATGACAAGAGGAACAGTTGTTGTCTTAGGACCCACTGGTAGAAATTTTGCAGCAGGAATGAGTGGTGGACAAGCGTATGTTCTGGATGAATCAGGAGATTTCTCATCTCTTTGTAATACAGGATTAGTAAGCTTAGAAACCATTAAATCCGAAGAAGATATTCAAAGATTATACAGATTAATTAATGATCACAAAAATTTAACTAATAGCTCTAATGCAAAAAAAATAATAAACAATTGGAATAAATACGTACCAAAATTTGTGAAAGTAATGCCTAATGATTACAAAAAAATATTAGAACAAATGAAAGAAAAAAGTTCTGAGGAAAATCAATAGATGGGTAAAATAACTGGATTTAAAGAATACAATAGGCAGAATCCTCCTAAGTTGCCAGTTAACGTTAGGATTGGTAATTATGAAGAATTCTATGAAGATTGGGATGAAAAAATAGTACAAAATCAAGGCAGTAGATGTATGAACTGTTCTGTTCCGTTTTGTATGGGCGGATGCCCTTTAGGTAATATAATTCCTGATTTTAATGATCTTGTATACAGAGGATTATGGGAAGAAGCTTTAGAAGAATTACATTCAACTAATAATTTTCCTGATTTCACAGGTAGGATATGTCCTGCACCATGCGAAGCTTCATGTGTATTAAATATAAATGCAGATCCTGTCACTATTGAAAATATTGAACGTGCAATATCTGACCGAGGATGGAAAGAAAATTGGATAAAACCACAACCTCCTAAGCTGAGAACAGGAAAAAAAGTGGCAATAGTTGGATCTGGTCCAGCCGGGTTAGCTGCAGCACAACAACTGAACAGAGCGGGACATACAGTTACAGTCTATGAGAAATCAGACCGCATTGGAGGTCTTTTAAGATTAGGTATACCCGACTTTAAATTAGGGAAAGAGGTTGTTCAAAGACGTGTTGACCAAATGGAAAAGGAAGGTGTCACATTCTTGGTAAATTCTTATATCGGTAAAACAATTCCTATCGAATCTATCACTTCAGAATCAGACGCTGTTTTACTAACAGGTGGATCAACCATACCAAGAAATCTTGATATAGAAGGTCGGGATTTAGATGGAGTCCATTATGCGATGGAATTTTTAACCCAACAAAATAAGTTAAATAGTGGCGATTCATTAAATGGAATTGACCGCATTGATGCGAAAGATAAAAATGTCATAATTCTTGGTGGTGGAGACACAGGTTCAGATTGTCTTGGAACATCAATTAGGCAAGGTGCCAAAGCTATTTACCAACTGGAACTACTTCCTCAACCTCCTAAAAATCGACGTGATAATGACATGTGGCCAAATTGGCCTATGGTGCTAAGAACTTCTTCTTCACACGAAGAGGGTGGGGAAAGAGATTACAACGTATTGACGAAAAAATTTTCTGGCACCAATGGGGTTTTGAAAAAACTTCATGGTGTACGATTAGAATGGGGTGAACCCGATGAATCAGGAAGGCCTAAAATGATCGAGGTAGAAGGTAGCGAATTTGAAATGGATGCCGATTTGGTATTGTTAGCAATGGGATTCTTACATCCCGAACAAGACGGAATGTTAAAAGATTTATCCTTAGACTTAGATCCAAGAGGAAATGTAAAAACAGATATCAACAAAATGACCAATGTACCAGGTGTATTTGCAGCTGGAGATATGGCTCGAGGGCAGTCTTTAGTTGTATGGGCACTTGCTGAAGGAAGAGAAGCAGCAAGGGGTGTAGACCAATTCCTTATGGGCAAAACAAATTTGCCAAAATCAGCCAGCACTTACTAATATTTTAAATATAATTCATTTATTTCTTTAAGATTATAGATATGTTACCCTCGTACTCACTCACCATTCTAGAAATAAAAGCTCAAACTTGGAGGAAGAATGTCAAATACATTTAAAGCATTAGTAGCTAAAGTTGAATCTGAGGAATTTCAAATTTCCTTACAAGATAGGGTTTTGGAAGATTTACCTGAAGGAAATACCATAATAGAAACTAAATATTCATCTCTTAACTATAAAGATGGTATGGCTATAGACGGAAATAAGGGAAAAATATTACGGTCTTTACCTATGTCACCAGGAATTGATGCTGCTGGAATAATAAAATCATCCACAGATAAATCATATTCTCTCGGAGATGAAGTAATAATCACAGGATGGGGATTTGGAGAAACTCATTCTGGAGGGTATTCGCAAGTAATTAGGGTAAATAGTGACTGGTTAGTAAAAAAACCAAAAAACCTTTCTTTAAAACATTCTATGACTATCGGGACTGCAGGCTTAACAGCGATGCTTTGCATTATGGAGTTAGAAAATGCTGGAATAAGTCCAGAAAAAGGTGAAGTATTAGTAACAGGGGCTTCAGGAGGTGTTGGAAATATTTCAGTGATGCTTCTTAATAAACTAGGTTACTCAATAACAGCTGTAACCGGAAGGACCGAATTAGAATCATATTTAAAAGATATAGGAGCAACAAATATAATCAGTCGAAACGAAATATTGGAAATGACGCGGCCTCTAAATTCAATAAAATGGGCTGGAGCAATTGACTCTACCGGAGGGGAGATATTATCAAACCTTATTTCAGCGATAGATTTTGAAGGTCCAGTAGCTTGCTGTGGAAATGCAGCAGGAATCAAATTGTCTACAACTGTAATACCCCTAATAATACGCGGTATAAAGCTACTTGGAGTAAATTCTGTTCAATGCCCAATAGAAAAACGTGTTATTGCTTGGCAAAGATTAAGTGATCTGATAGGTAGTGATGAATTTGAAAAAATAACCCAAGAGATAACATTAAATGATATTTATGCGGCTGCCAATGATATTTTAGGTGGTCAGATAAGAGGAAGAACAATTATAAATATTTCAGCATCTGAAAATGATTCGTATGAGGAAATATTTAAAGGATAGTAATGTGCCGGTAATAGACTCCCATACCCACATTCTACCTAAAGATGTTAAAGATAATATCCATAAATATTTGGATATCGACTCTACTTTTAATACTCTGTTTAGTAATTCAGAAAGTATAAGTACTGCTGAGGAATTAATTGACTCAATGGATAGATTAAAAATAGATACTTCGATTATTTTAGGAATGGGTTGGAATGATAATAAATTTAATGAATATATCAATGATTATATTATAGAATCGGGTAAAAAGTATCCTGAAAGATTTATCCCTATCACTGGAATTATCCCTAATGGTGATAATGAAGCAATATATGAAGCGGAAAGATGTGTTACTTTAGGAGCAAAGGGATTTGGAGAAATCCATGCAGATGCTCAAAATATAAATATAATAGACAAAAAAAAATTTTCCCCTTATGTAGAAATACTACAGTCAAAAAATCTTCCTATAATACTCCATAGTTCAGAACCCGTCGGACACAAATATCCTGGGAAAGGTTCAAGTACTCCAAATAAAATCGAACGTTTTGTATATAATTTCCCTGAATTGAAAATTATCCTTTCTCACTGGGGTGGAGGAATGTTTTTATATGAATTAATGCCAGAGATATCCAGCTCATTTAAAAATGTTTACTATGATTCTGCTACCTCTCCATTTCTATATGATCAGAAAATATTTCAAATAGCGATTGAAACAGTCACTTCTGACAAAATATTGTTTGGCAGTGACTTCCCCATAATTTCACAAAGTCGTTTATTACAAGAATTACATAATGTCATTATTAATGATAAAGACAAACAAAATATAATCTATCAAAATGCTAAATCACTGTTTTTGACAAATTAATAGACTTTTACAATCTAATATTGATAGAATTTACAGGTGACAATTTTAAGGAATGAGAACAGGAGGAGGAAGAATGTCAGAAAATGCGTTCCCAAAATGCCAAGAATGTGACTCTGGTATATTATTACCCCTTTCAGATTTTGGAAGCCAAGGTGCCCCTATTCAATATAAAGCTTGGGTTTGCAATAAGCCAAGTTGTGGGTACAACTTAAAAATACGAAATGGAGACGTTTATCTTAATGAACCAATAGCAAGTGGTGCATCTCACTCCCCAAGAGTAAGATAAGTTATAGAACGTGGCCCAATACCACGTTCTATATAAATCACATTTAGGTTGAAAATGAATCGTTTACTTTTAAATAAAATTTCAATTTCAATTATTGTAATAGGTTCTGTTATATTCTTAATCACAGCATCATACTTGAGCTACGGTTTATATTCGGCAAATCGACTAGATAAATTAAATGTTTCTCAGGAAATTAATATTATCGATGGGTACTCATCTGATATATACGCCAACTTGTTACATCCTAAAGATTGGGCTTTCCCAATATGGGGAGAAAAAGACCATATCAGTAACACATTCAACAACCCTAATAAAAAGTTGGGGGATTCATCAGAAACATCTAACCTAATAAATTTGGACCTTGTGGGCCCTGCGATCCAAATAGTAATTCCAAGTATACGTGTGGATTCTGAGGTTCAACAGCTAAATATTACTGTAGAAAATGGGGTCTCAAAATATGAAACTCCTAAAAATATGGTCGGACGAGTATCAACTAATATTGAAAGGATGAATAGCATATCAGGTTGGTATTTTGGGCATTTTGACAGCCCTATTCAAAGAGAAGGTAATGTATTTCAAAATCTGCCAGAGGTCGCAACTCACATTAAAAATGGTGATCCAGTATTTATATATATAAGAAGCCTAGAAAATGAATATATTTACCAGGCTATTAGTTCTAAAGTAATTCACGAGTCCGAAGTTGAACTATACGATGCCGGAATTGACCATGTCATCTTAGTAACTTGCGCAAATAAGCCTTTATATAATTATAGGCAGTTAGTAAAAGCTAAACTTATATCGATCAATTAATTCCCGAAGTTACGTGCAAAGTATCTCTCATAACTTTAAGAAATTTCTCTGCCGGATTTGAAAGGTTTTTACCAGGCAATGTAATTACACCAGCCTGATGAACAGGTAGGAAATTAGCCAGACTAACAATACCTAAATCACTAAGATCAGATTGTTCTATAGCCAATTTTGGGCCCACAGAAATTCCCATTCCTAAAGCCACATACTTTTTTATCATATCCAAACTATCTAATTCCATAATTACTTCATACTTTCGACCTAATTTTTGTAGTTGAGCCTCAAGAATTTCTCGAGTGTGTGAAGGAAAGGCCATTAATATCAATGGATATTCTGATATAACATCAAGTGATTTAATTGGACGAGTTAGTAATTCATGTCCTTTAGGGGCTATTAAAACTCTTTCATACAAAAATAGTCCTTCAAAATTTAAATCTTCAGTTTTATCGGTATGTTGAATGATTCCAGCATCAATTTCACCTGTCTTTACCATATTAATTATATTGACTGTAGAAGATGACTTAATTTTTAAAAATACGTTCGGATATAAATTATTGAATACCCTGACTACTCTTAATAAAGTATGAGGGATTATATCTGGGGTAGCAGCAACAGTAACAGGACCTCTTTCCTCTGCCTCGGATGTTCTCACTGCAAGCATTTCAATACCATCTAAAAGAGGCTCTACTAATTCAAGTATAGTTTTACCCCAAAGAGTTAACTTGATAGGACGCGTTACTCGATCAAACAACACCATTGACAATTCGTTCTCTAATTTTTTTATATGAGTTGTTACCGTGGGCTGCCCAAGCCCCAACTCGTCAGCAGCTTTTGAGACACTATTATAGCGTGCAGCCATCACAAAACTTTTTAGTTCCCTGAGCTCCATTTAAACCTCCAACATTATTACACAATACAATAATGATACCAGTCAGTATCTTTCTAGTCTATATTATATACTTATGGATAAAATAAATTAACAAACAATTCAGGTAGGTTGCAAAATTAATATTTTTAAATCACTTAATAAAACCAGAATATCTTCTGTTGGGCAATTAAGAAGATTGTTCAATTCTTCACAAATAAACTCCGAAACTTGGGAGGACATTGAGGCTGTACTTTTAATGGCTGATGTAGGTATAAATACAACAATCAGGATTTTAGATGAATTGAAAATGAGGTCGAAAAACATTTCTACCAACAATGATTTAATGCATCTTTTGACTGACATAATCAAAGAAATGATGTCAATTGAACCAATAAATTGGGCAATCCAAAATTCATCGACCCCTACAGTGATTTTAATGGTAGGAGTAAATGGTGCAGGAAAAACAACAACAATTGGGAAACTTGCACACTGGTACCAAAAGCAAAATTACTCAGTAATACTTGGAGCAGGCGATACGTACAGGGCAGCTGCTAGCGAACAACTCCAAGTTTGGGGAGATAAACTTAATATAGATGTGATATCTCATAATCAGGGTAGCGACCCTGGGGCAGTTGCATTCGATACAATATCAGCAGCAAAAAATAGAAATAAAGATGTAGCTATAATTGATACAGCTGGAAGATTACAAAACAAATCAAACCTTATGCAAGAATTGAACAAAATACACCGTATTTCATCCAGAGAAATTGACAACGAAAATATTCGAGTATTGCTTACTATAGATGCCACAACAGGACAAAATGGATTAGTGCAAGCAAAAGAGTTCATAAACTCTGTATCATGCGATTCTGTGTTTTTATCAAAACTAGACGGTTCTGCAAAAGGAGGTGTTGCGTTACCTATATCATCAGAATTAGGTTTACCAATATCTTTCATAGGAACAGGGGAAAAAGAAAATGACTTGGAAATTTTCAATGCTGAAGAATATGCAAATGCCTTAATAGACTCTAAAAATGCTTAAACTCATATAATAGACTCATGCAACAAGTACTAGTATGGCTAATATTAATTGAAATAATAGGAATAGTTTCTTTCCTTATAACATTTAGAAATTTCCATGCACTAAATGACCGTGGTTTTGCAATAAGTAAAATAATAGGGCTATCAACATTAAGTCTATTATCGTGGCTCATAAGTGTTACAAATATAATTCCTCGTACCACACTAACCTTATACATAATTTTGATCATCTTAACAATTCCCGCAATTATGTTGAGTTACTATCAAAAACATGAGATCAAAATTTTTATTCTTTCTAATTGGAAAGCGATCTCGTGGTTACAGTCTTTATATCTTATATTCTTTTTCATATTTATAATAATTAGATACTATGACCCCTTAATAACCCACACTGAACAACCAATGGATTTGGCGTTTTTATCTGCTTCAATGGTTACAAATTCTGGGGTACCTTTTGACCCTTGGTTAAAAGGCGAACCAATTAATTATTACTATTTTGGGTATTGGATATTTAGTGACATAAGCAAATTATCATTCTTAGTACCTGAAATATCATATAACCTGGCAATAAGTACTGTACCAGCTTTATTAGCGGTCTCTAGTGCAGGGTTAGCATTTAATGTAATCAAGGAAATAAAATCAAGATTTTGGATAGGTACGATAGCCGCTTTATTTTCTTGTTTTTTATCTAACACATATTCAGTTCTTGCATGGTTAAGTGAGAATTTAATCAGCTCAAAAAATTTTTGGAACTCTATTTGTATAGAAGGATTAAAAAAGTCAGAATTTAGCGAATATCTAGTTTGGTATCCAACGCAATTCTGGTGGTGGTTTAATAGTACTCGAATCATAAATTTTTTTGGGCCAAATTGTGACAAAAACGGTTCAGACTATACCATAACTGAAACCCCTTTCTTTAGTTATTTATTAGGTGATTTGCATCCTCACGTGATGGGAGCACCTTTTGTAATAGCTTTTATAACAATTTGTTTATTATTGACGAAAATAAATATCTCAAAAATAAACATCCATTCAATTTCTTTGATCACATTCACGACACTATTACTGACCATATCCAGTTTTATCAATATGTGGAATACTCCAATATTGATATCAATTTTATTTATGTCATTTGTAGTTAGAAAAATTTACCAACCAAACATTCCAATAATAAGGCTATTCATATTCCCTACCACTATTACCCTGATAAGTTTTTTGATAATGACTCCTTACATATTAAATTTAGGAAATTCAATAACAGGAATATACGCTTCTCATACTCATACAAGCCTTAAGCATGGTTTGATAATATGGTTACCTTTATGGATCATCATAGTCCCATATATGATAAAAGATTTCTTGACTTCCCAGATAAATAGAAATATAAAACATGTTATTTTTGTTTCAGTAATAATCACCTTAGTACCATGGTTGATTAAAGTATTATCCCCATTAAAATCAATCCCAGATGGTCCAAGTCTATTAGAATTCGTCGTCCCAGTAAGTTTAATGGTATTTATATCTATATTTGTTGCAACAAATCACACAATTAAAAAAGGGTTAAATGAAGATTCAATATTTACATACCTAATAGGTTTAGGATTTTTATTAGTATTAATACCAGAATTATTCTATATTGGGGATATTTTTGAGAATAGAATGAATACTATATTTAAATTTTATTATCAAGCGTGGATATTATTTTCATTAGGTGCAGCTTATAACTTAAAAAAAATGTTCGAATTGATGCAAAAAAAAGGATCCTTTAAGATCGATTTAATAATTAAAACTTGGATGATGCTTTCATTAATAGGAATATTGTCTGGATTATATTTTGTTCCAACGTCTATAAAATCTAAATTAGATGATTCAGAATTCAGATCTTTAAACGGATTAATCGATCTAAAAGAAAAAAAACCTGACATCTATCAAGCTATTATTTTTATAAGAAATCAAACAAATCCAAAAGATGGAATTTTAGAAGCAACGGGTGAATGGGATGAAAGTGGAATGTTTTCAAGAACAACAGGAATACAAAATATAATTAATTGGCCAGGGCATCAAATTCAGTGGCGGGGGAGTTTGGATGAATTAAGTATCCGAAATTCTGACGTTGAAACGATATACAAAACTTACAATAATCAATTAGCAAAAGACAAATTAAACTTTTATTCAATTAAATATGGTGTTATTGGGCCAAATGAAATTGTAAAGTATGGAAATAAAATAGGGCAAACTTTTAATGACATTGGATATGTAATCTTCGAAACTCCCACAATTAAAATTTACGAGTTTAATAATTAATGAAACTTGAAATGATAAAACCTAAACGAAATAGCTTGATTGAATCATTCTATTATGTATCTATTATCTCAACAGCCTTTTTGCTTAGAATATTAGATTTAGCTAATCAAGCAATGCATCATGATGAAAGTATGCATGCATATTATTCTTGGCAACTCTCAGAAGGGTTTGGGCTTATACACAATCCAATGCTACACGGTCCTTTGCAAATGGAATTGGTTTCTTTAATATTTAATCTACTAGGTGATACCGATTTCACAGCTCGAATTATATATGCGATATTTGGAACAATATTAGTTGGATTACCGTTTTTATTTAGAAATAAATTGGGTACTTGGGGATCGGCATTCACATCTTTGTTTTTATGCTTTTCACCATCAATGTTATATTTCAGCAGATTCGCTAGAAACGATATTATCATTTCAGTATTTACACTCGGGTTAATAATCGCAATTTGGAAGTTTTTCGATACCCAAAAAGAAAAATACTTATTAATAATAAGTTGTCTTTTAGCGCTTTCATTTGGGACCAAAGAAAGTGCTTTTTTAATAACAGCAACATTAATTATTTATTGCGCTTTAAATTTTTTAAATGAGATCATACATAAAATGAATATCTTATTAAAAGAAAATAAAAGCCTGTCTTTAATAACAATTTTTTCGACGTTCATAATCTCGTTAAAAAACGAATTTAGTAAAGGGATAAGCCATAATAATATACGTCCATATTTATCAATTCTTATACTACTTATAACTTTAACTCTACCTCAGTGGGCAGCATTTTCAGGAATATTGCAAAATACTTTTTTATTAAGCTGGAGCAATTTAATTCTTGTATCTGATAAAAATATAATAGGTATGCCCGAAGGGTTTGGAAATATTATTGCATTTACATTAATTGCAATAATGATATTAGGATCTATATTTATCGGTTATAAATGGAACTGGAAAACATGGTGGAAGTGTGCTCTTACTTTTTACACAATATGGGTATTAATTTATACCACTGGGTTCACCAACTTCATTGGTGGAATAAAATCAGGACTGTGGCAAAGTTTAGGTTACTGGATAGTTCAGCAAGGTGAAGGACGAGGAGGGCAACCGGAATACTATTATTTATTATTGACTGTTCTGTACGAATATCTCCCATTATTTATATCAGTCATTGCCATAATATATCATTTCAAAAGACCTACAAAGTTTAGTGGGTTTTTGGTATATTGGGTATTAATTACCTTTATTATTTATACAGTAGCCAGTGAAAAAATGCCGTGGCTACTTGTTAATATAGCTCTTCCTATGATTGTATTTTCAGGATACTTTACAGGAATAATATTTGAAAAAATATTAAAGTATAGATTTACTAACAAGTCAAATACAATAATAGCTGCCGTAGTCATTATATTATTTTGTTTATCGGTAAGAACGTCATTAATTGCAACATTTGTCAATTCAGACATTCCAAAAGAGATGTTAGTTTATACTCAAACATCACCTGATTTAAAAAAGAGTTTATCGATTATTGATGAAATAGACTCCCAAAATGTTGGTCCCGAAATAAACATTTCTATTGACACTACTTCAGGATATACATGGCCTTGGGCATGGTATTTAAGAAATAGAGCAAACGTATCATATGATAATTATAAAGAAGATATAGAATATGATTATGGCAAAATATTTATAATACATTCAGAAAACTCTAAGCCTGATAGACTGATAAAAAATATAAATGTAGTAAACATGCAACGAATACCTCATCGTTGGTGGTTCCCCGAAGAGACATATAGAGCACTAAGCTTAGCAAACCTAATACAAAAGAATGTAGATCCGAAAAACTGGATTTACCCTATCCAATATTGGTTCAATCGATCCAATATCGGATATAAAATAGGGAGTGAAGATTTTTATATAATTTACCTTGAAGGATTTAAGGAAATTAACTTGATATCTGACAAGATCAGGCAATAATTGAATGAAAATAGCTATCATAGGGGCTGGGGCTACTGGGTTAGCAACTGCTTATTATTTATCAAAAAAAGAGCATAAAGTTACCATTTATGAATCCTCTAATTATATAGGGGGCCATGCTTCAACTTTTGAAATTAATGGAACTCCAATAGAACGTGCTTACCATCATTGGTTCAGAAATGATTATGAAATTCTCCAATTATGTGAAGAAATCGGTTTATCCGATCAAATAGGTTGGCATAACTCCAAAGTTGGAACGTTATTTCAGGGGAAAATATATAACTTTAATTCCCCAATAGATATACTCAAATACACCCCCTTATCAATCATCGATAGATTTAAATTAGGCCTCTCAACACTAAAAATACAACGAATAAAATCTTGGAAATATGTTGAAAATGTTACAGCTGTCGAATGGCTCAAAAAAAATGCCGGAGTACATGCATACAAGGCTTTTTGGGAACCAATGCTAAGAGGTAAATTTGGTGAAGAATATTATAAAGAAATAGGAATGTCTTGGGTTTGGGGAAAAATACACACTAGGTTAGCATCTCGTAAAGGGATTATGAGTAAGGAAAAATTGGGCTATCCTGTTGGAAGTTTTAAATTTTTCTTTGAGAAACTATATGAGAAAAATATTGCTCAAGGTGTTAACGTTCACTTATCAACCCCCATAACAGAAATAATCTCTCAAGATAACAAAGTAAAAGGATTAAGAATCAATAAAAGTTCCAACTTAGAAAAATTTGATCGGATTATATGTACCCTACCGTCAGATATATTCCAAAAAATTGCTCCAGGTCTAAATAATACTTACATATCCAAACTTACATCTGTTGATTACATGTCTGCAATACTAGCAATCATAGTTACCAACCAGCCCATAAGTGACAAGTATTGGATTAATATAGCAGATCGCGAAATCCCATTTTTAGGTGTGATAGAACATACAAATTTAATTTCTTCATCTAATTATTCAAATAAAAATATAACTTACTTGACGAACTACACTACAAAATCAGACCCACTCTACAAGATGTCAGATCAAGAATTATTAAATGAATACATTCCTCACATAAAAAAAATAAACCCTAATTTTAATCAGTCATGGATAGAAGAATATCATTATCATAAAATAGATAATGCACAACCCGTAATAAGGCCAAATTATTCAAAAATAATCCCATCATATGAAACAAGTATAGAAAACTTATACTTGGCAAATACAACTCAGATATACCCAGAAGACAGGGGTACAAATTACAGTATTCGGATGGCGATGGATATCGCAAAAATAATTGAAAAAAGCTATAATTTTTAAATAGGAAAGTGAATTGTTCATATGTATTCACTGTGCTATGATTTCTGCGTGTTTTAAAAAGAGTGCTTGAGGTCTTCTTTGACTACTAAAAATAAAAAACTTCTAGATGATATAGAAGAAGCAATTAAGTCTCAAAAGAGACCAACCATAACCGTGCTGTCTTCACTTTTAGCAATACAGGATCATATAGGATACATACCAGATGAAGCTATAACAGCTGTTGCAACATCGTTAAAAACATCCAAAAACGCTGTTTTCAACGTAGCTTCTTTTTACCCTAATTTCAGGTTTACTCCACCTAACACTAATTCCGTAGAAGTTTGTTGGGGACCTACTTGTCACTTGTTAGGAGCCTCAAAAATATTAGAAAATATATTAAAAATCCTCAATATAGAAGAAGAAGGGGATACGGAAGACGGAAAAATATCATTTAGATTTAATACTTGCCTAGGGGCTTGTTCTCAAGGTCCTGTAATAAGTGTAAATCATGAATTATTTGGAAATATGACATCCTCTGAAGCAACTGCTCTAATAAATAAATTACCCAATAGTAAAACAAAACATTAAGAAAAGTGGACTTTAAATATGCCTCAAAGTAACTATCAAGATTTACAAAATAAATCGAAGAAACATTGGGAAGAATTAACCAATGGCGCAGTTCCATTAATCAGAATAGGAAGTGCTATGTGCGGGCATGCTTCTGGCGCTTTCAGAATATCCAATAAATTTAAATCTTTGATAAATGATAAATCATTAGAAGTTAATTTAAATCATGTAGGCTGTTTGGGATTATGTTATGCCGAACCAATTGTAGAAGTTAAAAAAGAAAATCACCCGAGAGTATTCTTTAGAAATGTGTCTGAAGATGATGTAGAAGAAATAATAACCTCATACATTATAGGTGACACGATTCCGGATGTTGGAATTTTAGGGTTTTTAGGGAATGAAGATATCAACTTGCCCGCTCCATCATTAGATCAAATTCCAGGCATATCTTTACAAAAACGGATTGCCTTAAGAAATGCTGGTCATATTGATCCGTCAGATGTATTGCAATACATAGCCAATGACGGATATTCAGGACTTCACAAAGCTTTAACTTCAATGGAACCTTCCGATGTCATAGATGAAGTCAAAAATTCAGGATTACGAGGCCGTGGTGGAGCAGCATTTTCAACTGGTTTAAAGTGGAGTTTTATGGTTAATTCCCCCGGACCAACAAAGTATATTTTATGTAATTGCGAAGAAGGCGATCCGGGCGCATATAACGATAAAGGAATTTTGGAGAGTGATCCTTATACTCTAATCGAAGGCTTAACTATTGCCGGATATGCTACTGGAGCATCAAATGGAATAGTTTTTATTAGACATGGGCATGATGGCCCCATAGACAGAACTGAACAAGCAATATCTCAGGCATATGAATATGGCCTTTTAGGCAAAAACATATTTGGTAGTGATTTCAGTTTTGACATAGAGGTATCCTTAACAGGAGAATCCTATGTTGCCGGAGAGGAAACTGCTCTTATGGAGGCTGTAGAAGGCAAGAGATCAATGCCTAGATATAGACCTCCGTTCCCAGCTGCATATGGAGTATGGGGAAAACCTAGTACTATTAACAATGTAAAATCACTCTCATACGCACCTGAAATAATTTCAAAAGGTTCCAAATGGTTTTCCAAAATTGGAGTCGAAAAAAGTACAGGCACTGCGATAGTATGTTTGAGTGGAGAAATTAATAACCCTGGACTATATGAAGTCCCAATGGGAATGACATTAGGTCAAGTTATTGATGATTTAGGTGGTGGTATCTCTAAAAACAGAACACTAAAGTTATTACAAACTGGAGGTCCTTTAGGTGGAGTTTTAGGGCCTGATAGCAAAGATATCCATATTGATTTTGATGAAATGAGAGCTGCAGGAGCTATATTTGGATCAGGCGGAATTATAGTAGGTAGTGAAACCGTTTGTGCAGTGGATCTTACAAGAGTACTAGTTGCATTTTGTCAATTTGAATCATGTGGTAAATGCTTCCCCTGTAGACTTGGAATGGAACATCTTTTAGAAGTTATAGAAAGAATAGCAAACTTTGAAAGCGAACCTAGTGACATAGAACTTATGAGCAGTGTTGGAAAAACGATGGAATCAGGATCATTATGTGGACACGGCCAGTTAGGATTTGGGCCAATTAGATCAGCAATGTCTCATTTTAAGGATGACTTTGAAGCTCATTTAATTGATAAAACTTGTCCAACTGGAAGTTGTTTGAATTCAAAAATTACCCCAAAAAACACAAGACCTTACGCAACTGATTATGTACCTGAATTAGTCAAGGAGACATAAATGTCCGACAAAGTTAACTTATCCATAGACGGAGTAGAAATACAAGCTGAACCTGGTAGTATGATCATTCAGGCTGCAATGGATAACGGGATGTATATTCCATATCTGTGTTACTACCCAGGTATGAAACCGTATGGGGCATGTCGCATGTGTGTAGTTAAGGCCGAAACCCCTATGCCTGATGGTTCATTCAGACCTTTACCTGGAAATCCAGCTTCTTGTACAACTCCTATCTCCGAAGGAATGAGAGTAGAAACTAATACTGAAGGGTTGGTTGATTTGCGAAAAGGCGTTATGGATCTATTAATATCAGAACACCCACACGGGTGCCTGAATTGTCATAGGATAGATCTATGTGGTCCTACTGATGTTTGCCTTAGGCACGTTACCGTAAAAGATCGTTGTGTAACATGCCCTAAAAATGAACGTTGTGAACTGAAGGATACAGTTAGGTACATGGAGATGGATTTAACCACATCATTAACCTATAACAATAGACATCTACCATTAGAAGTCAAGGATCCATACATTGATATGGATATGAATCTATGCATAGTATGTGCAAGATGTGTTAGGGCATGTGATGAAATCAGAAATGATCAAGCAATAACACTAAAGGAACGATCTGGACGCAGCATCATAGGAACAGCAAATGGTACATCTCTTCTAGAATCTGGATGTGAATTTTGCGGTGCATGTATAGACGTCTGTCCAACTGGTGCCTTAGTTGAGAAAGATAATAAATGGGATAAAGCAGTAAAAACAGTAACCTCAACTTGTCCTCATTGCCCAGGTGGTTGCCAGATAGATATAAACGTTAATAAAAGAGATAAAATAATACGATCAATACCTGTATTAGAAGCAGAGGCAAATAAAGGGCAAACATGTTTCAAAGGTAAATTTGGAATAGAATCTCCTATTGCGAAAAAGCGTTTAACAAAGCCTTTAGTGAGAAAAAATGGAATTTTAGAAGAATCAAATTGGCCTGAAGCACTTGATTATGTTGCAAAAACATTGTCAAAATATCAAGGGTCAGAATATGCCCTAATAACATCTCATGACAATACAAATGAAGAACATTATATTGCTCAAAAGTTTGCTCGTGAAGTAATGAGATCTTCTAATATAGACGTCAATTCTAATAATAAACCCAGTCTTGTAGATGCGGTTTCTGAAAGCATAGGCATTCAAGGAGCAACTGGTCGAATATGGGAACTATTAAGTTCTGATTGTATATTGGTTGTTGGCTCAAACATGACTGAAGAACAAAATATAGCATCAATTCCTATAAAACAAGCTGTGGCAAAAGGATCAAAGTTAATTGTTATAGACCAAAGAGAAACAGAATTAACAAGATATGCAGATATTTGGCTACGTCCAAACATAGATTCAGAGACATTTTTAATCGGAGCGTTAATTAGAACCATAATGGATGAGTCTTTGGAGGATCACAATTTTATAATAGATTCTTGTACAGGCTTCACTAAATTCAGAAAAACGATATGGGATTTTGATATATTAAAAATATCTGAAATTACCGGAATACCAGAAGAGCAAATAAGAGATACAGGCCGAATGTTCGCAAAAGCTAAATCATCATCAGTCTTATACGGTTTAGAAACAACTTCCACTAATCTACAAAAAGATTGCTCACATGCCCTCGTAAATTTGTCTCTGCTAACAGGAAATGTAGGAGAAAATGCTGGTGGGATTTACCCACTTTTTACAGGAACCAATGAGCAGGGAGCAAAAGACATGGGAGTGTCTCCATTCTACAATCCTGGATATACACCTGTTAAAAAGCGTGGCTCAGAAATATCTGAAATAATATCTGGAATCAATGATAATACTATTAAAGTATTACATGTTATTGGTGACTCAATAAGTTCAGGCAATCAATATATCTCTGATAACACAGAGTCAATATTAACAAATGCAGATTTTGTTATAAATCACTCCGTATATGAAAATGATATCAGTCAGAATGCAGATGTTGTATTTCCTTCATTTCACTATACGGAAAAATCAGGCACATATACAAATTTGGAAAGAAGGATTCATAAAGTCCAACAAGTTAATTCTTCAGAATCTGAAGCTGATGATGACTGGAGAATATTGACCCAATTAGCGAAAAGAATGAACTCAAATGATTTTGAATTCATAGATTCCAATTCAATACTAAACGAAATAATTCAAGTAGTTCCACAATATAAAAATGTTGTTCCAGAATCTATCGATGTAAAAGGAATTATATGGGAACCCGTAAATCATATTGGGAAATACAAATTTACAGCTATTGATTTAGAAAAGGATTTTTCAGGCATTGATGATGAGGCCGAATACCCTTTAACCTTCGCACCGGGAAGAGTATTGATTGACTTAGATAGAGATGCAGAAATAATAACCGAAAAGAGTAGAAATAAAATAACACGCTCTACCATAATAGAGATAAGTACAGAAGATGCTAAAATCTCAAATATAACTGAAGGTGATGAAATCAAACTTGTAGGAGATGAGTTTGAGTTATCAGGTAAAGCGCACATTAACGGGTTGCAAAGAGGCATAGTTTCTTCAACGTCATTGTTTGGAAATTTAATTGAACAAATTGCCTCAAGCAATGATCCAAATAAGATTAGTAATATGGAGAAACTTTCTCTAAGAAAGGTTAAGATTGTAAGAGAATAATATTTTAATTTAGGTATATATCATAAATATATAATTAAACTGAGGAATCAAATGACAACAAGGAAAATACCCAAAAAACCACCTTTAGCTGAAGTAAGTATTATTGATAGGCAAGACCAAACAGAAGACCTAACACTGATGTGGATAGAGAAACCTGAAGGTTATCAATTCAAACCAGGGCAGTACTGTACGATAGGTCACGATGGTGTAGAGAGGGCATATTCAATAGCATCATCTCCTCATGAAAAATACATAGAACTTTTTATAGAATTAGTCCCCCTAAATGAAGGTGGAGTTCTAACCCCGATATTATGGGGGTTAGGCAAAGGGGATAAAGTTACAATACGACCAAGAGCCAAAGGGATTTTCACTTTTAAAGAAGAAAAATCTCATCAATTATTAGTTTCAACAGTAACTGGCATAGTTCCATACGTAAGCTTTATTAGGAACTATCTTGAATCAGACAGATCAGGTCATAAATTCTACATTTTAGCCGGGGCAAGTTATTCTGATGAATTCATATATGATAAAGAGTTTATTGAACTTTCTGAAAAATATCCTGAATTTATTAAATTTATCCCTAGCGTAAGTAGACCAGATGAAGAAAAAAATTCCGGCTGGAGTGGTAGTACGGGTAGAGTAAATAACATAATAGAAGATAAAATAAACGAGCTAAAATTACCACCTGATGACACAATGATATACGCTTGTGGCAATCCAGACATGATAGAGGATGTTAAAAACCGTGTAACACCATTAGGGTTTGGCTTTTTAGAAGAACGTTTTTGGAAAGATGACTAATTACTCTTTAGTTTAACCCCTATTTTCATATAAATATGGTAGTCAGATGACAACACCTGCTAGAAAACAATATTTGGATATTAAATCCCAATATTCGGACGAAATACTTTTGTTTAGAATGGGTGATTTTTATGAAACTTTCGACGAAGATGCAGGAATAATATCTAGAGAATTAGATATCGCATTAACGACAAGAAGTATGGGTAAAAACATTCCCATACCTCTTGCCGGTATTCCATATCACTCATTGGAAAAATACTTATCAATATTAATTGAAAAAGGATATAAAGTTGCTATTTGCGAACAAACAAGTGATCCATCTGAATCAAAAGGAATCGTTGATAGAGAAGTAGTTAGAGTTGTAACTCCTGGAACTATCACAGAAGATAGCTTACTAGACACAAAAACAAATAATTATCTTGTTTCTTTAGTAATCCATAATGAAACAGCAGGTATATCGTTTATTGATATTACAACTACAGAATTTATGACAACTCAAATACCTGTCGGAAAAGTCACTTCAGAAATAAGTAGATTAGCTCCAAAAGAACTAATCGTATCTTCTCAATTTGACGATTCTGCTATAGCTTCTTTAAATATATATACATCCACTATTAGTGATCACTTATTTGATTTCAACATATCTGAGGAATTACTAAAATCACATTTTGACGTAACTACATTGGAACCATTCGGGTGTGATGCCTTGCCTTTAGCGACTCAAGCTGCTGGGGCCATACTAGAATATGTAAAAATCCATCAGAGAGAGGCTCTCCTTAGTATAAAAACACTTCGTACATATTCTGCTGATGAATTTATGATTATTGATCAACAAACACGTAGAAACTTAGAACTTTTCACGGGTGGAAAGTGGAATTCCAGATCAGCTTCATTATTCTCCGTATTGGACAAAACAACCACTGCAATGGGAAGCAGGATGTTGAAAAAGTGGATTTCTCAACCTTTAATTAATGTATCAAATATTAAAAAAAGACAAACTGTAATCAAAGCTTTGTTAGAAAATCAAATAGAAGCAGATAGGATTTGTGAAATTCTCAAAAACATATCTGATCTAGAAAGACTATCAACTAAATTAATGCGAGGTAATGCTTCTCCAAGGGATTTACTAGGAATATCTAGAAGTTTAAAAACATCAATAGAAATAAAAGATATCCTATCTGACATAACTAAAGACTCAGACTCTGCATGGATATTATCAAATTTTAAAAACCCTTTAGAAATCTGTAATTTAATAGATTCTGCAATATCCGATAATGCTCCTATATCTGTAGGAGACGGCAATACTATTAAAGTTGGTTTTTCTACCGATCTAGATGCTATCAAAAATGATTCCAAAATAGCAAAAAACTACATGGCCTCGATGGAAATTTCTGAGAAAGAGCGTACAGGTATAAAATCTTTAAAAATAGGGCATAACAAGGTGTTTGGGTATTATATTGAAATAAGCAAATCTAATATAGATTTAGTCCCTCCTGAATATATTAGGAAACAGACATTAGTAGGGGGAGAAAGATTTATAACCCCTGAAATGAAAGAACATGAAGTTAAAATATTAAACGCTCAAGATAGTATAAACAGTATAGAAGTTACGATTTTCCGTCAATTATGTTCTCAAATATCTAAAAAACTTGAACTAATATTTGATATATCTAATGGCATAGCTTTAACAGATGTGTTTAGTTCTTTATATTTAGTCGCTAGAGAGAAAAAATATACTCAACCAAAAATAGTAAATAATAAAGAAATATCTATATTGGAAGGAAGGCATCCAATTGTAGAAAATGTATTAGGGTCAGAAAAATTTATTTCAAATGACACAATTATAAGTAACCAAGAGAATCAGATTTTGTTAATAACCGGACCAAATATGTCTGGCAAATCAACATATTTAAAACAGGTAGGAATAATAACCTTAATGGCTCAAATAGGGAGTTATGTTCCTGCAAAAGAAGCAAAAATCGGAGTTGTAGACCGAATATTTACAAGGGTCGGACTACAAGATGATTTGACCGTAGGGCAATCAACTTTCATGGTTGAGATGACCGAAAGCGCTTACATACTAAATCAGGCAACACAAGATTCATTAATAATACTAGATGAAATTGGAAGAGGTACTAGCACTTATGACGGATTAGCAATTGCTCAATCTATTGCGGAGCATATCCATAATCATCCATATTTAGGATGTAAGACTTTATTCGCTACACATTATCATGAAATGACACAACTTGAAAAAAATCTACCGCGAATAAAAAACTTCCACATAGCCGTATCAGAAAATAATGAAAAGGTAGTTTTTTTAAGGAAAGTAATACCTGGTGGGGCTAATAAAAGCTATGGAGTTCATGTTGCAAAATTAGCAGGACTCCCAAATCCAGTAATAAATAGAGCGTGGGAATTATTAAATGAATTGGAAAAGTCCAATATATCCAATTCTGATACCCATATTGAATCTGGCATTCAATTAGATTTTTTAAATGAACCAAATCATGTACTAGAAGAAATTAAGAGGATAGATATTGCTTCTCTGACACCTCTAGAGGCAATTACCAAATTATATGAACTTCAAAAAATTATTGATTCTGATTCTTAATCATTTGATTTTGAGCAGATTCGAGCATGATATCAAAATTAGGTTCTTGGCCAGTCCACAACTTAAAGGATTCTACTCCTTGATTTATAAGCATTGATAAGCCATTTGAAAATTTAGCGCCTGCTAAATCTGCTAATTTCATAAGAGGAGTATATAAAGGGTTATAAATCATGTCGTACACAAAAGAATCTTTTGATATATCAGAATATTCTAGATACGCAAAAGATTGATCACTTCCATACATACCCACAGAAGTACAATTTACAATTAAGGATGATTTTTTAGAAATATTTGCTAAGTAATTATCCTTTATATCAATAGTATTTATATTGACGTTATTTTGAGAAAACTCAATGGCCATTTTTTTTGCCCGTTCTTCTGTTCTATTAGCAATTACTATCTCTCCAAAACCTTTAAGTATTAAGGTTTTTAAAGCAGCTCTTGCCACACCTCCCGCCCCTAAAATTAAAGCAGTTTTACTAATAGTATCTATATCTATAAAATCATCTAAAGATCTAGAAAAACCAATAATATCTGTGTTATACCCAACTAAAGTGCCAGCTGAATTTACAATAGTATTAACAGCCCCTATAGACAAAGCATCTACGTGTATATCATCTAGATATTTGATAACTATCTCTTTATATGGAATAGTAACATTGAGACCCAATATAGGTTTAATTCTTAAGTTTTGCATAAAGTTAGGAATTTCTTCCAACTGTAACGGCCATGCTTCATACGAGAGATCAATATTTAAATCATCAAAAGCTGCTTGTTGAAATATTGGAGAAAGCGAATGATCTAATGGATATCCTATAATTCCTACTTTTTTTTTCACAATACATCCTTACGCAAAGACATCTAATTGACCCAATTATAAACACATTGATAGGATTGACAAAGTATAAATTATTAAATGATTTAAAAAATGTGTAACATATGGATGCATCTTATTCTATAACAGATATAGCCTCACAAATTTCAAAGTGTAAATTATGTGAATTGCATAAAGACAGGACATTAACAGTTCCTGGAGATGGAGATCCAAATTCCAAAATAATGATTATTGGAGAAGCTCCTGGACAAAATGAAGATCAAAAAGGAATTCCTTTTGTAGGCAGAGCAGGCCATATTCTTGATAGCCTATTAGAATCTATCAATATAGACAGAACAAAAATATTCATAACTAATATGGTAAAGTGTCGCCCTCCCAAAAATAGAGATCCAAACGTTAAGGAAATAATTCAATGCACTGATTTTTTAGATCATCAAATATCCATAATAAATCCTCTAGTGATAATCACTTTAGGAAGATTATCTTTAAAGAAATTTTTACCTAACACTTCTATTAAAATTGCACGTGGATCAATTTATAAGTGGAAGCAGTACAATATTTTTCCTATATACCACCCTGCTGCTGCATTATACAATCCCAAATTATTACCAAAAATGAAATCAGATTTCAAAAAAATATCATCTCTAATAGAGGGTATGGAAACTGATTTTAAATCAACACAGATGAAATAATTATAAATTTTATTTTACCAATAACTCTATAAAAGTGACCTTTATCTACCTAGAAGAAATACTTGAAAACGTTATAAATTTTGTCATTAGTAATAATTACGTTAATACAGAAGGCTTAAAATGATAAAACTGAACCCAAACAGAGAAGATGAAACGAAATTTCAAATTCCTGCATTCAGTGTAACTATGTCTCAAATTTTAGTAACTATTTTAATTGTAGGACTAACTGTATTAGGTTTTTTTCTGTATATAAATGCTAGTTATTTAATAGATATGGCAAATATAGCTATGAATTCTACTTTAAATATAATTGAAAATATTCTTATGTTGTTAGGAATAGGGCTAGTTTTAATAATACTTTGGTCGATATTAATTATATTATCAATAAGATTATTAAAAATTAGAAATATTCTAAAATCTTATAAGAAAGAGGCTGCTTCTTTAGTAGTAATAACATTTTTAATATGGGGGATATCAGGAATATTATTCACCAGCAATGGATTTCCAGGATGGACATCAATTTCTCAATCTACTCCTCTAGGAGGCGTTGCTGGGCAAATAATTGCAGGGCATTCTTATGGAACTACACATGTTATTTTAAGGTTATCGGGAATATTAATTATTTCATTAATAATTGCAAAACCAACTTTAATCCCTATACTGTTAAAATATACTAAAATTGGATTACAGCTTTTACATAAAATATTTATAAAAGTATTTAAATCTATAAATGGAATGTACTCATTAAAAAGCCCTCAAAAAGCAATCCAAGCTTCTTCTACACTAAAAAATGATAGTGAATATATAACTATCGATACTTCAGAAAATCATCAACTTGTAGATATACTTGATGATAAAAATTCTTCTAAAATACAAGATCTAACTGAGGAAGCCCCTGGAGATTTCATTGAAAATGAATATTATCAAAATAATGATTTGTATACTCATGAGCTTGGAAAAGATATCGTTGTTTCGCCAGATTTTATTACCCCTAGGCCAGAAATTATTGAAAGTAACGGGGCATTATTTAATGAATTCTGGAGGAAAAGTAACCCTGAAAACGACCAAAAAGAAATTATATTAAAAGAGAGTTCTCCAAAAACTATTACCGAAACTGTAGATTGGAAAACTCCTACATTAGAAATATTAGAAAATTCAGATGAAATTACAATTACTGTTGAAGAAATTGAAAAAACATCCGATACGATAAAAAAAACGTTTGCAGAATATAGAATTGAGGTTGAAGTAGCTCAAGTAAAACCTGGGCCAACAGTAACAATGTATGGAATAGAACCCGGATGGATAAGGAAAACGAAAAGAGTCCAAGCTAAAAACCAAGATGGAAGTAATAAGTTAGATAGCTCTGGTAAACCAATCGTAGAGCAAAAAGAAGATAAAACTAGAGTCAGTGTAGACAATATCCTAAGAAGAGAAAAAGATTTATCTTTAGCACTTAAGACACCTAGCCTAAGGATTGAAACTCCTGTTATGGGAGAGTCTCTTTTGGGAATAGAAGTTCCAAACCCAAACCCAAGTTTAGTTTCTCTTAGAAAAGTCATGCAAAGTAACACTTTTGAGAAACTAACAGATAAATCCGTACTGCCAGTCGCCTTAGGAAGAGGATCAGATGGAGACGAGGTAGTTTTCGACCTTGCTAAAATGCCACATCTTTTAATAGCTGGAGCTACAGGAAGTGGGAAAAGCGTATGTATGAATGCAATTATTTCTTGTCTTATAATGAACCATTCTCCTGCTGATTTACAAATGCTATTAGTGGATCCTAAAAGAGTTGAATTGACTCCTTATAATGGAATACCTCATTTAATAACTCCCGTAGTTGTTGAAACAGATAAAGTTGTCAATTTACTAAAAGGATTGATCCAAGAAATGATGGATCGTTACAGGATAATGGAGGAAATTGGAGTACGAAATATAGAAACATATAACAAAAAGGCTTCCGGCAAAATGCCTTATATTGTGGTGGCAATTGATGAATTAGCAGATCTTATGATGACTGCAGCATTTGATGTAGAACAATCAATTTGTAGGTTAGCACAATTAGGTAGAGCGACAGGAATACACTTAATAATTGCAACTCAAAGACCGTCAGTAGATGTAATAACAGGATTAATAAAAGCTAACTTCCCTAGTAGAATTAGCTTTGCTGTTACATCACAAGTTGATTCTAGAACAATTCTTGACACTGTTGGTGCAGATAAATTACTTGGCAAGGGAGATATGTTGTATCAACCAATAGACATGGGAAGACCTACTAGAGTTCAAAGTGTGTATATATCCGACCATGAAATATCAAAAATTGTACAATATTGGGAAAATGTATCCTGGGGCTCTAAAACATCTATAGATCTTAATTACGCACCTGAATCTTCTGACCAAATAACAGGAACTACAAATTTCAAAGATGACAAAGATTCTTTACTTGAAAAAGCAATAGAGTTAGCACAAAGACAAAACAAAGTGTCAACTTCTCTACTTCAGAGGAGATTACGTATAGGCTATCCAAGAGCTGCTCGTTTAATGGATGATTTAGAGGACATGGGTATTGTGGGGCCAAGTGATGGGTCAAAGTCCCGTGATGTTATAATCCAAACAAATTAGCAAAATTTTATATATTTGTTTGGATCTTGACATGATTAATAATATTTCAAAGTTATTCCAGAACATATACAAAAATGATAATAATCTTCAAAGGGAAGAACCTTCAAATACGTCATATGAAAATTGTTTCATGTGCGATTTTGATTTAGAAGGATCATCTCAATTCACTAGAAATAAAATTTGTCCTCAGTGTCAATTTCATTACACGATGACTGCAAAACAGCGAATTGATACTTTAGTAGATATAAATTCTTTTAATGAAACAAATAAATCATTAACTTCTGTTGACCCCTTATCATTCGTATCCAATTCATCTTATAAAAATGACATATTGAAAGATCAGGAACGGACAGGGTTAAGCGAAGCTGTAGTCACTGGTAATTGCACAATATCGGGATTTGAATGCAATATTATAGTATTAGACTTTGGGTTTATGGGTGGGTCTATGGGATCAGTGGTCGGAGAAAAGATAGCATTAACATTTGAAGAATCTGCTCAAAAAAAAGTACCTGTAATATGTATAGTAACGAGTGGAGGTTCAAGGATTCAAGAAGGAACCTTATCCTTGATGCAAATGGCCAAAGTAGCAACAGCATCTAATAAGCTTAACAGCAATGGAGTACCTTACATTACAATTTTGGCTAATCCTACTACAGGTCAATCATATGCAAGTTTTGCAAACCTATCAGATATAATTCTGGCTGAACCTAATGCCATTGTAGGATACAACCCAATAGCCACAATGGCTGATAACAAAAACAGTGATGACGAAATAGATATCCCACACACATCTGAATCTCACCTTAATCATGGAATGATAGACGCTATTGTACATAGAAAAGAGCTCAAAGATATCCTATCTGCATTACTAGAACTATTCAAACAAGAATTTAAAATAAATAAAGTAACAAAATCGAAACTAACTGAATCATATCAATCCGACATAGCTGCATGGAAATCAGTTGAATTATCTAGGCATCCCCAAAGGCCCAAAGCTTCAAATCTAATGGCAAGAATACTAGACAATTTCATCGAATTACATGGTGATCGTACCTTTGGTGATGATCCTGCAATAATATCTGGAATTGGTCAGCTAAACGGTCAAACAATTGCAATAATAGGACAGGAACGATTAGATGAAACGAGAATAATGCCTGAAGGATTCCGTAAAGCTCAAAGAACTTTGTTATTAGCAAAAAAATTCAACCTACCTGTTATAACACTAATAGATACCCCTGGGGTAAACCTATCATTTGAATCAGAACATAGAGGAATAGGTAACTCTATTGCCAAGACAATGTCATTAATGGCAGATATTGATGTGCCAACAATATCAATAATAATAGGAGAAGGAGGAAGCTCTGCTGCATTATCATTAGCAATTTCAGATAAATCTTTAATGCTTAAAAATGCCATATATTCTACTTTATCTCCAGAAGAAGCATCAGAATTAATATACAAAGATAAAGATAAGAAAAAAGAAACAGCTGTAAGTTTAAAACTTACTTCTTTAGATTGTAAAAATTTAGGAATAATCGACTCAATAATAAATGAGCCGCACGAAGGTGCTCATAAAAATCATTATGAAACAGTACGAATGATAAAAAGAAGCGTTGTTCATGAATTATCAGATCTTCAAAATAAATCAATGCGATCAATAAAAAGATCTCGATATAAAAAATATAGAGAAATAGGTGAATATACCACAAACTTTAAAGCTTCTATAAATCGAGAGGCAAGTAACTTGAAAGATACCGTTACAGATAAAATGAAAAGGATCTTAGATTCCTAATAACTAAATAATCCCACCATAACTCGATCTATTATTTTCAAATTCAGAAATATTGTTTTCAAATTCAAGTGTTAAGCCTATGTCATCCAATCCGTTGAGCATACAATATTTTCTAAACGGTTCTACATCAAAATTCGTTACAATATCTTCATCTGTATCCCAAATTTTTTGTTCTTCCAGATCTATGGTCATTTGATAATTTGGATTATTTTCTGATCGAGTCATTATCTCAGTCACTATTGATTCTGGCAAAATTATGGGCAGGATGCCATTTTGGAAACAGTTTGAATAGAAAATGTCTGCGAAGCTGGGTGCAATAATACATTTGAACCCAAAATCTTGCAGAGCCCATGGGGCATGTTCTCTAGAAGACCCTGAACCAAAATTCCTTCCACTTACCAATATAGATGCATCTTTATAAATATCTTTATTCAAAATAAAATCTTGATTTTCAGATCCGTCTTCATTGTATCTCCAATCATTGAAAAGAAATTTGCCAAATCCTGTCCTCTCAACTCTTTTTAAAAATTGCTTTGGGATTATCTGATCTGTATCAACATTTACTCTATTAATAGGAGCGATTCCTCCTATAAAAATCTTAAATGGGTCCATTTAGTTTAATCTCCAATTTCTAATATCAACTAGCTTACCTGATATAGCCGCAGCCGCAGCCATTTCTGGGCTCAATAAGTGAGTCCTCCCACCTTTACCTTGCCTACCTTCAAAATTTCTGTTTGATGTTGAAGCACACCTTTCCCCAGGCTTCAAAATATCAGGATTCATTCCAAGACACATAGAACAACCTGCTTCTCTCCAATCAAATCCTGAATCTATAAATATCTGATGAAGCCCTTCTTCTTCCGCTTGTCTTTTTACAGCATTAGACCCAGGCACGACCATTGCATAAACTTTATCATCTACTTTATGCCCATCAACGACTGCTGCTGCCGCTCTCAAATCATCAATTCTAGAATTAGTACATGATCCTATAAAAACTCTGTCAATTGGAATTCCTATGATATCTATATCGGGATCTAAGTCCATATATTCCAATGCTCTTGACACTTCTTCTTGATCACTAGGATCTTCAAAATTTTTAGGATTAGGAATCTTACCTGTTATAGGAGCAACCATTCCGGGATTAGTTCCCCATGTAACATGAGGTTCTAAATCAGCAGCATTTATTTCCACAACTTTATCAAACACGGCATTATCATCAGAAGACAATGATTTCCATTTCTTAGTAGCATTTTCAAAATCAATTCCTGAAGGCACATGCTCTCGACCTTTCATATATTCGAAAGTAGTTTCATCAGGAGCAATCATCCCTGCCCTAGCCCCTGCTTCAATACTCATATTACATATTGTCATACGACCTTCCATAGACAATGCTCTAATAGCTTCTCCTGTATATTCAACAACATATCCTGTAGCTCCAGCTGTACCGATTTTACCAATAATCCCAAGAATAATATCTTTAGCAGTAACTCCTTCAGGCAATTCTCCATTAACTCTTATTTCCATAGTTTTAGGTTTAAATTGCCTGAGTGTTTGAGTAGCTAATACATGTTCTACTTCTGATGTGCCAATTCCCATAGCAAAAGCTCCAAAAGCTCCATGGGTGGAGGTATGGCTATCTCCACATACTATTGTTTTACCAGGCTGTGTGTGACCTTGTTCAGGACCAATAACATGTACTATTCCTTGAAGAGAGCTAAATCTATCATGTAAGGTAATCCCAAAATCAGAACAATTTTTTGCTAACGTGTCTAATTGTTGTTTAGCTATAGGGTCAGTAATTGGTAAATCTAGTGACCATGTAGGAGTGTTGTGATCAACAACAGCAAGAGTGAGGTCTTTACGTCTAACTTCTCGATTAGTTAATCTCAATCCTTCAAATGCCTGAGGAGAGGTCACTTCATGAATAAGATGAAGGTCTATATAAAGTATTGAAGGTATCCCTTCTTCTTCTTTTACAAGATGTGCATCCCATATTTTGTCAAACATAGTCTTAGGTTGCATACAACCACAACTCCCAAATATTAAAACTTAATTTTCAATAACGGCCATAGCTCTATTTAAAGCATTCATATACGCTTTGGCACTTGCAACTATAATATCTGTGTCACTTCCTCTTCCTACAAAAGTGTCTCCATGGCTCTCAATCCGTATAGTAACATCTCCCAAGGAATCAATACCTTCAGTGACTGCATCAACTCTATATTCTGTTAAGGTATTATCAACTCTAACTACTCTATTGATCGCCTGATATACTGCATCTACAGGCCCTGTTCCTGTGGCTGCATCAGTAAAAACTTCATCTTGTGAATTTGAAACTTTTACTGTTGCGGTAGGGACTTCATGATCTCCTGTAGAAACTTGAACATGTTCAAGTTTATAAATCACAGGAATATCAGCAATCCTTCTTCTAGAAGACATCAAAGATTCTAAGTCTTGGTCTGTAACTTCTCTTTTTCTATCTGCCAATTCTTTAAATGATTCAAATATTTCATTAAGGTCATCTTTATCAATTGAATAACCTAACTCACTGAGGCGTGATTTTAATCCTGCTCTGCCACTCAATTTACCTAACACCAAAGAATTACTTGGCCATCCAACAGTTTTAGGGTCAATAATCTCATATGTCGTAGTATCCTTAATAACACCATCTTGGTGAATTCCAGATGCATGTCTAAAAGCATTAGCCCCGACAATGGCTTTATTAGGTTGAATTGTAAATCCTGTTATATCGCTAACCAATCTACTAGTTCTATATATCTGAGTAGTATCTACATCTGTAGAAATATTAAAAAAATCGTCTCTAGTATTTATAGCCATAATAATTTCTTCCAAAGATGCATTCCCTGCGCGTTCACCAAGGCCATTGATACATCCTTCAACTTGCCTCACACCTGCTTTAACCGCAGCCAAACTATTGGCAACTGATAATCCTAAATCATTATGACAATGCACACTTATAATCGCTTTATCTATATTTGGAACATTTGATTTTATATCTTCAATCCGTTGAGCAAATTCTGACGGAATAGCATACCCAACAGTATCCGCTATATTTACTGTCGTCGCGCCAGCATTTATAACTGCCTCCAACATCTTAAATAAATATTCTGGATCAGTCCGAGTGGCATCCATAGGAGAGAATTCAACATCATCACAATAACTTTTAGCTTTCTCTACAGAAGCGACAGCTGTTTCTAAAACTTCTTCTGGATTTTTTCTTAACAAATTCATTATATGGTTATCTGAACTAGATATAAAAACATGCAAACGAGGATTTTTAGCATCCCTAACACCTTCCCAAGCAGCATCAACATCAGGTATGTAACATCTAGCCAAAGAAGCTACTATAGGTTTTTTAATTTCAGCAGATATGGCTTTAACAGCTTCTAAATCTCCCGGAGAACTAGCTGCAAATCCAGCTTCTATCACATCAACTCCTAGCCTTTCTAATTGACGAGCTATTTCCAGCTTTTCATTAGTTGTTAATCCTATACCTGCAGATTGCTCTCCATCTCTGAGAGTTGTATCAAATATAATAACTTTTTCTTGTGCCATATTAGACTCCTATAGTTATAGTCAAATCCTCAGTTACCTTATTAGATTAATCAGAATCTGTGAGAAATGTCATCATATCTCTTAATTCTTTTCCTACTTTTTCAATTGGATGGTCAGCATTGTCTTTTCTTAACCGATTAAAAGAAGGGCGACCTTCATCATTTTCACTTATCCATTCTCGAGCAAAAGTACCGTCTTGAATTTGAGATAATATTTCTTTCATATTTTCTTTTACAGAATCGTCAACAACAGCAGGTCCTCGAGTATAATCTCCGTATTCTGCGGTATCGCTAACAGAATATCTCATATACTCCATACCACCTTGATAAAATAAATCTACTATCAGTTTTAATTCATGCATACATTCAAAATAAGCAGATTCAGGTTGATACCCAGCTTCTACTAAAGTTTCAAATCCCGCTTTAACTAACGCAGCTACTCCTCCACATAAAACTGCTTGTTCTCCAAAAAGATCTGTTTCAGTTTCTTCTTTAAAAGTAGTCTCTAAAACACCTGCTCTAGTACACCCAACTCCTCTAGCATATGCTAATGCGGTAGCATGCGCGTTACCCGATGCATCCTGGTGAACTGCCAATAAACCAGGAACACCTGAATTCTTTGTATAAACTTCTCTCATACGATGCCCTGGAGCTTTGGGAGCAATCATGGTGACATCAACATTCTCTGGAGGTGTAATAGCGTCATAATGAATATTGAATCCGTGTGCAAACATTAAAGTTTTACCCGGTAATAAATGAGGTAGAATAGATTCTTCATAAACTTTTGCTTGAATATGGTCAGGAATTAATACCATAATAATGTCCGATTTTTCAGAAACTTCTGAAACTGTTCCAACATCTAGTCCATCTTCTTCAGCTTTACTCCAACTACTACTACCTTCATACAATCCCACAGAAACATTCATCCCTGATTCTTGTAAATTTAACGCATGAGCGTGGCCTTGGCTGCCATATCCTATAATCCCTATCTGCTTATTCTCGATAAGGTCCATATCAGCATCTGATTCATAATACATTTTTGCAGGCATTAAACGATTCTCCTAATTTCTAATTGTTTAAATATTTTTGTTCGGTATTCATGGCAATAACTCCGGTTCGCATAATTTCTTCTACTTCAAATTTTTTAATTGATAAAACAAATGAATTAATTACATCCTCATTACCTGTAATTTCTATAATCATAGATCCTTGATTTCGATCTAATATTTTGGCTCCAGCTTTATCAACAAGATGTGAAATCTCATTACTTACAGAATCATCAGAATTAATTTTTATTAAAACAAGTTCCCGAGAAATAGAATTATCATTTGAAATATTCTCAACCTCAATAACTTCTACAAGTTTATCAAGATTAGTAGTTACAAGATGCAATATAGAATAGTCACATTCAACCACAAAAGTCATACGAGACATACCAACAATTTCACTATGCCCCACAGCTAGACTAGAAATATTATAATTCCTACGCCTAAACATACTAACAATCCTATTCAGAACCCCAGGCTTATCTTCAACTAACGCGGTTATTGTATGACTTTTAAAAATTTCTTCAGGCATCAAGGCACATTCCCCGTAATTGGTTCTTCAATCATCTCATTAACTGACATACCAGAAGGAATCATAGGATAAACATTTTCTTCTTTTTCTGTAAAGAAATCTACTAATACAGGCCCTTGGTAAGCATTTGCTTCCTCGATAGCATTTTTAATTTCATCTTTAGACGTAACCCTAATAGCTTTAATCCCATATGATTCAGCAAGTAGGACAAAGTCCGGATTACCTGAATATTCTGTTGCAACATAATCGCCTTTAAAAACAACTTCTTGCCATTGTCTAACCATACCCAAAAATCCATTATTCAAAATAGCAAACTTAACAGGCAATTTATTCTCCACAATTGTAGCTAATTCAGAGAGAGTCATTTGAAATCCTCCATCACCCGCTATAGACCAGACTAAGGCATTTGGTTTCGCGACTTGAGCCCCCAAAGCTGCTGGGACTTCATACCCCATAGTCCCTGAACCACCAGAAGACAAAAATGAATTAGGATTTTTAAATCTATAATGTTGAGCAGCCCACATTTGATGTTGGCCAACTCCAGTAACTATAATCGCTTCACCTTTTGTTATTTCAGATAATTGTTTTACTACTTCTCTACCAAGTAATTTAGATGATTTAGGAATCGTAAGCGAAGGATGATCCTCTCGCAATTTGTCTATTCTTGACAACCATTCAGTATGATTATTATCTTCTATCAAATCATTCAAAACAGAAAGTACCTGCTTAACATCACCAACAATAGGTACATCTACAGTAATATTTTTATTTATTTCTGAAGGATCTATCTCTACATGTATCTTTTTTGCTTTGGTAGCAAACTGCTTAACGTCTCCTGTAATACGATCATCAAATCTCATGCCAAGAGCTATGATCAAATCAGATTCGTCAATTGCTAAACTTGAATGAGCTAACCCGTGCATACCAGGCCATCCTGACCATAAAGTATGATCTTCTGGAAAACAACTTATACCTAAAAGAGTAGTTATAACGGGAATCTGTGCTTTTTCTGCTAGATCCAAGAGTTCTTTATAAGCTCCTGATATAGATATCCCGTGTCCTGCTAAAATAACAGGCTTTTTGGAAATGTTAATTAAGTTTGCGGCTTCATTAATTAAAGATGAAACTTCAAATACTGGTTCTTCAGAATATCCTGGCAAATCAATTTCTTCATTTTCTTGATATTCACATTCTTCCAAAAAAGCATTTCTAGTTATGTCTACTAGTACTGGTCCTGGACGCCCTGTGGTTGCAATATGAAAAGCTTCTTTTATTACTCTAGATATTTCTGTAGGGTCCATTACCAGAAAATTATGTTTTGTTATTGGTAATGTAATACCTGTTATATCTACTTCTTGAAATGCATCTGAACCCAAAACTTTATCGGATACTTGACCTGTAATAACAACCATTGGGACAGAATCCATTTGAGCAGTTGCTATTCCAGTTACTAGATTAGTCGCTCCGGGACCAGAAGTAGCAAAGGCAACCCCTGCTTTGCCTGTAACCCTAGCATAAGCATCTGCAGCATGAGAGGCTCCCTGTTCATGACGAGTCAAAATATGCCTTAATTCTGGAAATTCAGGAAGCGCCTGATATAAGGGTAGTATCGCACCACCAGGAATACCAAAAATTGTATTGCAACCTTCTCTTATAAGGCTCTTGCAAACTATTTGTCTTCCTTCCATTTTCATTCTTTAAATACCTCTGTTTTATTTAAATTTAATCCACAAAATAAAAAATCTCGCCCAAATCATGGGACGAGATAACAGATTCCCGTGGTACCACCCACGTTGCAAATGTTAAGCAATTTACTCACACAACATTTACCACTTAAGTAAGTTATAACGCAACTAACGCCCGTCCCTTAATTGGTTCCCTGGTTAACTCACAATGAGTTCTGTGGCATTAGATAGACCAAATTTGATTATGTCTACATTCCACATAAATTAACCTCTTAACCTTTCAGAGCGGGTACTCATGGGCGAGTTCACCAGAGAATTCAATGCCTAATTCACAGCTGATTTCAGGCTCTCTCTAATTGTTTCGTAAGGTTACTATTCCCAATCAAAGTATCCTAATATATTTGTAAGCCATAATTCTATCAGGCATAGCTAGTAAGCGTCAACGGAAATAACCTATCAAATTCACAAATAAATCTCTGATGTAGTATTTTAAAAATAAATAATGTAAATTATGTTGATATATTAATCTTGTTAGTAAAGCTTGCCTATGCTATCGTGGTTTTAGTTGAGTATTACAAAGTGGGATAAGTATGCAAAGTCATGATGTTCTAATTATAGGTGCCGGGTTAGCTGGCATGCGTGCCGCATTAACAGCAACCGAACAAGGCGTAGATGTCGCAGTAGTTTCAAAAGTTCATCCAGTTCGCAGTCATTCAAATGCTGCCCAAGGTGGAATCAACGCCGCATTAACAGATAGAGGTGATGATTGGAGAGATCACGCATACGACACAATAAAAGGAAGTGACTACCTAGCCGATCAAGATGCAGTTGAAGTAATGTGCCAAGAAGCTGGATCTGAAGTCATATCCATGGAACACATGGGGGCAATATTTAATAGGGATGAAGAAGGTAGATTAGGAACTAGAAGTTTTGGAGGCCAAAGAGAAGCGCGAACATTCTTTGTCGCCGACTTTACAGGTCAAGCATTATTACATGTTTTATATGAACAAATAGTTAAAGCTGGAGTGCGAATTTACGAAGAGTGGTTTGTGGTTTCATTAATAACAGAAGAAGGTAAATGTTGTGGTGCCATACTAATGGAAATAAGTTCTGGCCACATTGAAGTAGTTAGAGCAAAAACAGTAATACTAGCTGCGGGAGGATTGGGACGAGTATTTGAACCTAGTACTAACGCTCTAATCTGTACAGGTGATGGAATGGGATTAGCCTATAGAGTAGGTGCGCCACTAATGGATATGGAAATGGTCCAATATCATCCCACAACTTTAAAGGGCAGTGGGGCTCTACTAAGTGAAGCTGCTCGAGGAGAAGGAGCATATTTACTTAACTCTGAAGGGGAGCGATTTATGCTTAAATATGCTCCTGAATTTAAAGAACTAGCCTCAAGAGATGTAGTTTCCAGATGTGAACAAACTGAAATAAATGAAGGCAGAGGGGTTGACGGATGCGTATTATTAGATGTTACTCATCTAGGGGAAAAATTAATCCATGAAAGATTAGGTCAAATAAGAGAACTTGGAATAGATTTTGCAAACGTAGACATGATTAAGGAACCTGTACCCGTAAGACCAGGTATGCACTATATCATGGGAGGAGTCAAAGCCGATGTTGATGGATTGACCCCTGTCCCAGGACTATATGCAGCAGGAGAAGTCGCTTGTGTTAGCGTCCATGGAGGAAATAGGTTAGGGGCAAACTCATTACTAGACACATTAGTATTTGGGAGAAGGTCAGGGCTACATGCAGCTGAGATATCAAAAACTACAACTCATGCTAATTTAAATGATTCGTATGCTGATGAAATTAAAAATCATTTAGAATCATTATTGAGTAATCCCAAAAATGAAACATTTGGACAACTCAGGTCAGACCTTGGTGATACCATGAATAAAAATCTTGCAGTATATCGAAATGAAACAGGCATGAAAGAAGCAATAACCAAAATTGCTGAAATACGAGAAAGGTACAAAAAAGTACACGTACATGATAAGACAAAAACTTTTAACACAAACCTTATGTTTACTATAGAAATGGGATTCATGATAGATTGTGCTGAAACAATTGCAGTAAGTGCTCTAGAAAGGCCTGAAAGTCGAGGAGCCCATACAAGAGAAGATATGCCTGACAGAGATGATGAGAATTGGTTAAAGCATATTTTGGTAACAAAGGATAACGATTCTCACAAATTATCCTATCAAGATATTGTAATAACAGATTGGGAACCGCAAATAAGACAATATTAAACCCAATTATGAGTGTACGTTAGGAGCCTACATGGAAGTTAAATTCAGTATTAGAAGATACAACCCAGAATCAACAAATGCTGTTTCTCATTTTCAAGAATACCAACTAGATATGACAAATGCGTCAACAGTTTTAGATGGTCTAATTGAAATAAGAGAAGAGGTAGACGGAACTCTAAGTCTAAGGTGCTCATGCAGAAGTGCTATCTGCGGATCTTGTGCAATGAGAATTAATGGGAAGGCCGGGTTAGCTTGTAACACAAAAATAATCGACGTATTACCAAAAGATGGATCCCCTATAATAATTGAACCTGCAGGTAATCTGCCTTTAATAAAAGACTTAGTAGTAGATTTTGAACCTTTTTGGTCAAAAGTCAGAGATGTTGATCCTTGGTTAAAGCCAGAAGGTGAAGAGCCGGAAGCAGAATATTTGGCTCCAAATGAAGACATGCTTCATCTTGCCGGAGTTATGTCTTGCATAATGTGCGGATCTTGTGTTTCAGACTGTACCGTTTTAGAAGTAGACAAAGATTTTTTAGGGCCTGCAGCTCTAGCTAAAGCATATAGATTTGTTGGAGACCCCAGAGATGATGCCAACGATAGCAGATTAAAAATTCTAAATGAAAGTAACGGAATATGGGATTGTACAAGGTGCATGCAGTGTATTGAGGTATGCCCTAAGGGAGTTGCCCCA